>Ga0074197_1002020_pt1 | contig 15145 bp, 18 predicted proteins | sample EPASupsiteSAE305_FD_64526 | JGI IMG/M metagenome (GOLD analysis project Ga0074197, IMG submission 64526) | Bioremediated contaminated groundwater microbial communities from EPA Superfund site, New Mexico - SAE3-05 reassembly with SPADES | ecosystem: Environmental > Aquatic > Deep subsurface >...
GGTTCAACTCCCATCATCTCCACGTAAATAGCGCCGCGGTGGCGGAACTGGTAGACGCGCTGGACTTAAAATCCAGTTGTGGCGACACAGTGCGGGTTCGATTCCCGCCCGCGGCACCAGGTAGACAGAGGTGAACTGGCGTGATATTATTTAAAGGTAGTATCACGAGTCTATGAAAATAACAGCAGAAAAAAATAAGACGTTTGATTTGCGTAAACAAGGCAAGAGTTATAAGCAGATTTCCGATCTTTTAAAAGTAAGCAAGAGCACTGTGTCTCTTTGGCTCAAGAACGTTGACTGGTCGAAAGACATTAAAGAGCGCCTGATTGAAGAATCTAAAATTACCAGTCGAAAAAGATTGACCGATTTGAATGGCTTGAGGAAAAATAGATTAGAAGATCATTATGCAAAGGCTGAAAAGGAAGCAACTAAAGAATTTAAAAAGCTGAGGGATGATAGGTTATTTATAACGGGAATAAATCTGTATTGGGGTGAGGGCGATAAGGTATTTAAAAATGGAATCGTAAGAATTTCCAATATCGATGAAAAATTATTGAAGATATTCAATGATTTCTTGCAGATGATTTGTCGTGTAGCTGTCGACAAAATAAGGGCTGGCATATTATTATATCCCGATCTAGATCCTGACGAATGCTTGAAATTTTGGAGCGAAAACGTTAGAATATCTGCAAGCCGATTCTTTAAGTCTACCGTTATTCAAGGGAAACATAAGGAAAAGAGATCTGGATACGGAGTATGTATTGTTTCGGTCCATGATAAGTATTTAAAAAAGAAGATGTTGGTCTGGCTAGACTTATTTAGAAGAGGATTCTAATTAAGCGGGTATAGTATAGTGGTTATTATACGTGCTTGCCAAGCACGATAGACGGGTTCGATTCCCGTTACCCGCTCACTAAACAAGAACAGACAGAGATGTCTGTTTTTGTTTTATGTTAGCAGGATTATTAACGGTAACCGGAACCAAATCCGTCTTGATTTGGACATTAGAATTGTCCATTGTGGCCATATTGTGGCCAACATTCATGCGCATTACTTCTTTAGGCTCTAAGACGTTCATTGCTGATCTTAAGGCCGAAGGGCTTAGATGGGCATAGCGCATTGTCGTGGTGATATCGGAATGTCCCAGGAGCTCCTTTATGGCTTGAATGGCGACCCCATTTTGGGCTAAATGGGAGGCAAAGGTATGTCGGAGCTTATGCCAGCCTATTTTGCGCAATCCTGCCCTTTTAGCGGCCTGATAGAGCTTCTTGCAGCTGTAATGCTGAGTGAAATGGGTCTTGTGCCTGGTAAAGACGAAACCGTGGCCTTTAGCCCGTTTAATCAGCATATCTGAAACCGAGCTGATTAAGGGAACGTATCGTATCTTATTACTTTTAGTGCTACCCATTATTCCCCGGACAATAGAGCGCCTGATGGTTATCTGTTTTTCTTGGAAGTCTATATCGTTCCAGTCTAAAGCAATTAATTCGCCAAAGCGCACGCCGGTCTTAAGGCAGAAGAATATCATTTCTCTTATTTGCCCCTCAGCTTGCGCCAGAATTTTATCGGCCTCATCTTCAGTCAGATAATCAAACTTATTCGGCGTAACTCTAAGTCTCTTAATCCTCGGTATGCTTTTTATAATATCCCACTCTACAGCCGTTTTTAGGCAGGTGCTTAAGGTCGATAAGAAATGATTAATTGAGTCCTCGGATAATTTAGTCTTCATCATTTTAGCTTTGAAGTTTTCGACGTCCAAGTTTCCGATTTGATCTAAAGGGTATTTGCCAAAATAAGGTACGAGATATAACCGCAAACAACTTTCTTTGTGTTGTTGTTCAGATAGCCGGTTATTATTCTTTACATAAACATCCAGCCAGGTTTTAGCAAACTCTTTGAACGCAATCATCTCTGCTGGTTTATCTGCTTTCGTTATAATCGGTTCGCCCCGGGCCAACTTACTACGCAATGAAGCCTCATAGGCTTTAGCGCCGGCCAAGGTATTGTCCGGACTGGGGTAGCGGTGCCGCTCATGATTGAAGCGGAAGCCGATCCAGTATTTATTTCCTCGCTTGAATATACTCATAAGGTTATCTCTTAAGTATTGGCTCAAAACAGACATCATCCAGATATTTATCAATATCACTCTTTCTAAATCTTAAGGATCCGCCGACCTTACAGAAGGGGAGCTTTCTTTCGTCCACTAAACGATAGACAGAAGACTTAGAAATTTTTAAGAATTCTGCTAATTCATCAGGAGTTATTAAATTGTTTGTAATTGCGCCAAGCATTTAGTTTTTAAAGGGCGATATAGGGCATAGCCGTTAGACTATGTGGACTATACCACATTTTACCGCGTTAAGTGTTTTATAGCTATTATCAGGCATATTGGGGTGTTTATTTTTTTGTTTTCTCAGCTTCCTCTCTTCTGTCGTCCTCTTTTTTAGCCTCTTCAAATATTCTCCGGTTAGCATCCTGTAGATCTTTAAGCGCGGCATAATGAATATTGGTTTCGCTTTTTTCTTTCCAGTCGTCAACCCATTGCATAAAAAACTTTGCCTCGGCCGCACTGCCGTCTTTGACGATCTTTTTGTAGACACCCGCCATCACATCAGGGATCTTGTCTTTGAATAATTCTCTCAAGCGATTTTTCACTTGGTCCCAGAAGTCAGGGCTCTTTCTCCATTCGGTCAAAGTGCACGGATTAAGTTTAAATTTCTTAGCAAAATCTCCATCCGTGATATATCCCCACTCCTTTTCACGGAAAACACGCGGAGTAGCCGTAAATCTTATGTATTCTAAATGCTCAGCTATTTTGCTAATGCCGATTATTCTTGGTTTTCCTTGGGTGTTCTTTATTTGTTTTTTTGACATATTTTTATGATTTTTTATCATCACCGTGTTTTTAAAAAGAATAAATAAGATCCAAAATTAGAAGATTGTAGCTTTTGCCAATTTTAGATTTCAAACTAGCAAACGCATCTATCGCATTTCTACTAAATCGATATGATTTAGACGGATAACTAAATTTATTTTGTTTTTTAATTTTCTCCATATTTTTGTATCACAAATAGTAATTCATTAGGGACTCCCATCGCTCTGCCTTCCCGAAATATCTTTGTTTGCCATCTGTCCTCTTATTTGGTTTCTTTGTTAGCCGAGTCTTAATAGGAATTGTAGTTTGAGTAAGATATTTTTCGGTTTAGGTTTTCGCTTCGGTCGCCCCTGCGGAAGCAACTAGCTATTGGTTAATTGCTTTTGCAGGAAATCCGATTTACAAATAAAAAAGCCGGCATTAAATTCAATACTGGCTTTTTTGAGAAAGAATTTAACGGAAATAAATAAGTCAGTCACTAAATTTAGGACTTATGTTACTTCGGCCAAATTTCTTTTTTACTTTATTGAGTTTTTTAAATCTTTTTTTAACAAGGTCGATCCCCTTGGTCTTTAAAGATATTATAAGAAAAGTTACCTATTCGAATAGATTATTCTATTCTGAGTTTACGTGTGTTGTTATATAAATTTTTAAGCCCATAAACTCACTCGGTCTCAGTGCAATATATAGCTAAACATCGTCGCCTTTAAGGCTAAACTCAAGTAGATTATATTTTTTAGGAACTGTTTAACTGATATTATAGTGCTTATAAAATCATTTGTCTAGAGTAGCACAATATTGTGTTCATTTATTTTAGTATTTAGGATGAAAGTTTGTAGTACTTTTAACTTTTTTAATTTTATGTTAAATTTAAGTTAACAATTTAAGGCCTAAACCCCGTTATTTAACTGGGCATGGTCGAAAATCGCATCACACATAAAGACTCCATCATCAGGGTCGTGTGATGCGTTATGCGAGGAAACTCGTATATGGGCCGAAAGGCTCTACCTGGTGGTGGGTTTTTTGTATTCTTAAGCCCTCTGCTATTTAAAGAAAGAATACCCTACTAAAATTATATGAGCAGCGCGAAAGAACCGACGATGGCCGATTTATATTCAAAACCGGAGTTAAATGTTAAAAGAAAAAGAAGATGGGGCTGGATACTAATATCTTTTTTCTTTTTCGGCTTAATAAACAGCATGAGTAAAGAGGCTGCTACTGGAAATCAGTCTATAACCTTGATGCTATATTTTGTTTCGGCGATTACTGCGCCGATTTTTTATTATTGGTTAAAGCCTAAAGTAAAAGTTATTAAAAATAGTTTTTTAAAAAGTTTTCTTACTGGTATCGCTGTTATTATCGTTTTTGCACTGCTTAGTGCAATTTTCGGAGCCGTTGGTTATGTCCTAATTTATCAGTACGCTAAATAATATGGCAGTTCTACTTACTTTTTACAGCATAATAATACCCATAGAGAATCTAAAGAAGATTTTAACTAAGGGTTTAGTTGGGGAGATTATTTTAAAAAAACAAATCCCGGGACAAGTTTTATTTGATGAAAATCTATTTGTTCAATGGTCTATGAGCCCTAATGACAATAAAGAGATTATTAAATTTTGGGAGAGCAAGGGGCTGGTTGCCATAGAAAAAAGGGGTTCAAAGAGATATTGGAATGACCTTTGTATAGTATGCTATCCGGATACCAGCCCGACACTACCTTGTGATTGGATAGAAGTTTTTCGAGAAAACGAAGAATCGTTTACTATTTATGGGAGCTTAAAAGGAAAGCCAAAGGGAAGCCTTATCTCCAGCCCAGTTGAAATAGAGCACTTTTTTCAAAAGCTTCCTTTTAATAAGAAAGATTTAGGTTCTAATTTATTTAGTAATTTTAATATGAGCAACTTTAAATTTATAGGGCAAGTCGTTTCTAATAAACTTTATATTTTATTAATAATTTCTTTATTTATTATATCGCTCAGTTTCTATTGGTATGAATATAGGCCGGCGCAGGCGCGAATTGATTGTCTCAAGGAGGCCAGCGCTGTTAACTCCGACCCTTGTTCTCAACGAATGACCGAGAGGTGCAAACAATATTTTGAGGTATGTCTGCTTAAAAAAGGGATTAATTAAAATAAATGTTATCTAATTTATTAATAGCGAATACTATGAAAAAGATAATTTTTAGCGTCCTAATTGGTCTTATCGCTTTTCCGACCATAGCTTTTGGAGGAACATTTGTTTCCTCTTTGGTTCAGGGGAAAACCGTAGAGGAGGCAGTGCAAATTTTAGCTTATCAACTCGATTCATTAATCGGGAGAGTGGCGGTTCTTGAGGAAAAAACTGCTAACGTCGAAACCAAAACTACCGAAATAGAAAATAAAACAGATATAATTGAATCTCAAACCGCAGAAAATAAAAATATAGCGGAAGAGCTTAAAATCCAGGCGGAAGAGCTTAAAAATAAAACAGAAGAAGTCGAAATGAGAGCAAATGAAATGGCAATTATTGCCGAAAAAGAAACGGCTTGCCGGAAAGCTGGCGAATTAAAACTTGCTCTGCCGGAAACTAAAATAATGTATTATAGTCAAAGCAATATACCTATTTATAGCAAATTTGCTCCTGATACCACCAAAGAACTGCTGGACTATCTCCAAAATTATATGAAAAACTACGAAAAAACCGGTAGTGTCCATTATTCGCATATGCCCGATTATACGCCAGAGACTGCTCAAAAATATATTCCTATCTTAGAGGCACGTCAGGAAGAATATCTTGCCCAGCAGACAATTTGTAATAAATAGTATTTGCTTTGTATATTGATTTTTTGGTATGTTTTTGCTATATTTATTTTATATTCTTATGTTTTGAATAATAAATAGAATGAATATTTTGGCAAAAATGTTAATTAATATTGCCGGTAATTATAAACAGCCTTTTTGGGCTGTTTTTTGAATATGAAAAAAGAAATAATATTTATTACCATTGTTATATTTGTATTGTCCGGGGGCTACTTTTATTGGTACCAATTAAGACCTTCGAAAATTAGGATTGAGTGCAAAAAATATGTATCAAACACAGGATTTAATATAACTTCGGAAAGTGAAAGAGCAAGTTTAAATTGGGATATGAACAAAATTAATGCTGCAGAAAGAGAAAAATCAGATTGGTGGTACAAGGATTGTTTAAATGAAAACGGGCTAAAAGAATAGATAAATATTCGAAGAGTATGGAAGTTTTGAATGAAAAATTGAATGGTTATTGGAAAACAATCATTTAAAAATACAAAATTATAAAAATAAAGCTTCAATATGAAAATAACAACAATTGAAATAAAAAAATTTCGTAATCTAGTTGACATGAATATTAATTTCGCAAACAGATTGAACGCGATCGCTGGTCAAAATGGGACCAGTAAAACATCCATTCTTGGCCTAATTGGGCATATATTCACTTTTGATAAGAATAAAAAAACACTCTCCAATAAAAATTTTTATACGGATTTTTCAGAGATTTTTAGATTTGCATATCCAGACTACGACAAAGCAGGACATCATATTTGGAATACTAAATTTGATTTGAAGAAAGATGTTCCGGCAGTATCATACGACAGAAAAGAAGGCGGAAAAAAAGAAAGTATCAGAATACGTGTTGGAAAAAGTACAAAAGGGAGTGGTAAGATAAAATTGCCGGTTATCTATTTGGGGATGGGCAGATTGTTTCCATTAGCATTAGAAAATGGAATTAAGTGCAACTCTTCTATTTTAACAGAAAAAGAAATTAAAGAATTCATTGATTTGCATAATGAAATATTATTGATCATAGATGATGATGTAATGCCAGAATCTATTACCTGTGCAAATAAAAGTTTTTATGCAGCAAAAACAAAAATATATAACCATCTTGGTAACTCAGCAGGACAGGATAATATAGGACAAATTATAACGGCATTAATATCTTTTAAGAGACTACAAAATTCCCAAGGAGATAGTTATAAGGGCGGCATTTTATTAATTGACGAGCTTGATGCTAGTCTATTCCCTGCTGCTCAGATGAAACTAGTTGAAAAATTATATAAAAAATCTCTTGAGTTAAATTTACAAATATTCTTTACTACTCACTCGCTAGAGGTTTTATCGGAAACTGCAAAACAGAAAGATTCAAAAATAATATATTTAGATAAAAATGGAGAAACAATTAAACCTAAATATGACTTAGATATTGATGAACTAAAAAAAGATTTGTTAGTTCTTGGGCCCGATGCCCTAAAAACAATTAAAAGAAAAAAATACTTATATTGTGAAGATGATGAGGGAGTTGACATGTTAAATTGCATTTTACCAAAGGAAATTAAAAAAAATATAAATATTTTTTCGACAAAATTAGGAAATAGTCAGCTGAAAGATGTGGCAAAGAAAAAAATACCAGATTTCGCAAAATCTATAATTGTATTGGATGGTGATTCTAGTAATGGGAAAATTGAGAATGTTATTTGTTTGCCGGGAAAATTTGGGCCGGATAGGCTGATTTATGATTTTCTTAAAAAATTAGATTCGTCTGATTTTGAGCTAATAAGACATACATATACAAAACAATTTTGTTTTAAGAATGCAAATTCTTTGTTTAGTTCTAGTGATGTAATAAAAACTCGTGATAAATTGAAAAAATGGTATAAGGAACAACGAAAAAATTGGGGAAAATCATCGGCTAATGTGTGGAAATTATGGGCTAAACAAAACGAAGAAGATGTTAAAAAATTTAATGAAGAAATTCTCAAATTAATTTAAACAGTTGTTTTATAAAGCTCTCGGTAATTTTACTGAAGAGCATTTTAAAAAAGTAGGTATGAAGAAATTAATTTTGTTATTATTTATTTGTTTATCTTTTTTTCTTTTAACTAACACTGCCGAAGCTCGTAGTGGCTGTTGCTCTCATCATGGGGGTGTTTGTGGATGTGGTTGTTGTGATGGCACATCATTATCGACTACTTGTGCTCCATATTATCCGAGTTGTAATAATACTCCAGTTGAAGCAGAAAAACCGCTACCATTAGTAGAACAAAAAACAGATACCTTAAAGACTGATTTTATTGAAGGACAAAAAACAGCAAAAACAGCGCAGCAAGTCCCTGCTTCTTCGAATAACACCAATCAAGAAGATAGTAGTGATGGTTTTTGGGGAGTTGTCATCTTTTTTGGAATTATAGGGTATATTGTTTATCGGATAAAAAAGAAAATATATAAATAATGTTTAGTTTTATAAGAAAATTTTCCGTTTAATTTATTGGCTAATAATGAAAGAGAAAATTTTCCCCTTTACTTTCATAGTCGTAGTGATAAGATTAAATTGCCATATTGGATCGTGGCAACTGTACCCATCGGGGTATGGGAGATAGTTTAATGATAGTTAAGAGGGTTTCTGGAATTACCAATGGGTAATCGGACTTACCTTTACGGCTTGCCGTTGCAAACAACGGCTGCGCCGCGATTATTATTAAATCAACTAAGATAACGACCATCGTTAACAAGTTGCTACTTGATAATATCATAGCATAGAGTTTAATAATCACACGAAGGACGTGTTCTTTGGATAGGCGCCTTAGTTTATCCAAGTCTGTGCACGGGGTGAGTAATTAATAGAGCACATACAGACCACTCCGAGTCACAATTTTCGATCCAATAACCTGTGGCTGTGCGGGGGCGATAAATAGATATCTGCGGGACTGACATCCCAGATCGCTCCCCTCTTGCGGAATCAACTAATTTACATATTAATGGAAAAAAAAATAAGAGAAAAATTATTTTCTGAATGGTTAAGGGATGAGAGAAAAAAATTAATTAGCTCTCGAATTAATACAAAAGAATTCTCAAGCCCTAAGAGGGGATATATACATTTTGATAAAAGAAGGAAAAATCCTTCTTTTTCTGAAATAAAAAACAGCATATCAAATCCTGCCGTAATTTCACAAATTGGATTTTGGCCTTTTATTAAGGATATAATTCCGACTCCAAGATATAAAAAGAAAAAGCATAAAGATGGCTCTGAATTTAGGGAGATCGATTTAAAGAAGCGTGAGGTATTTTATGCTGCTCACAAAGATGCATTAATATATTCGTGGTATGCTTTCTTGCTGACTAGAGGATATTATGAACAATATTTGAAAGATAAGAAAATTGAAAGAAATGTCCTCTCTTATAGAAAGATTCCCATAGAAGAGGGTAAAAATAAAAATAAATGTAATATACATTTTGCAGAAGAGGTCTTTAGATTTGTACGAGATAAGGGGAAATGCGCTACATTTGTATCTGATATTTCCAGTTTCTTTGACACCTTAGATCATGAACATTTAAAAAAAGAATGGTGTCGGTTGCTTGGGGTGGAGGGTTCTAGGTTGCCAGTAGATCACTACACGATTTATAGAAATCTCACTGAATTCAAATATGTTGATTTAAAAAGTATAAATAAGGCTTTAAATGTTGAATATTTACGTTCAACCTCTAAGATATCTCGAAAGAAAAAGAATGGTAAGTTTACATATGAAACGAAAATTTATCAAGAAAGTTTTAGAAACGGTATAAAAATAAATTCATTTTTAGATTTTCGTAATGGCATTAATCCTAGAGAAGAATTTTTTAAAAAAATTGCATGTAGTAATTTAATTAAGTCTAATAATCGAACAAATAAGATAGCGGGAAGCCCAAGAGCGGGCAAATTATGTGGCATTATGCAGGGGGCCCCAATTAGCGCAGTACTTTCGAATATTTACATGATGTCTTTTGATGAAGAAATTAGTCATCTCATGAATAAATATGATGGCATCTATCGCAGATATAGTGATGATATCTTTATTGCGTGTAATATAGATGATTTAAATCAAATAAAAACAATTATCCAAAAAACCATCAAGAAATACGAATTAACAATTAATGATAATAAAACAGACGTAACGTTCTTTTTGCAAGAAAAACGTGGTCTACGGGGATTTGCCGATATTTATGGGACCATATATAAAAAAGCGCAATATCTTGGATTTGAGTTCGACGGACAAAGGTCCTATATAAGGGGGTCCAGTGTATCAAACTATTATAGAAAAATGAAGAGGAATGTTGGGAAAGCCGTTAATATGGCCTATAGCAAGCAATCTAAAAGCAAGAAAGATAATAATAGGGTTTTTAAGAAAAGATTATGTAAAAGATTTTTATACCAAGGTAGAAGAAGTTTTATATCATATGCACTTCGAGCTAGTAGTATAATGAACTCCCAATCCATAAGAAGACAATTATTAGGTAGATTTGAAATATTCAGAAAAGCGTTAGATTATCGGATACAGAAAAAAGAGCAAAAAATACGTAGATACGAATACGCTAGATCTTCTCGTATTTCTCGGTCTAGTAATATTCGTGATGCGACTGTAGCCAAACAGCAGTAAATTAGTGTTAAAAGATGTTAGTGTATTATCGTCTAATATCAACAGTTAAGTTAAAGAATCTTATATGAAAAATAATCCAAGCAATCAGCCCGTAATAATTAAAAAAATTGTAGAATATGTATCCTGGTTTTTGGGGTTATCTTTTGTTTTGGGATTTTTTATTTGGAGCACATATTTGTATGGTTTGGGGTTTAAAGAGGACAACCTTCTGCAAACAAGATTTATATTTACCGGGATTAGCTTTTTAATAATAAGCATCCCTGTAATCGGTATTTTTCTTTGGCTAATCAAACATATAAAAAAAATAAAGAATTTTTGGAAACGCAAAATGATAGAGGTCTTATTAATTACGGCTGGAATAATTTATTATTTTATATTTATATTTTTTGTCTTCACAAACTTACCTATATTTCTCGGTGGCGGTCGGCCAAGAGGACTTTCTATTATGGCAGGTGCTGATGAGCTAACATATCTTTCAAGTTTTGGTATACCTTTAGCTGCTGGCAGCACCGCGCAAACCGCTAATCTGTGCGTGGCTTATGAAAGTAACAATAATATAGTTGTTGTGTTGGCCGATCGCGTGATGCAGATTAACAGTAATAACTTTAAAGGTCTTATTAATTTGCCTGGGATTTCTATCCCTCTTTCGCGTGATTGTTCTAGAGCTGTTAGGTTGTGGATTAATAAGACACTGTCACTTGAACTATTAAGTAACGATCAAATACAAGAACTGGAGAATAAAGCGCATTTAATGAATACAAAGTAATATAGTTGTAATTGATTATTATATCTTCCACTTATGAGAATCTCATTTGATATATGTACTCACAAATAATAAAAAAATTCCTCGATAATTATGTAGGCACAGAAGGGGCAAGATATGAAAAATCCTGTGATTTTTGCGCAGATTTTTGTAGAAAAACATTAAAGCAGCAGGGGATTAAAGCTATTGTTACCAGCAGAATCAAAGATGTTGAAAGTTTGAAAAATAAATTAAAAGTAAAAGAGTCAGAGCGTGGGCATGGGTACAAAAATATTAAGGAAATTATAGATGAAATAAATGATTTGGCTGGAGTTAGGATCGCTCTTTATTTCCCGGATGATTATAAAGATGTTGAAAAAATAATAAGTGAATCTTTTAAAATAGAAAAGAGTAAGACATTCCCAATAAAGAAAGAGGTTGTGAACCAGAATTATGAGAAGGTATTTTCTGGTTATCAGGCAGCTCATTTTATAGTGAGACAGAAAACAGAAAATTTAGAAGAAACACAAAAGAATTTGTTGGATTGTAAAATTGAAATTCAGGTTGCGTCTGTATTAATGCATGCATGGGCAGAAGTAGAACATGATTTAATATATAAACCGCTTAATGGGCAAATATCTATTGAAGAAAAACAAATCTTGGATGAAATAAATGGTCTAGTTTTAGCAGGAGATCTGGCTTTACGAAGGCTACAGTCAGCAAGTACTTCCCGATCAAAAGAAATGGGTATTTTTTCTGATGAATATAATTTGCGGACATTTCTAAATAGGTACATATTGAATAATAACCCAAGCATAAAGAAATACACTATAGGTAGGTCGGATATACTATTTGAGTTTATTAAACTTGCAAAATTAAATTCTCCTGACAAAATAGAGACTTATTTAAAATATGTTAACTTTGAAGATGAAATAGCTGAACAGATTATAGTACAGATATTGAAACAATTTCCCGATTTCGACAAAAAATACAAGGAAGCCATTAAAAACATAAAACCATTCGAGTTGCATGATAAAAATTCTGATGAATACTATAAAGATTTCGCAGACATTTTTTCAAATTGGGCAAATTTTCAGAAGATTGTATATGAGCATACCAAAAATATAGATAATCAATTAGCCCCGTATAATAAGTCTATTTCACAAATTCAAGGTGTTTATTCGGATATACTTGGCTCAAATCTATTAGAACAGATAGAACGCGTTAGGAATACAAGAAATGTTTTGGCTCATAGTATTAATAGAATAGATTTGCAGAAAATAAACAAGGCTAGTAAAGAGTCGCAGGAAATAATTGATCGGATAAAAGAAAAGCTCCGCTATATACCATAAATCTCATAATATGTAGTTAGAGTTCATCTGTTTTAAATTAAAATATGGAAGAAAAAATTATTTTAGATCAAACTAAAAATAGACAAGAAAAATGTGAAAAGTCATTTGGCCGATTTTATATGAAATTATTGAATATTATTTTTGCTTTTGCTGTTCTTTGTATCGTTGCTCTTTTTATCATATATGGAACAATAAGCCCCTGTGGTATACTTAAAAAAGAAATTGCTAATCAAGCCCACGCAAAAAGTGAACAGGGATTATATTTATTATTTGGTGGTTTTATTGAAAGAGGTGTTGACACTCTTACCCCGCTTCAATGTGTAGCCGGTGTATATAAGATCAAAACCGAAGGAATTGATAAAACAATGAACGATCTACTTCGTTGAAAAAAAAGACAAAGTTTCTGTTGTGATTAAAATTTAATAAATATTAGCAGATAAAATAATTTATTATGGGCATTGACGCTATATATACCCCCCTTGTCAATATTAGGATGTAGTATATTATTAATATTTAATTATATGAATGAAGAAAAATATAAATTAGAAGTTCGTTGTAAAAATTGTAACTTTGATGGCACTGTTGAGCTTAAAAAAGGAATGAAAGTCGAAGATTCCCTATGTCCAGAATGTAGTTGTAAAACGCTTATTAAAAAAATGCGCCCGATAAGAATTGTGCCAGATATCCCAAACTATAGGTAATAAAATTATATGGAAAATCACGAAAAAATTGAGAAAAAATTTCAAAAACTTCTTGCCGAAGGACAAGAAATTTTTCGTAAACATGGATGGAACGGAGGAAATTGGAACAGTTGGCCATCGGCAGTAGATTATATCCGGTTTAGAACTGAAAGTCTAAATTTAATTAATAGAGTGTGTGGAGAGGGTAGTGATCACTATAAAGAATTAAAAAAAATTGCTACCGACAAAGAATCTTCTAGCCATCCCATGTATTTTCATCTTTGTTATGGCGCGTTAGAAGCAGCACATAATGATTTTGTTGAAGGTTTTTTGTTTGATTTAAGAGCGTTGATTAGCGCGGAATTATTAGGTGATTTTTTAGAACAAGCTGAAACTCTCTATAACGAAGGATATATTATTCCAGCTGCATCAATGACGGGAGCTATTTTGGAAGATTCATTAAGGAAATTGTGTCAGAAAAATTCTATTGCAATTCCTGAAAAGACAAAAATAGGTGGGCTTAATTCTGATTTGGCAAGAGCAGGTGTATATAGTGTGCTTGTTCAAAAAGAAATAACTGCAAAAGCCGATATTCGTAACAATGCCGACCATGGCCATTATGATAAGTTCACTAAAGATGATGTGGTAGATATGATTAAGTGGGTTGGAAGATTTGAGGCTGATTATTTAGGATAGCTGTAAAGCCAAACCGCAAAAGAAGCTCTGGACGAGAAACACTATTTCATTGGTGTTTTTTTGTTTATTTGACCGTTTTGGCTTAAACGTAATATGAATAGAAATCTGTGGGTTTTCTACCCCCCCCTATATCGCCCTGGCCAAATTGTGGCCATATTGTGTCCAAGAGGTAGTGAAAATTGAGAAAATCCAATGAAAATTAGTTTTAGTTAAGAAACTATATTTACTCTAACATTAACTAATTTATCCTAACATTACCATTTTTCCTTAAATTGCTCAGAGCCCTTCGATTCCCGTTACCCACTCACTAAACAAAAACAGACAGAGATGTCTATTTTGTTATATATTGACATTTTCCAATATAAATTGTAATATAATCTGTTGATCAAAGATCTTTTACAATAGTGGTATTAACTAAAAACTTGAGCCATGGAAACAATTAGTCCTACGAGGATAGATACCTTGAAGTATTTGATTGCCCATTTACCAGGTAATCATAGTGAAGTTAAGGAAATTTGTTTGCAATTAGTAGACGCAAGCGAAGGCCTTACTAAATCTGTCTCAGCTCCAAATTGTCCGAATACAATTGCGGACGATATGAATAAAGTCGGGGTATATTTAAGTGAACTGATGAAATTGATGGGTACTAACTTTTGTTTCAGCGTCCATAGTACTTTACCCAGTCTCTGCACGGTTATATTTTCTCCGAAGATTTCCATCTAACCGTTAAAATTAACAGAGACAAATGAACAAGGGCGGCTATAAATGCGCCGCCCTTTCCATGCTTTTTCCCTGGACCACTATTATGATATAATATAAAAACAGTTAATAATTAAGATTAATTATAATTTTATGAACATGGAAGGTCTTTTGACAGCCCAACCCAAGACTCCGGAACTATCACAAGAGGAGCAGGAAATGCGCGCCGTCAGACAATTTATAGAAAAACAAGTGGAAGCCGATTTTAATGGTAATCCCGACGAGCAGTATTCTCCTGGTAGCCTTCAATCGCATGATATCGGCTACATAGATAAAGCCACGGCCGAAGTGGAGAGAAGAATGGCCAATCCGGAAATCGTTGCCGAAATAAAAGCTCATCTGGCCGATATTAATCGTCCCGACAGACGCTGGAATTAATTTTTTGTTATTTTTGGAGACGGAAGGCTTTTTCTAAAAAAGATTTTTGTTCTCGGACAGTGTTTTTAGGGAGAACCTTAAAGAAAGAATATTCACTGGCTTGCCGGTCAAGTCTAATCGGTCCTTTGGAAATTATTTCCACCGCATAGGCTAAGCTAATCGGCCAGCCGTTATAGTTTTTGATTCGGTATTCAATCGGCCCCAGCATTATCCCCACTTTTACTTTTACGCCTAATT
>Ga0074197_1002023_pt1 | contig 15107 bp, 9 predicted proteins | sample EPASupsiteSAE305_FD_64526 | JGI IMG/M metagenome (GOLD analysis project Ga0074197, IMG submission 64526) | Bioremediated contaminated groundwater microbial communities from EPA Superfund site, New Mexico - SAE3-05 reassembly with SPADES | ecosystem: Environmental > Aquatic > Deep subsurface >...
ACCATTAACCGTGCAGTGGAGTTTTTTGAAAATGTGCCAAAAATCCTTCAAAAGTTAAAGGCCCTGCAAAGCGTAGGCTTAGGCTACATTACGCTGGGGCAGCCTTCTACGACTCTGAGCGGGGGCGAATCGCAACGCGTGAAACTGGCTACCGAGCTTTCAAAAAAAGATACCGGCCATACCTTGTATGTTTTTGACGAACCTACCACAGGCCTTCATTTTGAAGACATCAGGGTGCTGTTGCAGGTGCTTTACAAACTGGTTGACCGGGGAAATACCATCATCGTGATTGAACACAACCTGGATGTAATTAAAGTGGCCGATCACATCATAGACATTGGACCGGAAGGGGGCATTGGCGGAGGAACCATTCTTTGCACCGGAACACCCGAAGAGGTTGCGGCACAAAAGAAAGGATTTACAGCCCCGTTTTTAAAGGCGGAGTTGGGTATCAAAGCCTGAAAAACACCAAAATAAATCATGATTTTGCCAAATTCAAACACGATTTTGCCAAAATCAAGAACGAAAGTGCCGAAATCGAACACGATTTTACCAACATTGAGCACGATTTTGCCAAAGTTGAGCACGATTTCGCCAAAATCATGAACGAAAGTGCCAAAGTTGAGCTTGATTTTGGCAGTTTCAAGAACAATTTTGCCAAATTTGAATTTGCCTGAGGGTGAAATGAATCTAAACCACCAATAAAAGATTTAGGAATGGCCGTATCCTGATGCAAAAATCGTTTTTTTATAACGGATAATGGTTTTTGCAAATCCCAAAAATCCGATAGTTCATCACTATATGTTAAAAAACATGTTTTGAAAACGGGGTGCTTATCTCATGTGGTTTGCAGCTATATCAAAACCTCTTTTTGGCGTTAAAAACAAAAACCGGATATCCCAAAAATTTGCATGTTACCTAACGGTTTCCTTATCTTTTCATTACAAATTTACTTTATTATTAAACCATTAAAATTTACATGTATGGCAACAAGCAAAATGCGGGTTGAAATACCCAAAAACCCGAAGGAGGAATTAGAATTGGCTGAACAGATTTACAAACACCACACCGATGTAGGTGCCGCATCGCCCCTGAACAGCATGACCGATTTTAACTGGGCTGCCGAAGGCCCCAAAGTAGCCACCTGCCTTGAATGGCATAAAAAAGCCGAAGCCTATAAAAAGCAAATGGAGGAGGCTTATAAGGAACGCGACCTGTTATTGAAAGGCATTGATGAGGCCGTTAAAGCCACTCGCGATGTATTAACAGGTATTAACCGGAGCAACATGAAACGCATGGCCGACTGGGGCTTTGTTGTTATTGAATCGGCTAAAAGCAGTGGCGGTGGTGCCAGTACCGAGGGGAAGTAAGGGTAAGGTACAGAGAACTCATGAGTTCTCTGCACACCATACTGCGGACAACCCCCCGCTTATGAATGAAAAATGACGCTTTACAACAACAAATACCGGGTAGAGACCAACCGGGCATCCTTTTTGGATTACTCGGCGCCTGCCCGGTATTTTATTACCATTAACATCCAAAACCGGAAATGTATTTTAGGCCGCGTGGTAAATGGTACCATGGAATTATCGGTTTTAGGCCGGTTGGTTAAAGACGAAATATTGAAAATTCCCCAATACCATAAACGGTGTATTTTAGATGAATGGGTGGTGATGCCCAACCACATCCATTTGTTGATTGAATTGGCCGGATATAATTACGATAATGGGATGGCCGTTAACCCTGATGATGATATTACCACAAACAATATTAATGCAACCGGTAATGGGGGCGCGGTAGTAGATAAAATTCATGAATTTTATCTACGGCAACAACGGCAACCCGCGCAACAACAACCCCCAACCGGGAAACAAAACCCCGATACGGTAAATGATATTAAACAATACCGGAAATTGCGCCGCCAAATGATTATCCCCAAAATATTGGGCAAATTCCAAATGATAACATCGAAACAAATAAATAGGGAACGCCAAACCCCGGGTGTAAAAAACTGGCAAAACAATTATTACGACCACGTGGTACGCGACGAAGTATCGTACCAACGCATTAAACAGTACATAAAAAACAATCCGGCGAAGTGGAACGAGGATACATTTTTTGAGAGGTGAGGGATATTCTAAAAGGAATATTTTAATTAAATTAATAAAACCAAATAATTATTAATCAGCATAATCTATTAATTCTTATATTTAATAATAATATTTATTTAATTGAAAATGATAAAGAAAACCATTAAAATCTTGAAAGGCCGCTTGAATAAAATACGGTTTAAAAAATTAACGAAGAATTCGACTTTATCAAGTTCGCATTTTAATTCATTAACTCCTTCAGAAGATGCTGAAAATTGTGAAGTATATTTTGAAGCATTGGAATGGGCATTAAAAAATAATCATAATATAAAGAACATAGCTTTATCGGGTCCCTTTGGTTCAGGAAAGAGTAGTATTTTACAGACATTTATTAAACAATATAAAGGAAAAAACAAAGGATTTTGGAATTGGATGTTGAAATCTTTATTTCCCAAACATTTCCCAAAATATAGATTTTTAAATCTATCACTTGCAACTTTTAAACATTTTAACAATTCCCACCAAAGCATTATAGAAGAAGAAAAAAGTGAAGCTTTTGTGGATGATAATAAACCAAATTCCTCAGTTGGTGAAATCTTTGATCAACCCAAAAATGGAGGAAATACTAAAATTCATAATGATAAAAACATTAGCAGTGATTTAAAAAACGATCAAGATTTTCAAAGATTGATTGAATTGAGCATTCTTCAACAATTATTTTATCATGAAAATGATAAAAAGATACCTGATTCAAGATTTAAAAAAATAAAAAGCCATAATGATAGTAAACTACTTTTATATTCTATTGGATGTGTTATTTATTTATTATCAATTCTTTATTTATTTTTCCCAGATTTTTTAGATCATTTTACATTAATTAAAAACATAATTAAGGATATTAAATATATCAATACTATTTCATCATCTATAGTATTGTTTGGTTTATTTTATCTATTCTACAAATTAAGCAGGATATTTATTAGTTTTTCAATTAACAAATTAAGTATAAGTAATGCTGAAATTGAAATAGATAAAGATATTAGTAAGTCCATTTTAAACCATCATCTGGATGAAATTATTTACTTTTTTGAAGTAACGAACTATAATGTCGTTATTATAGAAGACCTTGACCGTTTTGAACAAACTGAAATTTTCACAAAACTTCGGGAACTTAATCAACTAATTAATTTGTCAAATAAAATAAAAAGGGACATTGCATTTATTTATGCTATTAAGGAGGATATGTTTACTGATAAAGAACGGGTAAAGTTTTTTGATTTTATTATCCCGGTAATACCAATTATTAATTTTTCAAATTCCGAAGGTAAGCTCAGAAATATTATTGGGGATAGTCCATATGAAATAAAACCTGATTTAATTGACGATCTATCATTGTTCATTGATGATATGCGGTTGCTTTTAAATATAATGAATGAGTTTTATATTTATGCAGAGAAGATTACTAAAGGTTTAGATTATAATAAATTGCTAGCTGTAATTGTTTATAAAAATCTTTCCCCAAATGATTATGCATTATTAAATGAAAATAAAGGAGAGTTGTTTAAAAATATTAACAGTAAAGAAGATTTTATCAAAGAACGTATTGAAAATATCAATGAGGAAATTGAAAGGATTATAACACAAATATCTTCTATAGAAGAACACATGTTAATTGATATTAAAGAACTTAGAATTGTTTATATTTCAAAAATAATTGAAAAAATAACAAATGGTTTTGTTGGAATTAATAAAAATGATGATAAAATAAATATTTCAGAATTTACCAGCAATGAGGATTTTAACTCAATTAAACTAGGTAAAATTGATTACTATTTTTTTAACCAAAGAAATCAAAGAAATGAAACTACAAGTTTTACATTTAAGTTTTCGGAAATAGAAAAAGAAGTAAATCCTAAATTGAATTATCAAGAAAGAGAAAACCTTATTTTAGGAAGAAGTAAGTTAAATGAACTTAAAAAACAAATTGAAGAATTAAAGAAAAGCAAAGAATATATTCGTAGGTATTCTATACAACAATTATTTGAGGATGGAACAATAAAAATTAAGGGTTATAATAATCCTAAAGCATTATTAATTGATTTAATGTTACGTAATGGTTATATTGATGAAAGTTATATGGAATATATTTCCATTTTTCATGAAGGAGCATTAACAAAGGCGGATAAGAATTTTTTGATCAATATTAAATTAGAAAAAGATACAAATTGGGATTATAAGTTAAATCATATAGAAAATTTAATACCTCGTATTACCGAATTTTTGTTTGAAAAAAAGTACATTCTGAACTTTGATTTGGTAGATGAACTACTTAAAAATACTGAATTTATTAAAAAAAGAGATATTCTTTTTAAACAGCTTTCTAATGAACAAAAATATTCGATAGAGTTTATTGATCAATATGTGGTGAATGGCAAAAAGATTCCTAAGTTCATTGAACACTTAAGTAAGAATTGGCCAAATATTTGGATTTTTATAAAAACCAAAACAAATTTTACCAACAAAAAAATTGAAGAGTATTTTATTTTAATCATTAAACATGCAGAAATCCAAGACATTAAAAAAAATTTTGTGAATGATAAAAGTTATCTTAGTAATTATTCAAATTTTTTAAATATTGAAGCCTCTGGAAATAGGATTCAAGATATTATTAAAGCTTTAGATATTAAATTTGAGACTATTGATTCCAATTCACATATTGATAAAATTAGATTCATTTATGAGAATAATAATTACTGTTTAAAGATCGAGATAATACGAAATATTTTGCAGCATATTGAAATTTATGATAACGAATTGTTCGAAACAAAGAACTATAGTTATCTGCATTCTCCTAATCTTCAAAAAATAGCCGATTATATTGATATTAATATTGAAGAATATATTAATTCTGTTTTCCTGCAACTAAAATCAAATAACAATGAGGATTTAGAGTGGTATCTTAAATTATTGAATAACGAAAATTTGAATATTGACTTAAAAGAAAAGATTATTATTCAGACAAAAACAATTGTTGAAAAAACAGATGATGTTGATGATGGCGAAATTTGGGATTTATTATTTAAACATTCCAAAATTCAACCTCGATGGGAAAACATATTGGAAATATATAATCTTAATGAAAACACGTTAAATGATTATGTTATAGGATACTTAAATCAAAAAAATAATGCAGAACAGCTTGCAGAAGAAAAAATTCCTTCTGATGAAGGTTCTGATAGAAATAATATATATAGTAAGTTATGTTATGAGATTATATATAATAAAAAACTTAATGATGAATCTTACTTCTTATTATTACAGGCAAATCCATGGTGGTATAGTTCACTTGATATAGAAAAATTAGCTAAAGAAAGAATAGAATTATTAATAGAAGCAAAAATAATCGAACCTTCTATTGAAGGGTATAATTTCCTTAAGAGTAATTTTAATGGAGCTAATATTCAATTATTAGGTTTGAATCAAAGTAAATTCTCAGAAAATATAAACCAATTAAAATTTGATATTGGTGATATAGAGTTGATATTAAGCTCAAAATTGTTTGATGATGATAAGAAAATTCATTTTTTAAAGTTTGGTCCTACTGAGAATATAGTTAACAATTATAATATACTTAAATCACTCTCTGAAATGCTAGTTAATATGGATTATGTAGATATTGACTATACTATTATAGATAAACTTATTAATAATAGTATCCAAATTGATGAAAAAACTCGAATTATCTTATTTACTAAATATTTCCATTCAAGAGTATCTATTAACATAGCCATGTTTTTGAATTTATTAAGTAATGAATATAGAAAGATTGCTGATTATACCCATAAAGCAAAAATTGAAAATACTATTGAAAACAGGCGCTTTTTGGAAAAACTTGTTGAATTTAGTTATATCTCCAGTTTTTCAGTAAAGAATAAATGGTTAATAGTTAATCATTTTAGAAAAAATAAAAAAAATCAGTAAAAAAATTACAAAAAGGATGTTATTAACATCATCAACAAAAAAACCGATTGTTGCGTTTCAGAACCAAAATAGTATATCTTTAAAAAAGTAACACAAAAACCAATCACGGGTATGATAGAAATAATTTGCCAAAATACGGGGACAAAAAAGAAATATCCGCTAGGTACCACTTTAACACAAATAGCCAGGGATTTGGGTGTTGAAACGAAGCATCCCATCTTGGGGGCATTTGTAAACAACAAGCTTAAAGAACTTGCCTACAACATTTATAAACCCAAAACGGTTGAATTTATTGATATTACCCACCCCGATGGGATGCGGATGTACGTGCGTTCGCTTTCGTTTGTGCTGCAGAAGGCTGCCAGCGAGGTATTACCGGGCAGGAAACTGAAAATTGAACATGCCATCTCAAAGGGTTTTTACTGCAAGTTCGAGGGGATGAACGACTCCCTGGAAATTGATTCCGTGTTTGCCATTGGCAACCGCATGCGCGAAATCATTGCCCAAAACATACCATTCCAGCGCGACGAGATCCTATCCACCGAGGCTATCCAGTTATTCAAGGAACATGGCCTGACTGAAAAAGCGCTTTTGTTTGAGTCGCGGCCCCAGATTTATTCGTCGGTGTACCGGCTCCAAAATGCCATCGACTATTTTTATGGGTTCCTGGTCCCATCTACCGGTTACCTGAAGGTTTTTGATCTGGTGAAGTATTACGACGGCATGTTGCTTATTGTTCCTAAAGCCGAAAACCCCGGTGAATGCGAGGACATCATCATCCAGGACAAATTGTTTGATGTATTTCAGGAATATCAGAACTGGGGTGAGATTTTAAATGTGGGGTACATAGGGAACATCAATGAAACGGTGAAAAACAATAAAGTGGGTGAACTGATAAAAATTGCAGAAGCTTTGCATGAGAAAAAGCTTGCCTATATTGCCGATGCCATTAAAAAACGCCCCGAACATCCCAAACTGATTCTGATTTCGGGACCCTCGTCCAGTGGAAAAACAACCTTTGCGCACCGGTTGGCCATTCAGTTAAAAGTGGCCGGCCTGAATCCGGTAACTTTGTCGCTTGACAATTATTTTTTAGATAGGGAATTTACCCCCCGCGATGAAAATGGCGATTATGATTTTGAAGCCATCGAAGCTCTCGACCTGAAACTGCTGAACAAAGACCTGTTGCAGCTTTTGTCGGGGCAGGAAATTGAGTTGCCGAAATTTTCGTTTTTAACAGGTAAGCGCTTTTACGATGGCGATAAACTGAAAATAGATGACAAAACCATCATTCTTGCCGAAGGTATCCATGCCCTGAACCCCCGGTTGACAGCTGAGATAGGCGATGAGACCAAATATAAAATTTACGTGTCGGCATTAACCACTGTTTCACTCGACACCCACACCCGGATTCCCACGACCGACACCCGCCTGGTGAGGCGCATCATCCGCGATTACAAATACCGGGGCTACACAGCCTTAGATACCATTAACCGTTGGAACAGTGTGCGGAAAGGGGAGGAGAAGAACATTTTTCCCTATCAGGAGAATGCCGATGTTATGTTTAACACCGCAGTGCATTACGAAACGGGCGTGTTAAAGCGTTATGCCGAGCCCCTGCTTTTGGAAGTACCACCCACCGAAAAAGCCTACCGCGAAGCTACCCGGTTGGTTAAATTTTTTAGTTACGTGGTGCCTATTGCCGATGAAGAGATTCCCCCGACATCTATTTTGAGGGAGTTTTTGGGCGGCAGCAGCTTTAAATATTGATGGTTTATGGCCTTTGAATTCCATTATTATCATAATTTATTAACAATTTATCAACTTTACCCGTCGCAACCCCTGTCAATATTTGATTTTATGGGGTTTTTAAGTATTTTAGCACAAAATTAATTAGACAACATGTATAATTAAGCCCTATGTTTCGATCAATTGTCATCCCTTCAATCGTCGGTGTGCTTACCTTGTTAGGTTTTATGAGCAGCCAGGTTACGCTTGATCTTAATATCCCCGAAAGTGCCAAAGCCGGCGACGAATTCCTTGTAGAATTGACCCTAAACAAAGGTGATATTGAAGGTTTTGCCCGCTTTCAGCAGGAATTGCCTGTAGGTTTTACCGCTGTGGCCAGGCAAACTGCCAATGGCGAATTCAAATTTGAAGATCAAAAAGTGAAGATTCAATGGATGCGCGTTCCATTTGATCGGGTTGTGGTTGTGTCGTATGCCATTCAGGTGGCCCCAACCATTTCAGGCACCTTTAATTTCGAGGGTAAGTTTTCGTACATCGAAAATAACAATGTACAAACGATTACTACTGCCCCCAAAACCATCACTATTATTGGCGATGAAATAGCTGCCGGAACCGCAGAGCAGGCACAAACTACCTATTCTTACCAAAATGTCAGCCTGAAAAACATCGACTGCATCCGCCAAAAACCTTTTTTGAACGAAAACAACGAGATTATTGTCAACCTGATGGTGAATAAAGGCGACCTGAAAGATTTCGGAAAGATTCAGGAGCAGGTTCCTGTTGGATATAAGGCTGAGAGCATCAAGAGTAAGAACTCCATTTTTACCTTTAAAAATTCCATCATCAAATTTTTATGGATGAGCATGCCCCCGGAAAACCAATTTGTGGTTTCCTACAAATTAATACCTGAGGGTGCCGCCTCAGATCAGGCGTTTCTCATTTCGGGAACTTTTTCTTATGCCGAAAACGAGCGGACGAAAACCATTAATATTGCTGAACGGGCTGTTGATTTAGGTACCTTTGCCGAAACCGATTTGGTGGCACAAACCACACCAACAAATGATGCAACAACTACACAAACCAATAATTCGTCGTCAACAACAGCTATTGAACAGCATACCACTCAGACAGCAACTACCAATTTGGTTGCCGAAAATACCAATACCGAAACTGTCAACGAGAACCCGAATATCTACAATGTTGAGCAAGAACCTATTAAACAACCGACTACAAATACCCAGATGGGAAATCTGGCAGCCATTACCAATGTTCCCCTTCCTGAGAATGGGGTTTCGTACCGGGTACAAATTGCTGCCGGGCATAAACTGGTTGATAAAAATTACTTTAAAAAGCTCAACATCACCGACGAAGTGCAAGTTGAGATTCACGATGGCTGGAACAAATACACCATTGGGAACTTTTTTATTTACCGTGATGCCCGCGATTACAGGATCTACGTCTGGAACAACACACCCATTCACGATGCCTTTGTTGCAGCATATAACAGTGGCATGCGCATCACCGTTCAGGAGGCACTTATGATAGCCAACCAAAAATGGTACAAATAATATCAACCTTTTTATTAAATTCGCAACCATAACTTTTAGTGTTTATGAGAGTTGCGGTCTTATTCTTCGCATTTTTAGGGTTCATGTTTCAAGCTGGCTGGGCACAGCAGCTCGACAGCGAATATGAGACCATGTTGCTCGAAGAAGAGGTAATTACCGAGGGCCGCGCCTTTAAACCCATTATTGGGGCCGGAGTGGGTTCGTTTACATTTATTGGTGATGTTAAAAACTATATGGGCAGCCCCATTAGTGGCATGAATTCCTACCGTGTTTCTATCTCACGAAATCTCAGCAAAAATTTTGATATTGAATTTCAAGGAACCTTTGGTGAAGTATCAGGAAATGAATACGACGGATCGGCTGATAACACGAGGAATTTCACTACAAGCCTGTTTTTTGGTGGCGTAAGTTTGTATTATAATTTCAATCATTTTTTGAAACGGCAACGTCCCATCCATCCATACATTTCGTTAGGGGCAGAGATATTGCAATTCACTCCCAAAGGCGATTTTCAATCGGCTGATGATCAAACTTATTTTTATTGGAGCGATGGCACCATCCGTGATGTGGAAGAGGGGTTGGGTGTTTACGGAAAGATTATCAGCCGCGATTACAAATATGAAACCGACCTCCGCAAGCTTGATCTTTACGGATATGGACAATATTCAAAAACCAGTTTTGCTTTACCCATTGACTTAGGAGTAAATGTAACCGTTTCGGACCGGGTGAAATGCCGGTTGGGAACTACCTTTCACGTAGCTGTAACCGATTACATCGATAATGTGACCGGAGGTAGTGGCTGGAAGAACGATTTGGTTATGAATACATACGTTGCATTGTCATTTGACCTGTTCTCGCCTGCCGATGAAATTGTGGCCGTTGAAAACTTTAAAAACCTGAAGTTTACCATTACCGACAACGAGGATTCCGACGGGGACCGTGTAGATGACTTTAATGACGAATGCCCGGAAACCCCTAAAGATGTAAAAGTTAACTTTAAAGGATGTCCGGAAGATACCGACAAGGACGGTGTTCCCGATTATTTAGACAAGCAGGCCAATACACCTTCAGGTTCATTTGCCGTAGGTGCCAATGGTATAAAAATTATGGATTCCCATTTGATTGTTTTGTTGTACGACCCTGATGCCGTGAAACGTAGCGAGGTGAAGCTTTACAGTAAAACCACCGAAGCCAGGGAACAGAAGGAATCCAAGGGTATTCCTGAGAAATTTAAACAGGTGGACTTGAACGAAGACCGGTATATTTCGCACGAAGAGCTTCAAAAGGCTATTGATGCCATCTTTGAGATGAACTCCACGCTGACGCCGGGAGATATTTACGAGTTACAGGAATTTTTCTTCAACCAATAAAATAAGCTTTCGCCTTTTTACATTTCAATTTTTTTTCATAAAAAAGCGGGGCATCGTTAGAAAATACCCCGCTTGTAAGCAATTACCAACGTTCAACTAGTCAACATTATCAAACAAAAATGAATTCTCTTTACGGATGCGGGTTACCCCCTCTTCGTCGGTGAGTGTAAACCGCGACACCTCTTTAGCCTCCACGTTCGATTCGTTTAATTCGTCCAGTAGCACCTTTTTTCGCTTGTAAGCCGGTTCGTTTTCAAGCTCTTCCAGATCGTTCTCGTTGCTGTACGAGACCTGCGGCTTGCTTGCTTTTTCCAATTTCACCCCTTTGGAATCACCGGGGGTAGCAATGCCCAGATCCAATTGACGTGGGACGGGTTTTGGAGTCGGTTTTTCTTCGGTAAACAGTTCAAACCGTTCAATTTCTTCTTCTTGGTTGGCATCTTCATCGCTAAGGAAGGGCAGGGTATTTTCGGTAAACGAACCTTTATCAATCACCTCGAAGGGTATTTCATCATCGTGCATGGGTTGGGGGTTCATAAGCTTGCTCCGTGTGTGTTCTTTCACAGGGGATTTCACTTCAACCAGAGGGACAGAAATCTTCTGCTCCTCCTGATGCGCGATAAATTCCGGGATGCTGTCGGTACCAAAGCCGGTAGCTATAATGGTAATGCAGATGTTGGCCCCCAGTTTCGGGTCCAGGGTATTTCCCCAGATTATGTCGGCGTTCATTCCCGCCGATTCCTGCACATAATCTGTAATCATACCAATTTCATCCATGCGCACTTCGTCATCGGGGCCGGATGCAATGTTGAGCAGGATGTTTTTGGCTCCGCGGATATCGTTGTTATTCAACAAAGGCGACGAAAGTGCTTCTTCAATGGCATTTATGGCCCGGTTTTCACCTGTAGCAAGGGCAGAACCCATCAAGGCCACGCCACTGTTGGACATCACCGTCTGCACATCGGCAAAATCCACATTTACAGAGCCGTGCACGGTGATTATTTCGGCAATCCCTTTGGCGGCAACGGCCAACACATTATCTGCTTTTCCAAAGGCTTGTGATAAAGGCAAGTCGCCGTGCATCTCGCGCAGCTTCTCGTTGTTAATCACCAAAAGGGCATCTACATGTTCACGCATCTTCGTTAACCCTTCAATGGCTTGTTGCATCCGGCGTTTTCCTTCAAAGCGGAAGGGCAGTGTAACAATTCCAACAGTCAGAATGCCCAAATCCTTTGCCTCTTCGGCAATCACCGGGGCGGCACCTGTTCCAGTGCCTCCACCCATACCTGCTGTGATAAACACCATTTTGGTATTATGTGATAACACATCGGTGATTTTATCCAGACTTTCAATGGCAGCATGACGCCCCTGTTCAGGCTTGTTGCCCGCACCCCTTCCCTGTGTAAGTGTTTCGCCCAACTGTATTTTAATGGGAATGGGGCTGTTGACCAATGCCTGGGCATCGGTATTACAAATCAGGAAATCCACATCGGTGATTCCCTGCCGGAACATATGGTTTACCGCGTTGCCGCCCCCACCTCCCACACCAATTACCTTGATGATGGAAGACCTGTCGCGGGGAAGGTCAAAATTCATTAATTCTTCAGCCATAATTGTAAGCTTTGTGCAGCATTTCTAGCGTTACTGCTGTTTTCAATTTCCTGTTTCAGTAATAGTCCGTTAGCACCTGATTCATCCTTTTTAGATTCTATTTTGATGAATTCAGGATTTTACATCTGTTGGTCGTCAACTTCAAAGAACTCGCCCAGTTTATCAAACAAATTTGAAATCTTCTTTTTGCTTTGTTTCTTTTCAACAGGTTCCACCTCCATAACTACAGGCTCGGGTTCGTTATCAGGCACTGTTACTTGTTTTTTCTCCATTTTCGGAACCATAATTTTTGCTTCGGCGCAATTGTCGCCTTTTTCGTTAAACCCATTCAGGATTAACCCAAAACTGGTAGCAAAAGTAGGTTGGTTCACCTCTTCCATTTTATCGCTTTGGATATTCTGGCTCGGAAGACCCGTACGCACATCGAGTCCGGTTTTGAAAGCTACCAGTTGGTTCAGGTTTTTCAATAATGCACCGCCCCCGGTGAGCACAATACCTGCACCTAAATACTGCGACATCCCCGAAGCTTCAATCTCAAAATACACCTGGGCAATAATCTCCTCCATCCTTGACTGGATGATGTGCGCCAGATTTTTGAACGAAATTTCTTTCGGGGGACGGCCGTTGATGCCTGGGATGCTCACCACTTTGTTTTCCTGAGCCTTGTCGGCTAAGGAAGAACCATATTTCAATTTCAATTGTTCGGCATAACGCTCCAAAATGTTGCATCCCTGTTTGATATCCTGTGTTACAATGTTACCTCCAAAAGGGATCACTGCCGTGTGACGGATAATGCCATCGTAAAATACGGCTACATCGGTCGTTCCCCCACCAATATCCACCAAAGCTACCCCAATCTCCTTTTCGTCCTCGGTCAACACTGCATCCGAAGATGCAAGTGGTTCAAGAATCAACTTTTTCACATTGATACCCGCACGGTTGACACATTTTTTGATGTTGTTGGCGGCGGCAGTTTGTCCGATAACAATATGGAAGTTGGCTTCCAGCCGTTTGCCAAACATACCTACAGGGTTTTTCACACCTGTTTCGTTGTCCACCACATAACTTTGCGGCAACACGTGAATAATTTCTTCGCCCACATCAATCGGGATTTTAAACATGTCGTCCACCAACGCCTGCACGTCTTCTTTCGAGATTTCGGCATCGTACGAATCGCGGTTGATGTACCCACGGTTGCGCATGCTGCGGATGTGCTGGCCGGCAATGCCCACGTAGGCATCGGTGATTTTTAAACCTGCCTGGGCTTCGGCCAGGTCGGCTGCCTGCCTGATGGCAATAACGGTTTGTTCAATGTTCAGCACCACACCCCGTTTAACTCCGGTGGACTTGGTGTTGCCATATCCAAGTATTTCAATTTTACCGTTTTCGTTCTTTTTCCCAATGATGGCCACAATCTTAGTGGTTCCAATGTCAATGGCTGCTACTATTTTTTCTTTAGGGTTCATATCTTATCTTTTTGTGCAAATTACCTGATTGCTGTATTTTAAATTTATTGTTTTATAGTTGTTCCAGCCTGCCACCGGCAAGCCTTGTTCGTACAATGCCTTTAAATTCCGGAACTTTTTGGTATAGTCTTCCATGGTTCCTAATTTAATTACATGGGTTCCAACTCTGGGAATGAGCTCAATATCTCTGCTATTCACATAGATTTGCTCAATCTGAGCATTCCAGAATTCGTCGTTATAAATATAAGAGGCAAGTTGATATAAATCACGCAATTGGGGAATCGAGTTTTCCACAACTTTTCCACCACGCTGTTCTCTCTTTTGGGCTATCAAACGGGAATAGGTAAAACTGATGTTGCCAGATGCCACCAATATGTGTGCCGAGTATTTGGTCGAAAGGGGCATGGCTGTACCTTCATCGTCAATGTAAAAACTCTCGCCATGGTTGTTGAATACCCGCAAAATAGGTTTTCGTTGTTGGATTCCTACCTTGATTTCACCCGTTAAACTGCGATATACATCGGCCTCTTTTACTGAGGGATGATGCTTTATGATCTCTTCTAAACGGTTCACGTTTACATCTTCTATGATCTGTCCAATCACGTTTATTTTATTGCGTTTCAGCATGTTCAGCACATCTTTTTCCTCAATAAACAGGTTTTTGGTTCCATCATAGATATGAACTTTCACCTTTTCGCAGGCCACCTCTTTTCGTTTGGCCGAGATGAATGAAAGGGCCACCACCAGATAGACCAGAACCAACACCCAAGAGATGATATTTTTTAGTTTTTTCACTCGAAAACCTCCTTGTATTTAAGTGTTAATGCCTCGGTGATGGGTTCTACCAATCGGTCGATATTGCCAGCACCCATGGTTATGAGCACATCCAAATCGCTCGTGAGCAGGTTTTCCAGAATGTTTTCGTAGGAACAGGCTTTTTTGTTTTTCAAGGCCATCTTATCAAGAAGCATCTGGCTGGTCACTCCCGGAATGGGTTCCTCCCGCGCCGGATAAATCTCGGAAAGTATCACGGCATCGCATAAATCTAAACTTTTTGCAAATTCATCGGCAAAATCGCGGGTGCGGCTGTACAGGTGCGGCTGAAAAACCACCGTGAGATGCCGGTTGGGAAACAAATGGCGGACTGATTCCACGCAAGCCCGTATTTCTTCGGGGTGATGGGCATAGTCGTCCAGATAAATCAATTTAGACTGCTTGATTTGGAAGTCGAACCTCCGTTTAACTCCTTTGTACAGCGCAAGCGAATTTTTC
>Ga0074197_1002024_pt1 | contig 15104 bp, 8 predicted proteins | sample EPASupsiteSAE305_FD_64526 | JGI IMG/M metagenome (GOLD analysis project Ga0074197, IMG submission 64526) | Bioremediated contaminated groundwater microbial communities from EPA Superfund site, New Mexico - SAE3-05 reassembly with SPADES | ecosystem: Environmental > Aquatic > Deep subsurface >...
GGAGGTTGGCGTGACGAAGCGTGTCCCCCTTGAGACTGGCCCCGGTAAAATTCACCTGCTCGAGGTAGCAGCCGCTGAGATCAAGGCCATCCAACTGCGCCCCCTGCAAATCGATACAGGCCCAGTCGCGGCCGCTGACGCTTTCTCCCGCGGCCACCGCTTGGAGAAATTGCGCTCGTACCTCCTCGATAGGGCGTTCATGGGGCGGCAACCCCGCTGCCATGAAATGGGCTCCCATGGTATAGGTCTCTTTGAAATCCTTTTCCGCTTGCCGTACTTTTTCTTCAATCTCCCCCATCCGCTGGTCATACATCTCCTTGACCTGCCGTTCCATCACCTCGGTCCGCTCGTCTTTGATCCCCATGGCCTCCATGCTGCTCAGATGCTGCAACGCTTCTTGCACCATGGGAGTGACCGGTGCCATCTGCTGCAGAAGGGCATCGGCTTTGATCCGGGGCAAGGGCGAGGGCGCGGGATTGTCCAGGTCAAGATCCTCGAGCTTCTGCAACTCTTGTGCAAGCCGCGACCTGTCGGCGTCCGGCACCGAATCACCTGCCGCGCCGGGCGCCAGTTGTTTTTCCATGGTCTCCCTGGCCTTGGTGATCTCCGCCTTGGCCATGGTCTTGGCCTCCTGTTCCTTTTTGTCGGAAAAGGCCCGCACCGCCTGCATCATCTGATCGATTTTAGCGAAGGAAAACTGTTTCATGTCGATCTTTCTCGGATCACCGGCCGTGATCCCCGGCAAAATCGACTCCAGTTTTCCTGTAAACGCTTCCTGATCAGGATCGGCCTTGCCTTCACGTGCTGCCTGGAGTATTTCCCTGAGGTCGACCTGTTTGTTTGCAGGAAGGTCGAGGTCGCCTAGTTCCTGTTCTGCTTGCCGGAGGGCCTCCTCAACCTTTTCCTCCGCCATTTTTCTGGTTGCGGCCGCCTTGGTCTCGATATTCTTGACCAGTGGACTTTGGTTATCTTCGGCAAAAGCCCTTTGCTGGAGGATTTCCATGGCGCACTGAGCACCAACTGGAATCAGGTCCTCGGTAATCAATGAATTGGATAACGGGTCTTTGTTGTCCAGTCGCTGGTTCAGGGCCTGCCGATAATGATCCACATCGCGAGGTGGATGCGCCATGTTTTCATAGCCTGCCAGCAGATGACTAATCTGCGACGCCTCATCATCGGGAACCTCGAACACGCCTCGCCAGATCTCGAGCGCCAGCACCTGGCCGGGGAAAAACCAGATGGTGTCGAGCTGAAGCGGGATTTCGGCAAAGTCCGGGTCCGGACCATGAAGGGTGTGACGGATAAAACAACGCGCCTTGTACCCGGGCAACCGCCCCTGGATGACCGGCATGTCCGGATGCAGGTTGCAGAGGGTAAAGGGTTCGTCACCTTGCCAGAATCCCTGCCGCCATTGATCCTGAGGTGCCGAAAGAAAAAAGTGCCAATCAAAGTCGTACGGATGCCCTGGATAATAATTTTTCAGATACCCGGCATCGTAGGTGCCGCGATATCGGGTTCTTTGTGGCCAATCCATCTGCAGGGCAGCTAAGCCCGCTGGATCTGTTTCCTCTTCCTTGCCGGCGACAAGACGATCCGGATGTTCGATGCGCGGCAACTGGCCATCCCGGTAGCCCATGCCGCCCGGATTGCGGACGAAACCATCACCGCCAAAAGCATACGCATAATCGAGGGGCAGCGAGGTGAACGGCGAAGGCGGACCGGGAAAAGTGGCGTTCCAGCGCCGCTCGCCAAAAATCGCCAACCTTTTCTTGAGTGGTCCCAGCGACAGGGTTATTTCAGCAGCTTGCACCGGCATCCCCTGGGCGGCATGGAAACTTCCGGTCACGAGATATTCCCCTTGAGGCTTGGGCATGCCGACATCAAGATTCACGCCTTCGCCCTGCCCCTCAAGGATTTTTCCCAGATAGTCGAACGGCAGCACCACTTCGCCGGTGAGCAGATGGGTGCACAGGGTGGCGCTGACCACCCAATACTGCCGCCTGTCATGCTCGAACACATTCTGCCTGATATCGAGTTGCAGTGGATTAATCGATTTCATGGCCAGTTAGAATCCGCCAATGTATAATCCAACATTCATATCCAGTTTATTGAGCTCCATTTTTAGTTTATTTTCAGAGGCTTCGAAATCTTTATTTGTCATCCACCCAAGAGCGTTTTCTATATACAAATCTTTAACTTTTAGCTTGATCGCTTCTTCCTTGTCCAGATGGGAGCCAAGGCCGTGGTATTCAAATTTGCCGTTTTTGAGCTGGAGTTTCCCGGACGGATTCCACCACATTTCGAACTCAAGGGCCGCGCCGATACCGATCTTTGCTTCCGCCGCCGCCGACAGGACAACCTCCACCTTGCCGCCCACGGACAGAGAAAATGCGGCCACCGCCCCCAACTTGATCTCCGAGGTCGCCTTGGCGGCCATGGTCAACTCGAAACTGGCCAAACTACCGCCAGTGTTTGCGCTTGTCGAGTATGAGGCCAGGGTTCCGATATTGCAATCATAGATAGTCTTTGACTCGGTGCAAGCATTGAAATCGGAGGTGGTGTATTCGATGCAGATGCCCTCCGGAGTCCATACTCTTTCCTGAGTGACCCCTTTTTCCTTCCAGCTCCATGTTCCCAAGCTCCCGTCGCCGCGATAGGAAACCTCCACCTTGCGGCCGCCATGATGAATATCGAGAGAACTGCCCACTGTCACCCCAACCGAGTCCCCTTTGACATAATCGTACGAATTGCCGACTTTTTTCTCCACCCACATGCCGTTTGCCGGCGGCCAATCCCCGTCGAGTGTGCATTGCGCCCCATCCTTGAGGGTGGGGAAGGTCAGCTTGGTGAAGGCAGGCCCCCCCTTGTCCAGCAGGTCCTGTTCGAGTTTGGTGTTCAATGTGGCCTTTTGGTCCATGTAGTTTTCTTTGTAGCAGTTTCCCAGGTTGTAGTTCCAATAACCGCCGAAATCATAGATATTGCCTTCCTGGGTATTGACGGTGTCGAGGCTGGAGACCTCGACATGGCTGTTGGCTAGAACCGTGTCCCAGGTTTCCGCCTGCCCCCCATGGCGGCTCAACATGCCCGATGGTTTATAATTTTGGTCGAAATGCTTCAGCAAATCTCCGATCTTCGGTGGACCGCTGCCGTTGCTCACCGGGGCGGCATCATTTTTACCGCTGTGATACTCACCGTATCTTTCCTCCGCCTCCAGCCAGTATTTTTCCGTGGTGTGCAGACGGATGCCATTCTCGCCACTATCCTGGGTCGGCCCATTGTTTGGGGCACCGATCCGCACCCATGAATCGGCCGTCGGACTTTCCAGGATGATACTTTCCTTTCCTTGCTGATCTTCAATGCGAATCTTGTTGCTGCCACCGGTGCAGATCACCGCCTCGGTCTGGTTGCGGGCGGTCGAGGGGCTCGGGGTTTCCGGGTTGGGGACCGCGGCGGCGATGATTGGGCGGTCCGGATCGCCACCGATGAAGGTCAGCAGTACCTCGGTTCCCTTGGGCAGGGGAAAATGCATGCCCCGTTTCGGCCCGGCATACGGCTGAGCCATGCGCAGAAACGAGGAGGCCTTACCGGACTTGTGTTCATCGTTGAGATCAAAGGGCAATCGGACTTTATAGCGGCCTTGATCGTCAAGTTCGGCGTACTGACCGCTGCCCTCGGCGTCGATGGTTGCGTGCAGCGTGCCGGCAATACGCGGTTTCTTGGTTATTCGTTCCGGCCGGAACTGTACGCTGGCCGGGATGGCGGTAAAACTATTGCGGTAAGACACCCCATGTTCAATATCAGAAAGCGCGCCCTGGAGACCGGAGACAAGATAGCCGGTCTGATTGCCCTCGTGCCTGACCTCGGTGACCAGGTATTTACGGTTGAAATCACGCCGATAATGGCGGTCCAAGGAAAAGGTGTATCCCGGCATCATGAAGGGCACCGTGCTTTCGCCGTAAAACTCGATCTTGTGGCAGAGCAAGGCTTCGGCATACATTTTGGCCAACCGGTCGCCCTCTTCCGGGGTCGAGAAATACTCGCCATAGACATAGGCTTCACCCCGCCCTTTCGGATCGACGTCGGCGCTTCCGGAGACCTCGAGCGTCGGCCGTTCGTAATTATGGTCTCTCAACAGCACTTTTTGGGGCAGCATTCGTTGCCGGCAGGTCAGCATCTTGATCACCTCGTCATGATGCTGGGCGTCGAGCCCCGATGGCGGCGCATAGATCAGTTGTCCTTCCTGTGGCAGATCGACATGACTCAAGACAGAATCGGTGAGGACCAGTTTTTCGTTTGCACCAGACTGTTCAAAAAAATAGTACAGCCCTTCCCGTTCAAGCCAGCGGGCCATGAAATCATAGTGGGACTCGCTGTACTGACAGACATATTCCAGCGGGGCATAGGTTTTTTGCGTTCGGAAGGCATAATCAAGGGCGCTGAGCCCACCGTCATTAAGCACCCGGCCGATCAGGCTTGACTGCTCCGCTCCCTGGGGCGGAGGGACTACCGGCAGATTGAGACAGACCTGATTATGCTGGGTCAGGGTCAGCCACCAAAGACGCGGCCGCAAGAGCGCCCGGTAGAAAATGCAGTCGTTGAATTGGTGCAGTTGTTCGAAATGGGCCAGGATGCCGTTAAAGTCTACTTGCTGCTCGTCCGGACGATGAATGGTGAAGGTGGCCGGTTGCCGCAGAACTGCGTCCAGGTCAAGGCCTGGGTCATCGGTGACGAGGGTGATGTCGAATTCATACAGCGAAGAGAGCGCCTCGGTGCCGGTGAAATGGACCACGCCGAAACTGTCGGCCGCAAGGGCTGAACTCACAAAACTGAACCGTTTTTCCGTCAGGAATTTCATAGACAATCTCCATGGTTGGCATCGGCCGCCTGCGGCGGTTTTTCCCAAGGCAGCTGCAAGGTGATCTGTTCACCCGTTGGGAAGATTTTCCCGGAAAGCTGGATGATGAACGAAAGCATGCCGTTTTCTATGGTCAGAGAAAACTCGTCCGGCAGGACCATGCCGGATTGACGAAGCTGCTCCAAAAAAATGGAGCGAAGCTGCGGTGCGGACAACTGCGGTTGCTGTTGCTGTTCGGCAAACAGCCAATTGAGCAACCGCCGGACAAAAAGCTGATAATCAAGATTCGTCCCGTCCGCCAGCGGCAGGGCAGCAAATCCAACCTGATTTGCTGCTGTAACCAGCAAGGGAGCGAATCCAGCACGGGACAGCTGATCGCTGCGATCTTCCGAGAACACGGCCTCAATTGCCGTAGCCCCTTTTCCCAATGGGGTGACGGCCTGACCCGTTACGGGGCAAGGCAGACCGCTCTCCTCCTGTTGTCGCAGAACAAGCGCACCAATCGCCCACACCGGGCTGATCCATACCGGTTCGATCTCAGGCGGGGCGATGCCCAATAATGTACTGAAGGAATCCTGCCCGGTAATGGTAAAACGGCCAACCGAAGCGGAAAGCCAGCGGGCATCCGGCTTGGCGCAAAGAGAACGCCACTTGGCATACTGCGGCCGTTCCATCAGGGTCTTGAGATACGGCAGCCGCGGCAGGTCTACCCATGTACTCAGTGAAAAAAATGCTGGATCAAACCAGACCAACACCGGTGTAAGCAGCCTGTCGCCCAATTCAGCCAAGGCGGCGAGGGTGTCAAGATCGCGCGGTGTATGATCAAAGGGCAGATCGACCAGCAACAGGTCGGGTTCTTCCTGGGTCAATTCACCTGCCAGTTGTGCAAAGAGTTCGGGAAGTGAGTGGCGATCAATGTCAACCAGGTGGAACTGCAGGCCACCCCGGCCGAGGGCATGCAGCCAGCTCAGACCGCTCCACGCCGCACAACGCTCTCTATAATCGGGATGCCCCAAAATATGTTGCAGAAGAACGCGAAGACGAGTTTCAATTTCGATGCGCCAATCAGTGATGCCGGCCGTCGATATTGAGCGGGAGCCGTCTCTTTCCGGCGGCAGGGCAACAAGATCGAGGAGGTCATCCAATGGCGCACGTGCAGAAGCGGTAGTATTCCCGCTCGCCGCCATATTCTGCCAGCTGCCGGTCAGGCGTGGCCACTGCTGTTGCAATTGTTCGGCTATGCTCGCCGGGAGATTTCCCTGCCCTGCCTCGGCGGTCTGCAAATACGACCGGGCCGCGACAAGTTCGGCCAGATGCGGCGTGAGTGGCAACCAGGCATCTGGCGTCAATCCGGCAGGAGGCCGCAAGGGCACGGCAATGCGACCGTCAGCGATCAGATCGCGGGGGACCTCCAGCACACAATGATCGCCAAAGGCGCTAGCGGCGATGGCGAGGTCCTCCTGCACAGTAACAGAGTGCCCAGGCCTGCGACCGATTCCGGCGGCAAAAGGAGCCCAGACCGCGATGTTTCGAAATGCTCCGCGCATGCAAAAGGCTTGCGATTAAGGGTCACACGAGGTTTTCAGCACGAACACCTCGGCATCTTCATCGGCCGCGTAGGGCCCGAAGAGAAGCGATCCGGGGGCACCGTCGATCTTGACGAAATGCGAATCCGCAGCGGTTAGCAGATTGCGTACCGCCCAGGCAATGTACTCCGTCTCTCCCAGCCGGAGTTGCAGTCCCTGTTCCGGATAGGCAAGAACCGCCTTTTGCGGCAATTGCCCGGCTGGTCCGACGCCCTGAAAGACGATCTGGCCCTCCGGAGCGACGCCGACGAGCGATCCTGCCCAGGAAGCGGCAGCAGGACCGACCTCCAGCCAGGTTCCGTATCCCTCGTGCGCATGCACCGCCAGTCGATACGGTGCCATCACCGGAGCCGCGGGAGGGGTATTAGCGGCGGCAACCAGCTTTGCCCCCAGTGCAGGGGACGTCAACGGCAGGATAATTGCACTCTGCAGCGGGGTCGGCAATTGTGCAGCGGTCATGCTCCCCGTTCTCTCAAGCCAAACAACCACTGGTCCACGCTCCCGTAGCCGCGCCGCACTAAGCGCAAGCAGGGTGAGTCCGAAACCGACGCTGGCGGGAATGGTTTTGATGCTGCCGATTATGATCCAGACGGCGATTGCCGGATCCGCAATCCGCTCCAACGGTGCCTTCCAGGCAATCTTGCGCAGGTCGTCCGTCCAAAAATGGCCGTCCGCCGCCAATCCATATTGCTTGGCAGTGGCGAGCAAAGCGCCGACAACGGCCGGGTCCTGATCAAGCGACGTCACCCAAACCTGTTTCATATCCTCTCCTCTGCCTGAAGCGAGGCTTCAGTTGGTAAATTGATACTGGAAGGTACCGTCCACGTCAACGTCGAGATGCACGCCAGATGGCATCTCCCCTTTACTCAAATGATGGAGAATGGCGTGCGACAGTTTCGGCAACACATTGGCGTTGAGAATATATTCAATGTTCCGCGCCCCGGTTTCGACTTCGGTGCACCGCGCGGTAATGGCGTCCGTCACCTTTTCGGAAAACGACAGGGCCATTTTGTTGTTGCGCCACAACGTCTTCCGGACGCGCTCCAGTTTGAGACTGACAATGCCACGCATGGCGTCCGCGCCCAGGCTGGCAAACGGCACGATGGTCATCCGGGCGAGCAGGGCCGGTTTGAAATGATTGGAAAGGATGGGACGGATGGCCCCGGTCAAGGTTTCCAGATCAAGCCCATCATTGCCCGCCGTCATTTCCTGGATGACGTCAGAAGCCAGGTTGCTGGTCAGGATGATCACGGTGTTCCTGAAACTGATTTCCTTGCCTTCGCCGTCGGTCATGGTCCCCTTATCAAAAACCTGATAAAAAAGTTCCATGACATCCAGGTGCGCCTTTTCGACCTCATCAAGCAGAACCACCGAGTAGGGCTTTTGCCGCACCGCCTCGGTCAGCATCCCACCTTCGCCGTAGCCGACGTACCCCGGCGGTGAACCGATCAGGCGGCTGGTGGTGTGCGCCTCCTGGAATTCCGACATGTTAATGCTGATCGTACTCTTCTCGCTGCCAAAAATCAGATCCGCCAGCGCCAGGGCCGACTCAGTCTTACCGACCCCGCTGGGTCCGACAAAAAGGAAGACCCCCAGCGGCTGGTTCGGATTTTTAATCCCGGCCTTGGCGCTGCGCAACACCTCGCCCAGCGTTGTCAGCGCCTGGTCCTGGCCTTTGATGCGTACGCCGAGACGCTCTTCCAGCTCGAGCATGGTGCCGGCCTCGTCACGCAGCATTTTGCCCAGCGGAATGCCGGTCCAATCGGAGACCACCTTGGCAACGATGTCGGGACTGACCTCGATATGAATCAGCGGGGTGCCGCCCTGGAGCGCAGCCATGGCGGCACTGGCCTCTTCAAGTTCCCGCTGCACGACTGCCTTCCCTTCCCCCCCCTCATCTTCGAGCTCCCGCAGCTTGTGGCGTAACTCCAAGACAGTTCCGGCACATTCCTGGATCTGCAGCCAGCGTTGCCGCAGTTGGTCTGCCTGGGTAGTCGCGGTCTCGATGGTGGCGCGCATAGTAGCCAGCGCCTCTTCATCGATAGCCACTCCGTTGGTTCGGTCGCGTTCGAGTGCCTTTTTGCTTCGCTCGGCGGCCTGGGCCTGCCGTTCAAGGTCTTCCAATTCCGGGGGCTTTGAGGTGAGATTGATCTTGACGCGGGCACAGGAGGTGTCGAGCAGGTCAATGGCCTTGTCCGGGAGAAAGCGGCCGGTAATGTAGCGATCTGCCAGTTCGGCCGCTGCCTTGGCGGCGTCGTCGCGTACGATGACCTGATGTGATTGCTCATAACTCTCTTTGAGGCCGCGAAGGATGAGGATGGTGTCGTCGACACTCGGTGGCTCCAGTTTGACCGGCTGGAAACGCCGGGCCAAGGCCGGATCTTTCTCAAAATATTTTTTATATTCGCTCCAGGTCGTTGCCGCCACGGTCCGCAGCTCGCCGCGGGCCAGGGCAGGTTTCAGCAGATTGGCCGCATCGCTGCCTCCGGCACTGCCGCCAGCGCCGATCAGAGTGTGGGCCTCGTCAATGAACAGAATGATTGGCTTTTCCGAGGCCTTGATTTCGCTGATCACGCCGCGCAATCGGTTTTCGAATTCCCCTTTCATCCCTGCCCCGGCTTCAAGCAGGCCCAGGTCCAGCTCCAGCAGAACGTTCTCTCGGAGCACCTCCGGGATATCGTTCTCAACGATGCGCAGTGCCAGCCCCTCGACCACCGCGGTCTTGCCGACCCCTGGCTCGCCGACGCAGATCGGATTATTTTTCCGGCGCCTGGCGAGGATATCCACCATCTGCCGAATCTCCTGATCCCGGCCAAAGACGGGATCGATTTTTCCATCACGCGCCTTTTGCGTGAAATCGTTGCAGAAACGGGCAATAAAGCTGTCGCCGGCCCTGCCCTGCCCCGGTTCTCCACCTGAAACCGGTGCGCTTGCTGGCGCCGCCTTTTCCTGTGACCCTTTGGTCAGCGTCCAGAAGTCCCGGATGAGGTTTTCCCGATTGATCCCTTTGAGCACGTCAATATAGACGCTGTCGCCATAGGCCACCGGTTTGGTGAGAAAAGCCAGCAACACCGCACCGGACCGGATGGATCGTTCCTGCAGGTCAACGGAACTCGTTAGCCAAGCGTCCTGCAGCAGTTCCAGCAGCGCAGGAGAAAAGGCGGGCTTGCCGGAGTTGCCGGTTTTGTAGTCTTCGAGCACCGCCTCCAGGGCGCGCCTGAGGCGACCGGTGTCGATATCGCAGGCGGTGGCGATCAGACCCCAGTCGCTTTGCATGTCCTCCAACAGTTTTATAAAAAGGTGCTCGACCGTGACCTCATAATGGGTCCGGGAGACACTCAAGCCGGCGGCGGCCTGCAGGCTGTTGGTCAAATAGGGGTTGAGCCGTAGAAGCAGTGATTTAATGTCGACTTTGATCACGCGTTTCCTCCTCTAAAGGATGAGCGAGCCGTATCCTGCGGACGATGGACACCGATTTCAGGACCGGCAAGAATGACAGACATGGGTTGCGGAGACTGGGAAACTTCGGTTTGCAGCCAGGTGTTCCAGCCAAGCTGCGACCATTGCCCCCCACCGAGGGTGGTGGCCCGGACGTTCGGTGAAGGCAGCGAGAGAACCAGATCCCAAGCGAGGGGACGATCCACATAGAAATGAACCAGTTGCACGATTTCCGCAAAATCCGGTTGGTCAGGCAGCAGGTTGTGGAACTGATCAGCGGAGTTCGCCCCAATCTGCAGTTGAAATTTCCCGCCGCGCTCTGCCATCTCCTGGCCGAGAAAACTGTCCTCACCTAGACAGCAGCCCTGGTGGCCCAGAGAAAGCCGCTGGTGGCTAGGAATGGCCACCAGACGGCGCACGCATTGGCGCACGTTAACCTGATCGCTGGCAATAAAATCTCGGATCATCGCCTGCAATCCCGCACCGCTACGCGGTGCCTGGGTGGTCAGGCCGATATACCGTAGCAAGCGAGACGGGCGGTGGATGCGGTCGCGCCACACCTGGTCCGGCAATCCCAGAAGAGCTAATAGCCGTTCAAGCGTATTCTCGTTTTTCCGTTCATGGAGTTGATAGGAGAGTTGGTATTTAGCCCACCCCCGAAAAAACAACGCATAGAGTCCGGAGTTGATGAGATCAAAAAAATGGCGCGACAGGTTTTGCCCCTCCCGCCATTCGTCCAAAAGTTCTTCAGTGTAAAAAGTGGGGAGCGGCGAGGAAGCTCCATACAGGCCAAGAAAGGTGACGGTTAGTTGGAACCGCAAAGGCTCCGCGCAGATCATTTCAATGGCGGCGATATCGGCGGAGGAAAAAGAGAGGGAAAGCTCCGGGCGGGTGTGAACAGCGCGGTTGAGTTCCTCGTCTGAAAGGCTGCTGCCGGCTTCACGATGCAACAGGAGATGCAGGAGACGCACCGCCTGCTGATAAGGAAAGCGATGCGCCTCCTCGAGGAGGAGCTGCTTCAGATCAGCGGTCGGTTGCCAAGACGAGCCGGCCATCGAAACTCCTCCCCTGAGTCGACATCAATCATGACAAATTCGGTAAAACAATTGAGCCCGCTGTATTCACTGAGAAAAATATCGAGCACCGTGCCAAAGAGACAGAGATCGCCGACACCGGAGAAATGCGTGCGCCGCACCTTCATGCTGATCTTCTGCCCCCGGAGCATAATTCCCTGAATAATACGGTCAATCGGTTGGATGTGCATCTCTTCCAAGCCCTCGATCCGCTTCCGCATGGCCGCCACCTTTTGTCGATCCCGGTCATGCATCGTCAGGTAGGTTTCAAGTATTGAACGCAACCCTTCAATGTGTCCCAGGGAATTAAAATTTAAGGATAGATGGGAAAGCAGTTTCCACAAACTTCCCTGGCCGATCGGCGGATCGATCTGCAAGGTCGGGGCAGTAATATTTTTGAAACTGAGGAGACCGGGACTATTCGCCGTTTCCTTGCAAATGTCGCCCAACAGCAACTGCTCGGGAAGGCGGCCATTGGTGCAGGTGAGATCCACAGAAAGTGTTTCGTCGTTCTGAAAAACGCTGGCGCCCGGGTAGCTGAAATCAAGAAAAGTCTCCACCTGACCATGGACAGGAGATATCCTGCGAATCACCTGGTACACCGGCACATCCTGTTCGACTTCGGCAAAATCGTCGACGGGCCGATAGAGGCGCTGTTGGACCGTCCCCCGGGTGAATCCGACGACCTGATCAACGGTATAGACGGAAAAAGCATGGGGACGACGCTGCGAGGGGTTGATGCGAATCCGGGGCTTGGTCACATCAAACGGCACGGGTTCGGCATCGAGCGAGAAAAGATTGACCACCGGGGTGGCACCAAGGATGAAACTGTCATCCTGCAACGGCGGCAGTGGATGGTCCTCTGTCAACCGACCCAATTCAAAACGAATTTGAAAATGGTTGCCTGAACCGCGCTTGTCCCAACGATCCCAGCCATCAAGTTGCAGGAACAGATTTTTTTGCGGCAGAGAAAAATACTCCTGGAGGATCTGAAATCCTGCGAACACCCGTCGGGGATAAGGAAACAGCGCCCCTTCGCTTTGGAAGCCGATGGGGTGCAGCTGGCGGGGTGGCAGACGCAAGATTTCACCGCCATTCTGCGATTCGAGGCATATCTCCTGGAGATTTCTGGTGAGATGGAAAAAAAGGTTCGCCGCGGCGTTGAGCGGTCCGCCGAGGAACAACAAAAATTGGTTCGGCAGCCATTGGCTAAGATCGATGTTGAGCAACTCAAAGTCAAGGACAATGCTGCTGGCACCGGGATTGCGCTGCACGTGCTCACAGCGGAGCAACCGCAAGGGATGGACCTCAAAGTCGAAACAGGTGCGAAATTGGCAGGGTTCACCCTCAACCGCCCGACTGGCCAATACCGTGCCGCGTTCCACCCGGACAGGCTCCATCAAACTCGGTTTCGGCGCAAAGGCAACAATGGCCAACGAAGGGATGGGGCGAAGATGGTGCGGAAAGACGAGGCTTGTCAAGCTGTGGATCAGCTCGGGAAATTCGTCATCGATTCGTTCGCTGACCAGCCCGGTGAGAAATGCGACCCCCTCAAGCAACCGTTCGACATCCGGATCACGGGACTCTCCCCCGAGAAACGGCGCAACTGCAGGATGGACGCGGGAGAACTCTTTGGCGAGCTCTCGCAGGTTTTGCAGCTGTTGTTGATAATAGCGATGGGTCACAATAAATCCTTAAAAAAATCAGTTTGTTATCCTAATATTACCATTGGCATTGATGACAGTTTCAAACACTACCGGAATGTCGGGCTGCCTGGCCAGGGTTGCTTCAAGCTTGAATTTGAGTTCAAGCAGCATCCCTTCGCTTTTTTCCATGGTCACCCGTACATCGGATAAACGCGGCTCAAACTGCTCAACTACGCTGGTCAACACCTGCTCCATACGACGGCCGGTTTCGGCGATACTGTCACTGTGAACACTGGTCATATCAGGTACTCCATAAATCGAGGAGATCTGTACACTTCCTTGACGGGTGTTGAGCAGTTTCTGCAGATGCATGATAATAGAGGATAATTCCTGGCTAGCCGTGCACGATTGATCCTCTTCTCCGGATTGGCCAGCGCGCGCCAGCCGTTCAAGAAAGCGTTCTCGAAAAATTGTCATAGTCGGACATCCTTTCGACCAAGAGTAACATCGTTGCGTATGGCGGCGGTCGAAACCGCCGCCATCGATCATGCCGTAGCATTCTGGCTTTCCGCGACCGGCTCATTTCTTCTTGATTCGAGCCTGATTCGGGGCATGCCCGTGAACCGCGACGTCCTTCTTTCAGCCGCCTTTTGGCGCTTTCCAGTCATCTTCGGCTTCTATGCCATCGGTTTCATAGGTCCAGGATATTTTTTCATAGGTGAAGGAAACGTCCTCCATGTCATGGTAGGGTTTATTGTCAGGCAAGAAGGTCAACGGCGTGTATTCCCGCATTTTGACGATAATCGCGTTTTCCAGCTTGATAGTGAAATACAGTTCCTCCTGCCCCTTATCGTTGATCCGGTAGTATTGCAATTCCCAAGCGGTGAAGCGTTCTCCCGAGCAGCAGGCCTGAAACAACAACGGGCTGCTGCCGTCCTTGGCTTTGGTGATCGTGAGGGGGTGATGAATCCGTTGCCCGGTCGGCAAGCCGGTATGGGTGTCCTTCGGAATTTCAACGGCATGGTCGATTCTATACACTAAGATTTTGCCTTCACGCCCAGCTTGGGTACATCCACCCTTGATTTCCCCCTGATTCGCGCCGGTAACACTCAAATACGATGTCATTGCCATAGTTGCATCTCCTTGTGTTGTTTGAATGAACAGTGAACAGCTCTCTCACCTGAAAATCAGGCGAAATCATGACTTGTCGAGTTTTCCGACCAGCGACAGGGTAAAAGAAGCGCCCATATATTTAAAATGGGGCTGCACCGCCATGGAGACCCTGTACCAGCCGGGCTCCCCTTCGACGTTTTGTACCGTGATTTGCGCCTTGCGCAACGGCCTGCGGCTTCGGACCCCCGCACTGGGGTTTTCCTGATCGGAAACATATTGGGTTATCCATTTGTTCAATTCGTCCTCAAGCTGGCCGCGATCTTTCCAGGTTCCGATGTTTTCACGCTGGATCACCTTGATGTAATGCGCCAACCGGCTAACGACAAAGTTATACGGTAATTGGGTGCCAAGTTTGTAATTGAGCTCCGCCTGTTTTGCCTCCGGAGAATTGCCGAAGGTTTTTGGTTTCTGCACCGAGTTTGCTGAGAAAAAGGCTGCGTTATCGCTGCCTTTGCGCATGGTCAAGGCCATGAATCCCTCTTCGGCCAACTCGAATTCACGCCGGTCGGAAATCTGAATCTCGGTCGGAATCTTGGTTTGCAGGTCCCCCATTGCCTCATACTGATACAAGGGCAGATCCTCGACGGCACCACCGCCTTGGGGCCCGATGATATTTGCCGACATGCGATATTTGGCAAAACTGTCGGTCACCCGGGCAGCAAAGGCAAAAGCCGCATTTCCCCATAAAAACCGATCGTTGCCTTCGGAAACTTCTTCCTTGAAATCAAAACTTTTCGCTGGTTTGGTTTCGGCGCTATACGGCAGGCGGAGCAGAAAATGAGGCAGGGCCAGGGCGACGTTCCGGCTATCTTCCGACTCGCGGAACGATTGCCACTTGGTGTACTGAGGCATCTCGAAAATCGATTTCAGATCCTTCAGGTTGGGCAATCCGGCGAAATCGGTCTGGCCGAACATCCCGGCTGAGGCGGCCGCGACAAACGGCGCATGGGCCATGGAAGCGACGCTGCCAATATCCTGCAGCAGTTGGATATCCTGCGGGCCATAGCCAAATTCGAAATCTCCGACCATCATACCGTAGGGCTGGCCTCCGAACTGGCCGAATTCTTCCGTATATGCCAGTTTGTACAGCCCTGACTTGGTAATTTCCGGTGCATCTTCAAAATCGTCCAGGAGATCCTGTTTGTTGACGTTGAGCATCTCGATTTTAATGTTTTCGCGGAAATCGGTATGGTCTACCAGATATTTGAGCGAACGCCACGACCGTTCCAGGGCCTGAAACTGATCGTTGTGGAGAATTTCACTCATCTGGAGACTGAGCTTGCGGTCGATCACGGCCAGCATTTCATCAACCAAGCCTTGCGAAATCTTGACT
>Ga0074197_1002027_pt1 | contig 15083 bp, 10 predicted proteins | sample EPASupsiteSAE305_FD_64526 | JGI IMG/M metagenome (GOLD analysis project Ga0074197, IMG submission 64526) | Bioremediated contaminated groundwater microbial communities from EPA Superfund site, New Mexico - SAE3-05 reassembly with SPADES | ecosystem: Environmental > Aquatic > Deep subsurface >...
TTTAAGAGAAAATGATTTTTTCCCCTTCCTTTCAATTATCCGTCGGTTAAAACCGACGGCAATTGAACAATCCAACAATTTAACAATTAAATTCTGACTAAAATTCCAATTCAATTCCAGCAACTGGAAGAATTGCAAATTGATATATTTTATCAACAGTTCCATCGGAATTATAACGATATTGAGCAATATTTTGTCGGTTATAAATATTTTGAATTGAAAAAACGAAAACTAAATTACCCCAATCGAAGTTAAACCGACTGTTCATACCTAAATCCAACCGATGATAATCAGGGTATCTTTTTCCGTTAATATCGCTTGATTCAATCCAACTTCCGTCAGTCCAATTAGTTCCACCAGTTCGGTGTTGCTCATATTGAGAATATATTTTTTCAGTATAAGGCGAGCCAGTTGCAAATCGCCATCTAAGACTTATTTCCATATCATCAGAAAAAGGCAAAAGCATACTAAGATATTTGACAAAAAAGTTCATATTATCTAATTCAGTTCGTGCATTTTTGAAGCTTTTTCCGATAACAATATTAAAAATATTTGGGAAATCATATTCGGAGATATAAGTTTTACCTTCAAATCCGATTCGCGAATCATTTACTTTTGACCACATTTTTGAATAACTAACTGTGGCGTATATATCGTTTACAAATTTTTGTTGAAGTAAAATGTCCAATCCGTAAATCTCTTGTTCGCCAACGTTTAAGTACTTTTCTGAGCGGAAAGTTCTATCGTTAAAATGAATAAACTTTTCGGAAACGGGAAGTTTATCATATTTTTTATAATATCCTTCGGTAGTTAACTTTAAACCTTCGCCTAAAATGTGCTCAATTCCAGCAACAAATTGTCTTGTGTGCGAGTTTTTCAGAAATTGGTTAATTCCAGAGTTAAATCTATCCCAATAAATTGGATAAGCTTGAGTTTGGTAATACTCGCCATAAGCAAAATTTAGGCTTATTATTTCTGGTTGGATAAAGAAACTTCCAGAAATTCTTGGTGAAATATTGCCTTGTTCGCTAAAACTGAAATAATCGTAACGTAAACCGACATTTATTATTAGTCTTTCATCAAAAATGTTAAAATTATTATTTAAGTAGAAAAAGTTCTTATTTTCATCGCCAATATTTCGGTTAAAATCGAATGATGATTTATCAAGAATAACAAGCGGTTCGGATAAATCATTTGGGAAGAAAATTCCATCTTGATTTGTGTCATAGCGAACTGTATCGGCATCCACAGAAAAATTATTAGAAATTGAAGCTGATTTAACCGAAGCACCAAACTCCATTTTGTAAGTTGGCGAAAAAACATAGCCAACATTCGCTTTTAGTGCGGCTTCGGTAATTGTGGATTCCTCAAAAAATATTTGGCGACTTGCAAGATTATTGGTTGTTGAAAGTTTTCCAACAGAATCAAAAAAACGTTGTGTAAAAACACTTTGAACATCAAATTTATGATAATAACTGTTGGAATAGAACGTAATATCGGAATACATATTTTTTGACCAAAGACTTTTTAACGTAATGCCCGAAGCCCATTGCGATTGGTGAACGTAAATATCTTCATAATCTATTGTGTCAATTTGGTTTGCTTTGTCGGAATAAGTAACATCCGATTTACCAACCACATCAATTCTGTCGTTTCCATAAATTCCGGACCAACTAATTTTGTGATTATTATTAAAATCATAAACTATTTTGAACTGTCCGTCGTAATAAAAAGGAGTAGAAGTTAAACCAAAACTGCTTGCAATTAAATCAATATAGCTTTTTCGAGCCGAAATTAACCAAGAGCCTTTTCCGTTATCAATATTTCCTTCGAGAATTGTTCCAACTCCCGCCATATTTAAGTCAACTTGACCAGCAAAATTACTTGAGCGAGTTCCTTCGCGAGTTTCAATATTTGTAAATGAAGAAAGTTTATCGCCATATTTGGCAATAAATCCACCAGAAGAAAATTTAATGTCTTGAATTAAATCGGTGTTTATCATATTAATTGGTCCGCCGGAATTAAGCTGATTTGGATAATGATTAGTAGAATGTAGCTCCATTCCGTCAAGAATAGTTAAATTTTCATTTGGCGAACCACCGCGAACAAGAAGCTCGTTTGTTTGGTCGCTGGAAAATGAAACGCCAGGCATTGCTTGCAAAATTCTTTGAAAATCGCCCATTGAGCCGGGTGAGCGACGCACTTCTTCAACAGCAAGTGAAAGAGTGCTTAAATTGTTTTCGTTAATTGTTTTATCAAAATAATCGGCAGAAACTGTAACTTCGTTTATTTCAACAGCACTTGGCATAAGTTGAATTTCCATAAAATAGTCGCTTTTTGAACGAACAACAATATCAGTTTTTACAACCGATTTATAACCAATTAAGCTAACAGAAAATGAATAAACTCCAACTGGCAATTTTAGATTAAAATTTCCATTCATATCTGAAGCAACGCCAACATTTTCTAATTCTTTAACCAGAATATTTACGCCAGGAAGTGTATTTTTGTTTGAAGCATCTATAATTTTACCACTAACTTCGCCTTTTTGAGCAAGGACAATTGAGGAAAAAATTAGAAGTAACACTATAATTTTTGATTTCATTTCATCTCAAATAATTAAAAAATAACTTTCCCAAAAATAAAACAATAAATTATTTTAGTTTTCCAATTGTGATAAATGGCAAACATTTTGTGATAAAATGTCACAAAAGACTATAAAAAGTCACTTTTGTGACAAAAGGGAAGTTAGTTAAGTAACAAAAGCATATTGTTTGAAAAGCCACGCGAGACTGGAATTGGAAAATCTAACTCATTTAAATGAAGATATAATGCACGAGCATTTCCAGAAGTTGTTGTAATTTTATCAATATTTACGAAAAATGATTTATGGCAACGCACAATATTTTTGTCTTTGCTAAGTTCCGATTCAATATTTTTCATTGTTGCACGTATTACCTCTTTTTTAGGCAAGTTGTTTTCAATAAAATAAATTGTACTATAATTTCCCATAGCTTTAACGCATAATATTTGATTGGAAATAACTGAAATGGATGAATTTGGTAAATTTATGATTATTTCATCTTTTGTGGAAATTTCGGAATGTTTTGCCTCAAACTGTTTGTTTACAATTTCGGAAAGTTTTTCGTTTTTTTTTCGTAATCTACTTTCTGCATAAAATTCTAAAAAAATACTTGGAAAAATTCCAATTGTAACAGTCATAAAAAGGAACTGTCCAAAAGAATAATCAAGATAATCAGGCATTTCAAATTGAAGGGAATAGAGCCAATTTAAAACAGCAATTGGAACAATAATTAAAAAACTATGAATAAAATTCTTTCCAATTGTCCAATTTTCTGGTAAGAAAAAGTTCTTAAAAATGCTTGTTAAAACAAAACTGTTAAAGAGAATAACAAACGAAGTGATAATTCCATAACCAGAAAAATAGAGAAGCTTATTATGGGAGTATCTGTCCAATCCAAAAGGTTGAAAAACCAGTAGAAAAAGGAAGATAAAAAATCCAAATATGATAGAAATTGCAATTTTTTCTTTTGCCGATTCAATAATTGGAAAAGGTCTATTTAATATTTTAATCAAACTATTCAGTGCAAAATTCCTTTTTTTTATAGGTGGAAAAATAGGATTAATAATTGAAAATCAAAAGAAACGAGATTCTGGATTCTAGATTCTGGATGCTGGATGCTGGATTCTGGATAAAAGAAACAAGCTGTCCATCCCTGAATAAGGTTGACCGTTTTAGTTATTGATAGTTGTTAATATATTTATTTGTTTTCAAATTATTCTCATCAAAGATAGTTAAAATAGGTCTATTTTTCATCTGTGTTTTTACCATCTTTTCTTCAAATTCAAAAGGAGTTAACCATTTAAGTGGTAACCCCTTATGAAGTCTGTGTATGTTATAATGATTTACCGATTTTCTTAAGTTTTTCTCTAATTCCTCAAAACTATTTATTGTCTTTCCCTCCAAATACTCGTTTTTGATTATCCCATTTATTCTTTCAGCATATGCATTATCTTGTGCTTTATCTGCCATTGAGATTTTGATATTTGAGAAAGTGAGTAATTTTATATAGTTTTTTTCTATATACTGAGCACCTCTATCGGAATGATGAATAAGTCCATCTGTTTTTCCCCCTACGGATTTAATCGCCATTTTTAACGCTTTTATATTTGAATCAGCTCTTAGTGTTTTGCTTGCATTATAGCCAACTATCTTTTTATTGTAAACATCTATGATAAAAACTAAATAATAAAATCTATTTTCAACTTGATAGTAGGTGATGTCACTTTGCCAAATCTTATTACTTGAGTTTATTTTTTTCCCTTTTATAAGGTTTTTATATTTTGATTGAACTGAATAAGTTGTTCGCTTATAGTTTTTCTTTTTGCTTACTCCATATCCTAAATCCATAAATGTTGATATAAATTTATCTCTTCCTACAAAATCTGGTTAAAGTTGATAATATAATTTATCCAACCCACAACCCGGATGCTCTTTTCTGTAATGATTTATTTGGTCAGATAACAACTCCACTTTGGCTGAAAACTCAGTTTGTTTTACTTCTTGTTTCCACACAGCTTGTTTACTTATTCCTATGGCTCTATAAACGGCATTCATCGAGTAACCTACTTGCTGTCTATGTGTTTTGAAGTATTTGAGCGTTCTGTGTTTTGTTTTTTTTTGATATCTATGCCAAAATCTTCTTCTGCAAATTCAATCATTTTTTCCAAGAACTCTATCTTGATTTGTTTTTGTCCAACCATTTGTTCAAGTTCTTTGATTCGAGCTGTTAGCTCTTTGACTTTTTGCTTACCACTGTCTTTCTTTTCCACTAAAGTATAGCCTTTTTTATTATAAACGGAATATTTATATATCCAACGATAAATATTTGCTCTGGTAATTCCAAAAAGTACCGACAGCTCGTTTACGGTAAATTTCCCTTTTTCATACTCTTCGACTTTTGATTTCTTAAACTCTTCACTGAAATATCGCCTTTTCGATAACATGACTTTTTTAGCCACTGGTTCCTCCATTTTTCGGTCAACTTATTTCAGGGACGGACAAGCATCGAGAATCGAGCATCCAGTATAAAGCATCAAGAAAAACAATTAAACAATTAATTACCACTTGATGCTTTATTTTCAACAAGTAAATGAGTAATTTTGTACTTCAGAGATTCATAATTCTCTATTTTGAGATAAGAAAAACACAAATTTCCGAACTTTAGTAGGAAAATTCAAAACACGAAAGGCTATTTTGCTCTTTTTAAGCAAAAAATGGATATAAACTTCATAAAAGTGCTGGCAAGATAATTGTTGGCATAAAATAAATATTTTATTTAATAACTAATTCGAATCGAGGCTAATTTTATGGCTAGAAAAAAAATTATGATTGATGGTAACGATGCTGCGGCTCATGTTGCTTATAAGCTAAGCGAAGTTATCGCAATCTATCCGATCACACCATCCTCCGGAATGGGTGAACTTTCCGACGCTTGGGCAGCTGATGGAAAGAAAAATATTTGGGATACAGTTCCATCCGTTACAGAAATGCAAAGTGAAGGTGGCGCTGCTGGTGCTGTTCACGGTGCCTTACAAGCTGGTTCTTTAACAACAACATTTACTGCATCGCAAGGTTTGTTGTTAATGATTCCTAATATGTACAAAATTGCTGGTGAATTAACTCCTACAGTTTTTCACGTTTCAGCTCGTTCACTTGCTGCACAAGCTTTATCAATTTTTGGCGATCATCAAGATGTTATGCAAGTTCGTCAAACTGGCTTTGGTTTGCTCGCATCTGGTTCAGTTCAAGAAGTTCAAGATCTTGCTGCTGTAACACACAAAGCAACACTTGAATCAAGAATTCCTTTTATTCACTTTTTTGATGGATTTAGAACTTCACACGAAATTCAAAAAGTTGAAGAAATAACTGATGAAGATTTGAAAGCAATGATTGACCAAAAAACAGTTTTTGAACACAGAAAACGTGCAATGAATCCTGAAAAACCAGTATTACGCGGAACTGCTCAAAATCCAGATGTTTACTTCCAAGGTCGTGAAACTGTAAATAAATATTACAATGCCACACCAGGAATTGTTCAAAATGCTATGAACAAATTTGCAGAAATTACAGGTCGCCAATATCATTTGTTTGATTATTACGGTGCTCCAGATGCAACACGTGTTATAATTATTATGGGTTCTGGAAGTGAAGCAGTTAAAGAAACAATTGCAGCACTTGAAGCAAGCGAAGAAAAAGTTGGCGTTTTGGTTGTAAGATTATACAGACCATTTTCTGCTAAGGATTTTATAGCTGCATTACCTAAATCAGTTAAAAAAATTGCTGTTTTAGATAGAACAAAAGAACCAGGTTCAACAGGTGAACCACTTTATCTTGATGTAGTTACAACTATTTCTCAAGCAATGGCTTCTGCTGAAAAACCTTTTGCTTCAATGCCAATTATTGTTGGTGGACGCTATGGTTTATCTTCAAAAGAATTTACTCCTGCAATGGTAAAAGCAGTTTATGACAATCTTAAATTAGATGTTCCTAAAAATGATTTTACTGTTGGAATTATTGATGATGTTACATTTACATCGCTTGAATTTGACCCATTATTTATAACCGAAGACAAACACGCAACAAAATGTATGTTTTATGGTTTAGGTTCTGATGGTACTGTTGGTGCAAATAAAAACTCAATTAAAATTATTGGTGGCGAAACAGATAATTATGCACAAGGTTATTTTGTGTACGATTCTAAAAAATCTGGTTCAACAACAATATCTCACTTGCGTTTTGGAAGAAATCCAATAACTTCTACTTATTTAATTCAAGAAGCCGATTTTGTAGGCGTTCACTTGTTTGAATTAATGGATTTATTTGATGTTTTGGCTAAATTAAAAGTTGGTGGAACATTCTTATTAAATACGTTATATACCAAAGAAGAAGTTTGGGATAAATTACCAAAAAGAGCTCAAAAACAAATAATTGAGAAAAAACTTTCATTTTATGTTATTGATGCTGCAACTGTAGCAAAAGAAACTGGAATGGGTGCAAGAATTAACACAATTATGCAAACTTGTTTCTTTGCAATTTCTGGAATTCTTCCAAAAGATGAAGCAATTGCAAAAATTAAAGGTGCAATTTACAAAACATATATTGGCAAAGGTGAAGCAGTTGTTAATAAAAACTATGAAGCTGTTGATCAATCACTTGCTCATTTGTACGAAGTAAGTTATGGTTCAGAAGTTACAAGTCAAATTACAATTTCTGCTCCAATTCCAGATGCAGCTCCAGATTTTGTTAAAGAAACTCTTGGAATGATAATAGCCGGTAATGGCGATTTAGTTCCAGTTAGCCAAATGCCAATTGATGGAACATTTCCTACAGCAACTGCAAAATGGGAAAAAAGAAATGTTGGTCTCGAAGTTCCAGTTTGGGAATCGGATTTATGTATTCAATGTAACAAATGTACATTTGCCTGCCCTCATGCTGCAATTAGAGCAAAACAATATAATGTGTCTGAATTAGCAAATGCTCCAGAAACATATAAATCAACACAATTGCGTGGAAAAGGAAACGAAGAAGTTGCCTACACAATTCAAGTAGCTGTTGAAGATTGTACAGGATGTAATCTTTGCGTTGAAGTTTGTCCAGCTGTTGATAAAGTTGATCCAAACAAAAAAGCAATTAATATGGCTCAACAACTTCCATTAAGAGAAACCGAAAGAAAGAATTTTGATTTCTTCTTAAATATTCCAGAAGCTGATAGAACATCATTAAAACTTGATACCGTTGTAGGAAGTCAATTCTTAGAACCATTATTTGAGTTTTCTGGTGCGTGCCCAGGTTGTGGCGAAACACCTTATGTTAAATTAGTTTCTCAATTATTTGGCGATAGAGCAATTATTGCAAACGCAACTGGTTGTTCATCCATTTATGGTGGTAACTTACCAACAACCCCTTGGGCAACTAACAAAGAAGGACGCGGTCCAGCTTGGAATAACTCATTATTTGAAGATAATGCCGAGTTTGGGCTAGGAATGCGTTTATCAGTTGATAGAGAAACTGCTTATGCAAAAGAATTATTAACTAAATTGAAAGATGAAGTTGGTGTTGAATTTGCAGATTCAATTCTTAATGCAAATCAAAAAGATGAATTAGGAATTAAAGAACAACGCGCAAGAGTCAGCGAACTTAAAGCTAAATTAGAAGCTTCTCAAAATCCATTAGCAGCAGAATTATTGTCTGTAGTTGATTACTTATTGGTAAAATCAGTTTGGATTATGGGTGGCGACGGCTGGGCTTATGATATAGGCTTTGGTGGTCTTGATCACGTTTTCGCTTCAGGTGCTAATGTAAACATTCTTGTACTTGATACAGAAGTTTATTCTAACACAGGCGGTCAGCAATCAAAAGCAACTGGACTTGGTGCAGTAGCTAAATTTGCAGCAGCTGGAAAGCCAAAAACAAAGAAAGATCTTGGTAAAATAGCAATGGGTTATGGCGATGTTTATGTTGCTCAAATAGCTATGGGTGCTAGCGATATGCAAACAGTTAAAGCTATGAAAGAAGCAGAAGCTTATGAAGGCGTTTCAATTCTTATTGCAAACAGTCCTTGTATTGCTCACGGTTATGATATGAAATACGGCTTCAAACATCAAAAATTAGCTGTTGATACTGGTTACTGGCCAATTTACAGATATAATCCAGAAAATATTGCTTTAGGCAAAAATCCATTAAAATTGGATTACAAAGAGCCAAAACTTCCAATTTCTGATTATGTTTATACAGAAAATAGATTCAAAATGTTAACAAAATCACATCCAGAACGCGCTGCTGAACTATTAAAATTAGCTCAAGCAAGTGTTGATTCAGTTTGGAGTGAATACAGCAATATGGCTGCTCGTGATTTCAGTCTCAAAAAAGCTGAAGATGAAGCCGCAAAATAATGCGATTATAAAAACAAAGCCATTCCGATTTATCGGAATGGCTTTGTTGTTTTAAATATGTTAAAAAATGATTTATATTAAAATCTTTTCTTGTAAATATGGCAATAAGGACTTCCGCCAGTTTTGTTGTAATAATTTTGGTGATAATCTTCAGCGTTATAAAATTTTGTAGCTTTGGTTAATTTTGTAACAACTTTGTAACCTTTATCTTTTAGAATTTTAATCAATTTTTCGGCAATTTGTTTTTGATTGCTATCAAAGTAAAACACTTCCGAGCGATATTGCTCACCAACATCTGGACCTTGATAATTTAGTTGAGTTGGGTCGTGAATTTCAAAAAATAGTTTTGCCAATTCCTCGTAACTTACTTTTTCGGGATTATAAGTTATTTCAACTGCTTCTGCGTGCCCAGTATTTGTATTGCAGACTTCTTTATAACTCGGATTTTCTTTATGACCTCCAATATATCCTGAAATTACAGATTTTACGCCATCAACTTTTTGAAATTGATATTCCATTCCCCAAAAACATCCTCCAGCAAAAATTGCTTTTTCCATTTTAATCTCCTTTTTTGATTCAATAGGGACAAAATTTAACGATATTGAATTAACACAATGTCGAGTATTTTTATCCGTAAATCTTTCACCAATAAAAACGTGTCCGAGATGTCCACCACATTTGGCACACATAATTTCGGTTCTACTTCCATCTGCATCAGTTTCACGTTTTACCGCACCTTTAATTTCGTCATCAAAACTGGGCCAACCGCAATGGCTGTCAAATTTATCTGTTGATTTATAAAGTGCAGCTCCGCATTGCTTACAATTGTAAGTCCCAGTTTCTTTATAATCTGTATATTTTCCAGTAAAAGGTCTTTCGGTTCCTTTTTTTATTATAACACGTTCTTCTTCTGGTGTAAGTTTATTTAGTTTCATTTTATCCTGCGAAAAAATTGTTGAATAATGTAACGAAAATAATAAAAATATTATTCCAAATATATTTTTCATAATAAGCCTTTCAAAATAATTTGTTAATAGTAAAATAACTAATATTCTACATTATATCTTATTTAAAGTTCCTTAAAATATTAGTTGAATTGTGCAAATATCTATATTCCAAAATGATAAAAAATGTTATTTACTTGTATTTGTATATAAAAAAAATGAAATTTAAACCATAAAAAATATAAAGTAAATAGGAGAATAATTTATGTCAAATGGTATTTTTTCAGTTCCATTCCCGAAAAATGACCCAATTAGAAGTTATGCACCGGGTACAAGAGACCGAGAAATTTTAAAGAAAAGGATGCAAGAATTAAAAAATGAAGTTATTGATATTCCACTAATAATTGGTGGAAAGGAAGTTAGAACTGGCAATACAGAATTATGTTTAATGCCACATAATCACTCTCATATTCTTGCAAAATATCATAAAGCAAGTAAAGTTGAAGTTGATTTAGCAATTGAAGCGGCGTTAAAAGCACGCGAATCTTGGTCAGAAATGCCTTGGAATGAGCGAGCTGCCATTTTCTTAAAAGCTGCCGATTTGTTAACAACCGATTATTGGCGTTCAACTTTAAATGCAGCAACAATGTTAGGTCAAAGTAAAACAGCGTTTCAAGCGGAAATTGACTCAGCTTGCGAATTAGTCGATTTTTTTAGATTTAACGCGTATTATGCACAACAAATTTACAATGAACAACCATTATACTCTCCAGAAGGACAGTGGAACAGAATGGAATATCGCGCCCTTGAAGGATTTGTTTTTGCAATAGCTCCATTTAATTTTACATCTATTGCTGGTAATTTGCCAACTTCACCTGCTTTAATGGGAAATGTTGTAATTATGAAACCAGCTTCGAGTGCGGTTTATTCGGGTTATTGGTTAATGAAATTATTTATAGAAGCCGGCGTTCCAGATGGAGTTATAAATTTTGTTCCTGGTTCAGGAAGTCAAGTTGGAAATCCAGTTATGGCTTCATCCGATTTGGCAGGAATTCACTTTACGGGTTCAACTCCAGTTTTCCAAAACATGTGGAGAACAATCGGCAATAATATAGATAAATATAAATCATATCCACGCATTGTTGGTGAAACTGGTGGAAAAGATTTTATTTTCGTACATAAAAGTGCAGATATTGATGTTGTTGCTACTGCAATTGTTCGCGGAGCTTTTGAGTTTCAAGGACAAAAGTGTTCAGCAGCTTCTCGCGGATATGTTCCAAAATCGATGTGGAATGAGTTAAAAGAAAAACTAATTTCAATCTTAAAAACAGTAAAAATTGGAAATCCAGAAGATTTTACAAACTTTATGAATGCAGTAATTGATAAAGGTGCTTTTGAAACTATATCTGGTTATATCGATTATATAAAAGATGCAAATGATGCCGAGATAGTATTTGGTGGAAATTGTGATGATTCAGTTGGCTATTTTATTGACCCAACTTTAGTTGTAACTACAAATCCAAAATTCAAAACTATGGAAGAAGAAATATTTGGTCCAGTTTTTACTCTTTTTGTCTATGAAGACGAAAAATATGAAGAAACATTAAATATTTGTAACGAAACTTCACCTTATGCACTTACAGGAGCAATATTTGCAAAAGATAGAAATGCAGTTCAAATTGCCAATAAATTATTAGCAAACGCAGCTGGTAATTTTTACATAAACGATAAACCAACAGGTGCAGTTGTTGGTCAACAACCTTTTGGAGGTGCAAGAGCAAGTGGAACAAACGATAAAGCGGGAAGTTATTTAAATCTAATTCGCTGGGTTTCGCCACGTACGATTAAAGAAAATTTTATTCCTCCAAAGGATTACACATATCCTTTTATGTGTGAAGAATAATCAAATATATTGCTAATATTGAAAAAATAGTTATAAAGCAGCGACTAACGCTGCTTTTTTTTTTGATATAAACACATTCAAACAATTTTACCAATTTCAATAAATATGTATTCCATAAAATAAGGTCAAAATCCAAAAATAATTAAATTAGCTTGTTTTGTCTTATTATAATTTCTCAATCAAAAATAAATATTGTATTTTATGATAATAAAATTTAGAAATATAAAATATTACTTATCATGTAATAACATAGCAAAGAAAACGAAATATTAATTCATAAATGGAGTTATCTATGGAAATTAATCTTTATCTATCAATTATGCCTGAAGCACTTATTGCTTCAATGCTCTCACCTCAAGAGTTCGGTAGTTATTTTGCTGTTGGAACCAAAAAAAGAACCCGTGGACAAGCAATGTTTTTCAAATTGAAACGAGATTTTAAATCTGATTATCTAAAAATAGATGATATAGAAAAAAGATGTGTACCAGATGAAGATGGAACACCAAAGCGTTCTAAGTATATATCTATTTATAGAGTTTTGGAACATGTGCCTATGAAGTCAATTGAAAATCTATATTTGGTTACTGATGATGGACGCGTACTTGAGTTAAAAAGGGAAGAATATATTGATAACGAAAATGATGCACTGCATCTCTATCAGCAACTTGGTCCAGTGAGACCACTGATTGCAAGTTCACTAAATCCTCCAGATTTCTGTAAAATTCTAACTGATACGACTCAACCTGTATCAGTTCCTAAATTGGTATTTGTAGAATTAATTCTTAATGGTTTAGCAAATGATCCCGAAAACGCACCGCTTGATAATATTCCATATCAAAACATAGATCATATGAGGGGATGTTTAATCAATTTGAAGAAAAAACCAAGTAAACCAAATAAAACTGTTGTGAGAAGTACGCAAAATGACATTCTTTATAGAACATGCAAAAATGGATTTTTTATTGGTGACAATGAAACAATGTTTTATTATCCAATGCCAACAAGAGAAAAACTTGAAGGGGAGTATTACGCATGGTGGAAGTCTGCATTAACACAAGGTTTTAACTACTAATTAAAATTAAGGAAAATTATGATAAACGGAATATTTTGGACGGTTCCAATAGCTTCAATTATTGCACTGGCATTTGCAGTGCTATTCTTTAAACAGATGATGAAAAACAGTGAAGGCACTGATAGAATGGTCACAATTGCTGAGCATATTCGCAAAGGTGCAATGGCATATTTAAAGCAACAGTACAAGGTTGTTGGAATCTTTTTTCTAATAATGACACTTCTCTTTTCAATTATGGCTTATGGATTTAATTTGCAAAACCCATGGGTGCCATTCGCTTTTTTAACTGGTGGTTTCTTCTCAGGATTGGCTGGTTTTTTCGGAATGAAAACAGCTACATATGCTTCGGCTCGCACAGCAAATGCTGCAATCACTTCGCTTAATGGAGCATTAAAAATTGCTTTTAGAAGTGGAGCTGTAATGGGGCTTGTTGTTGTTGGGCTTGGATTACTTGATATTTCAATTTGGTTTATTGCTCTTAATTATTTTTATCCAATTGAAATTGGTGATGGACATAACTTAGTAATTATAACAACAACAATGTTAACATTCGGTATGGGAGCTTCTGCTCAAGCGTTGTTTGCGAGAGTTGGGGGTGGAATATTTACAAAAGCTGCGGATGTTGGTGGCGATTTAGTGGGTAAAGTTGAAGCTGGAATTCCTGAAGATGACCCAAGAAATCCGGCAACTATTGCGGATAATGTTGGCGATAATGTTGGGGATGTTGCTGGTATGGGCGCTGATTTATACGAATCGTATTGCGGTTCAATCTTAGCTACATCAGCACTTGGAGCTGCAGCGTTTATGGGTAATTCTGATATGCAACTTAAAGCTGTAATAGCTCCAATGTTAATTGCAGCTGTAGGAATTATTCTTTCAATACTAGGAATATATTTGGTTAAAACAAAGGAAGGAGCTACTCAAAAGGAACTCCTTGAATCGTTAAGTCGAGGAATAAATATTAGTTCTATTCTAGTAATAGTATTTTCTTTAGGAATATTATATTTGGTTGATATTGAAAATATGATGGGTATTTGGGGTGCAATTATTGTTGGCTTGGCTACAGGTACTGTAATTGGTAAAGCTACAGAATACTATACTTCTGCGACATATAAGCCAACTCAAAAAATTGCCAAAAGTACAGAATTTGGTGCAGCTACTGTAATAATATCTGGACTAGGTACAGGAATGATTTCAACTACAATTCCAGTACTTGCAGTTGTAATGGGCATAATTCTATCTTTTTTATTTGCTTCTGGATTCAATTTCAACAATATGGGCTTAGGTCTTTATGGTATTGGAATTGCAGCTGTTGGAATGCTTTCTACACTAGGGATTACTCTTGCAACTGATGCTTATGGACCTATTGCAGATAATGCTGGTGGAAATGCAGAAATGAGTGGTTTAGGTGAAGAAGTTAGAAAACGAACAGACGCTCTTGATTCACTTGGTAACACAACAGCAGCTACTGGTAAAGGATTTGCAATTGGATCTGCTGCGCTTACTGCACTCGCATTATTAGCCTCTTACATTGAAGAATTAAGAATTGGTTTATTGCGTATTGGAGAAACTGTTTTAGAATTTAGCAATGGAACAAATGTTAGTATTGCTACAGCAACTTTAACTGATTTTATGAACTTCTATGATGTTAATTTGATGAATCCAAAAGTATTAGTTGGAATGCTTGTCGGTTCAATGATGTCATTCCTTTTTTGTGGTCTAACAATGAATGCTGTTGGACGTGCAGCTTCTAAAATGGTTGAAGAAGTTAGAAGACAGTTTAGAGAAATTCCAGGTATTTTAGAAGGAGAGTCTGTTCCAGATTATGCAAGATGCGTTGAAATATCTACAAAAGGTGCTCAAAGAGAAATGCTACTTCCAGCGTCACTTGCAATCTTGGTTCCAATTCTTGTTGGGTTAATAATGGGAGTTCCCGCGGTGGTTGGTTTAATGGTCGGTGCTTTAGTTTCGGGTTTTGTTCTCGCAGTATTTATGGCAAATTCTGGTGGCTCTTGGGATAACGCAAAAAAATATATTGAAGAAGGTCATCTTGGTGGAAAGGGATCACGAGCGCACAAAGCAGCAATAATTGGAGATACTGTCGGTGACCCGTTTAAAGATACTTCTGGTCCAAGTTTAAATATTCTTATTAAATTAATGAGCATGGTCGCAATTGTTATGTCTGGAC
>Ga0074197_1002028_pt1 | contig 15075 bp, 17 predicted proteins | sample EPASupsiteSAE305_FD_64526 | JGI IMG/M metagenome (GOLD analysis project Ga0074197, IMG submission 64526) | Bioremediated contaminated groundwater microbial communities from EPA Superfund site, New Mexico - SAE3-05 reassembly with SPADES | ecosystem: Environmental > Aquatic > Deep subsurface >...
ATGTATTCCCATCTGGCCTGTGGGCTCATCATAAATGTCTCCCGGAAGGGAAAGGCCCCTTCGGTAACATCTTAGATGATTCAACGATACCCGCTTCGGTAACATTTTAGTTGATTGAATACGTCGACAAGACGTTGTCGGGGTAATGTGGTAGGCTATTTGTGGGGATAATATATCATTGACAAAGTGTAAACTATAGTGTACACTATTTATGAAGAAGATCTCTGCCGTTTATCGTACCGCTTCCGGGGCGGAGCCGTATAGCGACTACGTGGATTCCCTGCGGGACCGGGCGGGCGCCGCAAAGATCAGGGTGCGGGTTACCAGGGCAGAGCTGGGGAACTTCGGGGATCACAGGAATATCGGGCACGGGATAATAGAATTGCGGATAGACTACGGGCCCGGTTACAGGGTTTATGTAGGGCTGCACGGCTTGGAACTGATAGTGCTGCTTTGCGCTGGGGCTAAATGCAGTCAGCGGGAAGACGTCAGGCGGGCCATGATTTTTTTGGAGGACTACAAAAGGAATTTATGAGAAAGTACAGGACACACGGCGAATACCTGGATAAAGCACTTAAAGACCCCAAAGAGGCGGCGCTTTACCTGAACGCGGCCGCGCAGGAGAACGACGCGGCACTCATGCTCGCCGCGCTGGCGCAGGTGGTCAGGGCGCACGGCGTTTCAAAGACGGCCAGAAAGGTGGCGCTTTCCCGGGCCGGGATATACAAGACCACCTCTAAAACCGGTAATCCGGAACTTAAAACTTTCCTTGGCATACTGAAAGTCTCCGGCCTGCAGATGTCATTCAAACCGGTCCCGCATCGGCATTGAGGCGTGGCAGGGCAAGTGTGACCGCCGGGGAAGCCCGGCGGTTTCGTTTTGAGGGGCACAAAAAATGGGGCAGGTCCCGGGCCGACAAATAGCAAGGGCATTTCAGGCCTTGTTTTACTTAAATCCAGCAAAGCATATCTCGTCGTGGAAAGACGAAAAAACTGACGCGCGCGAATTTGACAACCTTCTCCCGGTCACATAAAATACTGGTTGGGGAAAATGGGGCTTTTGAGGCCCCGAAATAGACGGGGGGATTAAGAACATGGACTCGGGAACAGAACGGCTCTTAACGGCAGTGCAGGACCTGTCCAGGGCCAGGACCCTGGACGCGGTAATGGAGATAGTCCGCCACGCGGCGCGCGACATAAGCGGCGCTGACGGCGCCACCTTCGTGCTGAGGGACGTGGACAAGTGTTTCTACGCCGAAGAGGACGCCATAGCCCCGCTCTGGAAGGGCAAGCGTTTCCCCATGAGCGCCTGCATAAGCGGCTGGGTCATGCTGAACCGGAAAGCCGCGGTCATAGAGGACATCTACGCCGACCCGCGCATTCCCGCCGACGCCTACCGTCCCACTTTTGTTAAAAGCCTCGCCATGGTTCCCATCCGGACGCAGGACCCTATAGGCGCCATAGGCAACTATTGGGCAACGAAGCGTATGCCGCCGCCGGAGACGGTGCGGCTGCTGGAGGCCCTTGCCAATTTCACGTCCATAGCCATAGAGAACGCTGACCTCTACGCCTCCCTGGAGCGGCGCGTGCAGGAGCGCACGCGCGACCTGGCCGAGGCCAATCACGAACTGGAGGCCTTCAGTTACTCGGTTTCGCACGACCTGCGCACCCCGTTGCGGCATATGGACGGTTTCCTGGGATTGCTCAAGAAGGAGCTGGGCCCGGGCACCGGCGCCGAGGCCGCGAAGTTGCTGGGGAAAGTGGAGGACTCCGTTAAGCGCATGGACCTGCTGATAGCGGACCTGCTGGCCTTTTCGCGGATGGGCCGCGCCGAAATGCGGAGCTGCCGCGTGGACCTGGCCAGGCTGCTGTCGCAGGTAAAAGAGGAACTTTCCGAAGACATACGCGGCCGTTCGGTGGCCTGGAATACGGGAGAGCTGCCGGAAGTAGAAGGCGACCCGGACCTGCTGCGGCAGGTGCTGGCCAACCTGGTGGGCAACGCCGTGAAGTTCACCCGGAAACAGCCGCAGGCGGCCATAGAGGTGGGTGCCGCGCCGGTCAAGGACGGGCGCGCTGTGATCTATGTACGCGACAACGGCGCGGGTTTCGACATGGCCTACGCCGAAAGGCTCTTCGGCCTGTTCCAGCGCCTGCACCTGCAGGAGGATTACGAAGGGACCGGCATAGGCCTGGCCAATGTTCGCCGGATAATCAAGCGGCACGGCGGCGAGGTCTGGGCGGAGAGCGCGCCCGGCAAAGGCGCCACTTTCTATTTCACGCTGGCCCTGCCGGCCAAGGCGCGCTGAAAGTTCGCGTGGACGGGCAGACTTTGCGGAGGGGAATATGGGAGAGATGCTGAAGATATTGCACCTGGAAGACGACCGCAACGACGCGGAACTGGTAGCCGCCATGCTCAAGGCCGGAGGCATAGAGTGCGACATCCGCGTGGTGAGGCGCCGCGAGGATTTTTCCGCGTCGCTGGAGGCGGGCGGTTTCGACCTTATCTTTTCCGATTTTTCCATACCGGGGTTCAGCGGCAGGGACGCGCTGCTGCTGGCGCGGGCGAAGCGCCCGGAAGCGCCGTTCCTTTATATTTCCGGGACCATAGGCGAAGAGCGCGCCGTGGAGGCCCTGCAGAACGGGGCTACGGACTATATCCTCAAGGCGAACATAAAACGGCTGGTGCCCGCCGTGCGACGAGTGCTGGAGGAAGTGGCGCAGAAGCGCGCGCGCCGCGAGGCCGAGGCGGCGCTGCGCCGGTCCGAGGAGCAGCTGCTGCAATCGCAGAAGCTGGAGGCCATTGGCCGGCTGGCTGGCGGCGTAGCGCACGATTTTAATAACCTCATTACCGCCATAATGAGCTACGGGACGTTCCTGCAGCGTGCCATCCCTGAGGGGGACCCGCGCCGCGCCGACGTGGACGAGGTGCTGAAGGCGGCGGAGCGCGCCGCCGCGCTGACCAGGCAGCTGCTGGCCTTCAGCCGCAAGCAGGTGCTGGAACCTCGTGTGACGGGGTTGAACTCCGTTGTCACCGAGATGGGCAAGATGCTGCGGCGGCTTATAGGTGAGAACATCGCGTTGGAGACTCGGCTGGCTCCGGATCTGGCGCGGGTACTGGTGGACCCGGGGCAGATGGAACAGGTGGCCATGAACCTGGCCGTGAACGCCAGGGACGCCATGCCGGAGGGCGGGACGCTTACCCTGGAGACCAGGAATTTCACCGCGGACGCGGAATTCGCACGGCTGCACCCGCAGGTGGCCCCGGGGCGTTACGCGCTGCTGCGCGTGCAGGATACTGGTGTGGGGATGGACGCGCGCACGCAGGAGAAAATATTCGAGCCCTTCTTCACCACGAAGGGCCCTGGTAAAGGTACCGGGCTCGGGTTGTCCACGGTTTACGGGATAGTGAAGCAGAGCGGCGGGGCTGTTCTTGTCAGCAGCGCGCCGGGGCGGGGGGCGAGCTTCGACATTTACCTGCCGGCGGTGGAGAAGGTCGTGGAGGCCGCGCCTGTAAAAGCGGCGCCGGCCGGCCGGACTACGGGTACCGAAACGGTATTGCTGGTGGAGGACGACGAAAGCCTGCGCAGGATGGCGCGCAGGGCCTTGGGAGAGGTCGGCTACAAAGTGCTGGAGGCGGGCGGGGCCGAGGAGGCGCTGAAGCTGGCGGCCGCCGGCCCGGCTCCGGACGCGCTGCTGACGGACATGGTGCTGCCCGGCAAGAACGGCGTGGAATTGGCCAAGGCTCTTTCCGCTGGACGTAAGGACCTCCGGGTGTTGTTCATGTCCGGCTATTCCGAGATCCCCGCGACCGAAGAGGAGTTGAACGGGTTGACCCATGCGTTCCTCCAGAAGCCGTTCTCACCTGACGCTTTGGCCCTCAAACTGCGCGAACTTTTAGATAGAGCGTAGCGCGCGATCGATGACTTTGATCTTTCAGACCGCCGGGCGATCCCGGCGGTTATTTTTTATAGGACCAAAGACCAGGGGCGGGTGGGGCCAAAGCCTCATGGAGGGGAAGGGATTAACCTGTATAGTATAAGCATGAGATTTATTCTTCTTGTCCTGGCGTTCCCTTTCCTGGCGGTCAATACATACTCACAGACTAGCGCGCTCGCGGACCTGCTGGCGGTGCCCGGCACCGAGGTGCTGGACATTGTCGTGCCCGGGCCCGTGGTCGCGGAGACTTACCCCACCTATGAACAGGACCGCAAGCCGGGCAAACAGCTTTCCAATGTGAACGGCGTACGCGTGCTGGACGTGGTGCGCTTCGAACGGGACGCCAAGAGCAATACTTACCGCTGGGGCCAGCTGAAAATAGAGGACGCCGCCCTGGAAGAAGTCTATTTCGGCTTCAGGTCGGCCAGCGTAGGCCACAATTACCTCATGTTCGCTTTCAAGGACGGGGCCAAACTGGTAGTCGAGGTGCTGCCCTGGAAGAAGAAAGGCGAGAAGTTCGACCCCATAGTGGCCGGCACCACCGGTAAATACGATCTGGTGTGGAACATGGTCTCCTTCGACAGCTTCCTGGAGACCGCCGTGGGCAGTCAGGGCCTTTACGTGGACATTTACCCCATGAAGCTCAGCCGCGAAGAGAAACTGCGCATGCTGGACGCCGCCATTGCCGAAGCCACCCGCGACTACAGCGGCGAGAAATACAACACTTTCACCAACTCCTGCAGCAGCAACGCCCTCAAGGTGTTCACCAAGGCCACCGGCCACCACCTGGTGGTGGGCCGCATGCTGCCCTCCGTGGTAATAAAGCACCTCAAGCTGCGCGGCTTCCTGGGCGAGGCGCTGCACTACGACGCCTCCAACTGGCAGAACTAATAAAGGGGATTCATGTTAAATAGATCACTGCTGGCCGCGTTGCTTTTGGGGCTGACAGCGGGGAGCGTCTGCGCGCAGCCTGTTACTCGCCACTTGGGCGGGGATAAGTCCGGCTGTCCCATGACACTGGTTTATGACCCTGCTGTGTTCAGGGTAGCTACGGCGGTGGCGGAAAAGTTCGCCAAGCCGGACCTGGATGACCTGGTGGCGATGGAGGGCCTGGCAGGCATAGGCAGTTTTAAGGAGCCCAGTACCGGCCGCGTCTGGTACCTTTATAATAGCTTCGGGATGAGCTGCGATCCCTACTTTTTGTTTATATCTGCCACTAAGGGCAAGGAACGTGTGGAAGTTGGCGGCGAACATATGCGTTTTCTGGGGCCTTCTGAATTTACCTTAAGAGGTAAGCTGAATCTTTATTTCGAGATAGAGCAGCGATTCGTCTGGGAAGGCGGCAAGCCGGTGGAGAAAGTTCCGCCATATTACACCGTGAGCAGGGCCACTAAAAGTCTTAAAGAACTCACTTTCACTCCAGATAAGGCCGGCGCCGCCGCAGAAACGCTGCCCGCCGGAATGAAGTTGTCTGTTATGGGTTATGTGCCTTCCGGGGATCCGCAGCGGGCGCTGGTAAAGACGCCCGACGGCCGGCAGGGCTGGATAGGCCTGTACGACGGGGCCCTGGAAGGGGTAAAGTTTTACGGGGACTGATCCCGGGCAGGGCATGCTTAAAAAGGTATAGAATATTGCTGCGCTATGACCAATACGGATAAAAAAGATAAACCCGAACTTTTAAAGCAGATGTCCAGCGTTGTCAGCCACGAGCTGCGCAACCCGCTGGCCATCATCTCCAACTCGCTCTACTTCATAAAGACCAAGCTGGGCGCCGGCGGCGCGGCCCTGGACCCCAAAATAGCCAAGCACATAGGCATAATAGAGGGCGAGGTGAAGCACAGCAACGACGTCATAGAGGAAATGCTCTGCTTTACCCGCGTAAGGGAAATAAAGTGCGCGCCCGCGGCCGTGAATTCAGTGGTGAACGATCTGGCCCAGGGCTACAAGGCGCCGGCAGGCATAACGCTCCAGACAATAACGGACCCGGCCGACCCCTGCGTGAACGCCGACGTGGAAGCCATAGGCTACGCGCTGCGCTGCGTGGTGACCAACGCCGCGCAGGCCATGCCCGAAGGCGGCACGGTAAAGCTTGAGGTCTCGCACGACGCCAAGCAGGCTTACCTCACCGTCACCGACGCCGGCCCCGGCCTGCCCGCCGGCGACGGCGAAAAGGTCTTCGAAGCTTTCTTTACCACCAAGCCGCGCGGCGTGGGGCTGGGCCTCACCCTAGCGCGCAAATACCTGGAGCAGCAGGGCGGCGCCGCCACGGCGCAGAACGTCCACGGCGGCGGCGCGAAAGTCACCCTGGCCCTGCCGCTGTGCAAATAGGAGGCGTATGTCCGAAGATAATGTAGCCAACGGCGTTTTCAGCCGCACCTCTGCCGACGGCGAGATAATAAGCGACGGCTCTTACAACCTGGCCATGGGCCTGGTGCTGGGCTGGGGCTTCCTGGTGAACTGGTGGATGGTGAAGAACATCCCCGCGTCCGTCATAACCGGCGTGGACATCAGGCTGTTCTTGCTGGCCTATTTCGCCTCGTGCTTCTTCGGGGTGTACCTGTTCAATAAATCCGTGAACCCTCTGGTGAGCTTCCTGGGCTACAACTTCGTGGTGGTGCCTTTCGGCTTTGTGATAAACGTGGTGGTGGCCCGCTACAGCCCGGCGCTGGTGCTGGAGGCCATGCGCATAACCGGCATGGTGGTGGCCGGCATGATGGTGCTGGGCACGCTGTTCCCGGCTTTCTTTAAACGCATTTACGGCGCGCTGGGGATGGCGCTGCTGCTGGTGATAGTGGTGCAGCTGGTGGACATCTTCATACTGCACAAGGACCGCGCCATAATAGACTGGGTGGTGGTGCTGATCTTCTGCGGCTACGTGGGCTACGACTGGGGCCGCGCCAACAATATCCCAAAAACTTTGGATAACGCCGTGGACAGCGCCGCCGCGCTGTACATGGACATCATCAACCTCTTCCTGCGCATTTTGAAGATACTCGGCCGCCGCAAGCGCTAAATAGGGGAACCCGGCGCGCTGTCGGGAAATTCCTCAGGCGGCTTTACCACGGGTTTGGCCGCTATGCACTTGTCCTGCCGGTGCAGGGCCTCGCGCTCCAGCTTGGCCGACCTGGCCTTGGCCTTGTTCAGTTTGGGCTCCAGCCGGGCTATACACTTCTTGTCGCAATCCTTCTTGTCCTTGGGGCAGCAGTCCAGCAGGGCGTTGGAAACGTCGGCCACTTCTTTCATGGCGGCTTCCCTGACCGCTTTTTCGTTCGGGGGCGTCTCCAGGCAGGCCATGAGGTCCTCGCAGCTGAGCAGTCCCATTTCGAAGATGACCAGGCGGCCCTGGTTCACCACCTTGCGGTTCCTGCATTCCTGCCAGTCCATCTTGCCCAGATAATACGGCACCGGGTCGCCCGGTTTGGAGAACTGCACGCAGAAGCAGCGCTTCTGCGCCGCGTCCATTGGTTCCACGGCCGCGGCCGGCCGGGCGGCAAAGAGCAGCAGCAGGGTTAAATAAGCGTAGGCGGGCATGAGGACATGATACATTTTTGCCGCGGGCGGCGCGGCGGCGGTATTTGATAGAATTTAAGCTCGCATGAAGAAGCGTTTCCAAATACCCATGCTGCTGGCCGCCGCCCTGCTGTGCGCGGTGCCGGCGCGCGCGCTGGTGACCACCGGGCTCGACGCCGCGGCGGAGTCCGATTTTGAAATGTTCGCCGGCAAGCGGGTGGGGCTGGTTACCAACCAGACCGGCCTGGACCTGGCGGGCCGCAGCGGGGTGGACGCCATGTTCGCCTCGCGCAAGGCCAAACTGGTGGCCATCTTCAGCCCGGAGCACGGCTTCCGCGGCACGGCCGCCGACGGCGAAATAATTTCCAATTCCACGGACCCGGTCACCGGGCTGCCCATCTACAGCCTTTACGGCAAAACGCACCGGCCCACCTCCGCCATGCTCGCCGGCATAGATGTGCTGGTGTTCGACATCCAGGACATAGGCGCGCGGTTCTACACCTACCTCACCACCATGGCGCTCTGCATGGAAGAGGCGGGCAAGCGCAATATCCCCTTCGTGGTGCTGGACCGCCCCAACCCCATAAGCGGCCTGGTGCTGGAGGGGCCGGTGCTCTCCAAAAATATCCAGGACTTCACCGGCTATTTCCCGGTGCCGGTGCGCCATGCCATGACGGCCGGGGAAGTGGCCCTGCTGCATAAGGATATCCGCAACATAAACGTGGACCTGACCGTGGTGAAACTGCGGGGCTGGGACCGGGCGGCCTTCTACGGCGACACGGGCCTGGCCTGGGTGAACCCTTCGCCCAATATCCGCGGCGTGGACGCCGCCATTATGTACCCAGGCATAGGCGGTTTCGAATCCACCAATATGGCGGTGGGCCGCGGCACCGACGCGCCTTTTCTGTGGTTCGGCGCGCCCTGGCTGGACGCCGGGCGCCTGGTGAACACCCTTAACGCGGCCGGCCTGCCCGGAGTTAAGTTCCGCGCGGAGAGCAAAACCCCGGAGAAGGATATTTACGCCGGTAAACTGTGTTACGGCGTGCGCATGGAGATAACCGACCGGGCGGCGGTGCGGCCCATGGATATTTTCGTGCTGGCCGTGTGCGCCCTGCGCGACAAGAAGTACTATAAAGAATTCCGGTTCGATCCCGAAGCGCTTAAGCTGACGGCCGGCAACAACGTCTATAAGGCCATTTTCGAATCCAAGGATCCGCCGGACAAGATAATCGCTTCCTTCCGCGAGCAGTGCCTGGCTTTCGAAAAACTCCGCGGCAAATACCTGCTGTACTGACCGACCCATGAAGATCTTCTGCCTGCTCCTGCTGCTCTGCCTGGCGCCCGGCCGCGCCGCGGCGGCCGAGGGGTGGACCGTGAAGCTTAAGGTGCTTAACGGCCGGGCCACTTACTCGCACGAGCAGCCCATGGCCGCGAAGACGCAGGAGAATTTCTCCGGCAAGCCGCGCATGCGTGGCGGGGGGCCGGAACTGGGCCTTATCTTCAACGCCTACCTGCACCCGGCCGAGGACGGGCTGTTTAGGCTGGATTACCAGGTGGAATTGGGCGGCGACAAGCGCGCCCTGCCGCCCTTCCAGGCCTCCGGCAAGGTGCAGTTGCCGCCCGGCAAGCCCGTGCTGGCCGTGGAATCCGGCGGCTGGAAGGTGATACTGGAACTGGAAGGCGAAAGCGCGGGCGAATATCCCAAGAACTGGCAGCGCAGCATAGACGCCGCCCTGAAATGCGGCCGCCTCTCCTACCAGGCAAAATTCAGCTATGTGCCCCAGGACCAGTACAGCGTGGTGCTTTACAATGAAAAGGACGACGCGGTGCGCAAGTTCATGCTGGGGCTGCTGCCCAACAGCCCCGGGTTGGACGGCGAATTCAAGCTGCAGTATACCCTGCTGCTGAAAGAAGGCCGCGAGACCCTGGCCGGCGGCGACGGCGAGCTTATCCTGGCTCCGGGTGGCGGGCGCCGTTCGGCCGCGGCCGGCAAGAGCTGTATATTTTCGGCCAAAGCCTCCCGCTGACCCCCTGACCCCTCAAAAACCGGTTTTGCGGTTACCCAAAAGGCCTATGAAGGATATGGGCCTTTTGACGCTTATGCGAAATAGCAGGAATTGCTTAAATATATCTTGTATCGGGGCATAGAGCTTTTTAAGGCACTAGACCAAACATAGGAGAGTAACTAATAGATGAAAAACATAAAGAGCATCAGCGTTGCCGCCATGGCGCTTTTCCTGGCCGGCTGCGATGAGATCAAGTTCAACGGCACCATGAACGTGCTGGAGCAGATAACCTTCAGCCAGAGCCAGAACCAGACCGTTGTTGTGGCTCCCGGCCAGTTCGCCGCCAAGGTCACCCTGAGCGCGAACAACAGCAAGAAGAAGATCAAGCTGGAGATCAAGAACGCCGATCCCGCCACCGAAGTCAAGCTGGAGTTCAGCAAGGACATCGCCATCGGTGAGACCTTCAACATCACCGCCGCCCAGATGAAGCAGAACTTCGACCTGGCCGGCACCATGGCCACCAAGGTGACCCGCTCCGAAGAGCGCTCCACCTACGAGAGCTGCACCTACCAGTATCCCCAGACCGTCTGCCGCTCCAACAAGGCCGCCGACCAGAAAGTGTCCGAGGACCTGGTCGCCAAGATATCCGAGTTCGCCGCCGTGGAGGCCGTGCAGGCCCCCGAGATGGTTAACCCCGTACCGGCCGAGAAAGCCCCTTACCCGGGCCAGTTCGGTCCCGTGCCCCCGCACACCCCCACCTGCTACACCCAGTGGGTTTCCCGCCCGGGCACCCGCTACGTGCGCTACTTCATCGAGACCACCGACCGCGACATCGACGCCGGCTTCGTGCAGAATGGCAAGACCCTCGGTTCTTTCAAGGGTCACTCCACTCAGAACGAGACCGTGTACACCTACCAGAGCGACTGCCACTGATAACGGCTATCGCCTGAACAGAGCCGGGCCCCGCGAGGGGCCCGGTTTTATTTTGTATAGTTTTATGAGTTATGACACCTTTCGACCAGAATCCCAAGGACCCGCTGCACGGTATCACGCTCAAGGATATCCTCGAGCGCCTGGTGAAACGCCACGGCTGGGAGGAGATGGGGCGGCGCGTGCAGATACGCTGCTTCACGCACGACCCCAGCGTAAAGTCCAGCCTCACCTTCCTGCGCAAGACGCCCTGGGCGCGCCAGAAGGTGGAAGCCTGGTTCATCCGCGAACTTTTGACTTACCGCGAGGAAAAACCGCAAGCGCCCGGCGATCCGGCGAACGGCTCATAGGCGGTCTTGATTTCGCAGCCGCATAGCGGGCATAATGTCCTTTAGAGGGGGTCTATGGGCATAAACTTTTCCTTCAATATCCGCAGCAAGACCAAATTCAAATATAAAGGCGTGGAATACGGCAGCTTCGACGAGCTGCCGGAAGAAATACGCCGCCGCATAGAGGCCGAGGCGCCGGAAGTGGTCAGCGCCGCGCGCCTCGCTGCGGAGGCCGCTCCGGAACCGGAGGACGAACCGCTGGAGGACCTGGCGCCGGAGGAGACCCCTGCCGCCGGCCCGCGCCCGCAGGCGCCTCACTGGGGCGGCTGGCAGGCCGGGGTGATGATCTTCGGCCTGCTGTTCCTTTTCTTCGGGGCGGATATCGCATACCGGCTCTTTAAATTCAGCTATTATCACCCGCTCTTCGTCACGCTGGGGCTGCTGTTCCTGCTCTGCGGCGGCGGGCTGGTGGCGCTGAAACGCTGGGCGCGGCCGCTCACGCTCGTTTACGCGCCGGTGGCGGTCTTTATGGCGCTGGGATTACTGCATAAAGCGCGCGTGCGCGGACCGGGCAGCCTGCTGGCCGTGATAGCCGTTTGCTCGGCGGCTTTCCTGTGGCTGCTGCTGCCGCCGGTGGAGCGCCTGTTCGAAGCGCAGCGGCAGCTCATCAACGGCCGCCGGCTGGGCTCGGCAGCCCCGCCGCCGCGCGCCGTTTCCCAGGGGCTCCGGCTGGCGGTGCTCTTCGGAAATAATTTCGTGCTCATGAGCCTGTTCGTGCTGGCGCTGGTGTTTTTGCCCAGCCTTAACAAGCTGCACGGGCTGCTGGGCGGCCTTAGCGCGGGGATCGGTGATCTTTCCCCTGAGTGGCTGGTGCTGCCCGGGGCTTTTCTCTTCGCGGTCGCGGTTTCTGTTTTCACTTTCCGGTGGGCCTTCCGCGTGGGCCGCCTGCAGCTGGACCGTCTGATAAACTGGCCTCTCTGCCACGGCGCGCTAAAGTCCAAGACGCTCATCCGTACCGGGGACTCGCACGTGACCAGGGTTAAGTTCGAATATGAAGTGGCGGGGGAAAAATACAGCAATATCTCGGATATGAACTTCACTTCCGCCCTGGAGGACGAAGCCGAGGAGCCCATGCTTTACGACCCGCGCAAGCCTTCCCGCTCCATGCTGGTGGACGAACTGCCGGCTTCCGTTATCCTCGACGAGCGCGGCGGTTTTGTCAGCCGGTGGCCGTTCATGGGCTACTTTTACGCCTCCCTGCCCGTGCTGCTGCTGTTCGCCCTGGCCGCTGCCGCCTTCCGTTAGCCCCGGTTTTTAAGGTTCCGGGGGAGCTTCCGGGCGGGGGCTGAACAATTTCCCCAGCAGGTTGAAGAAGAGCCGTATTACGGCGCCCATGGCGGCCGCTATGAAAGAGGCGCCGGCGCCGATCAGGCCGAAGGCCGCTCCCGGAGCTGTGCCGGTTTCCTCCCCGGCCAAAAGAAAATTCACGAAAGCGAGCAGCAGGTAGGCGCAAGCCACCGCGAGCACGGAGCTTGTGGCCCGCTTGAGGGCGTCCAGAACGCCCAGATTGCGCCCGGAGAAGGCGTAGCCGGGGAAAAAACACAGCGAGGCACCGAAAAGCGCGAAAGCCGGCAGGAAAGCGCGGGCCTCCGGCCAGGCCTCCAGGAAAGTGCCGACTTCTTTGAACGCCATGACGGCGGCGTTGAGCAGGATGCCCGCCCACACCGGACTGGTCCACAACAGCCCCCGCAGGGCCACTCTCCCGTAGGCGTTATCCCAATTTGGTTTTATTATGCCGTTGTCCATAACTGCCTATAATTTAGCCAAGTAGAAGTGACATTTCAAGTGGTTTAACCGGGGGGGCGGCTTAAAAGGTAAAATTAGGGGGTGGAGCTATCCCAAGACCAAGAGAAAGCCCTGAACCGCCTGCTGGACTGGTATAAAGACCCGCAGCGCTCTCGCTTTATCACGCTGGGCGGCTACGCCGGCACCGGTAAGACCACGCTCATAGCCGTACTGAAGAACGAGCTGGTGAAAATAAACAAGAACATAAAGTTCTCTTTCTGCAGCTATACCGGTAAGGCGGCGCAGAACCTCAAGAATAAATTGAAGGAAGCCGGCGCGCTCTCCGTAAAGGATTCGGTCAGCACCATCCACGGGCTCATCTACACGCCACGGGAGAACGAGGCGGGCCACATAACCGGCTGGGACCGCAAGGACCTGCTGGAGCGCGACTTGATAATAGTGGACGAGGCCAGCATGGTGGACGGGCTCATCTGGATGGACCTGCTCTCCTACAATATCCCCATCATCGCCGTGGGCGACCACGGCCAGCTGCCGCCCATCTCGGGCAAGTTCAACCTGATGCAGGCGCCGGAGATCCTGCTCACGCAGATCCACCGCCAGGCGCAGGGCAACCCCATCATAACGGTGTCCGAGCACGCCCGCGCCACCGGCCTGGTGCCGCCCGCGCGCTACGGCGCCGGCGTGGTGAAGTACCTGAAGGAAGACTCCGACGCCCAGGAGCGCAGCGGCGAGCTGCTGGAGTGCTATTCGCCGGACACGCTCATCCTCTGCGGCTACAATAACACCCGCAACCGCATAAACCAGTTCATAAGGGCCAACCGCGGGTATGAGACGCCGGCCCCGGCCAGCGGCGACCGGGTGATCTGCCTGCGCAACAACCACAAGAAGGGAATTTATAATGGCATGCTGGGCACCATAGTGAGCATCGCCGCGGCGCAGAAGGACTGGTACCAGGCCGAAATTCAATTGGACGACCGGGAGAAACCTTACGAAGGCCTCATCTACGCGCCGCAGTTCGGCGCCAAGACCGGCGTGAATTTCACCAAGGACCGTAAGCTTGCCATGATAGGCGACCTGTTCGACTTCGGCTACGCGCTCACCGTGCACAAGGCGCAGGGCAGCCAGGCCCGCCGCGTGGTGCTGTTCGAGGAGCGCTTCGCCCAGATGGACGACGAGATGTGGCGCCGCTGGCTCTACACCGGCGTGACGCGCGCGGAAGAGGAACTATACCTGTTCGGCTGAGGACGCTATGACGGAGAACGACTTCGAGATAATACCTTTCGACCCGGCCACGGGTACCGACCCGCTGTGGGCGGCGTACCTGGACCACGTCGAGGCCATGCACCACGAGGTGGACCCGGACGACCCCGTGCTGCCGCGCGAGAAGCACCGGGAGATGCTGCGGGTGGCCTTCAGGATGCCTTATGTGTCCCGGCGTCTGTACCTGGCGCTTACCCCCGACGGCCGGACCGCCGGCGCGGCGTCGGTGTCCACGGAGACCGAGGCCTCGCCGTCCTACCAGGCCAACAAGCATATCGCCAACCTGAATTTCTCGGTGGGGGCAAAGTACCGCCGGCGCGGCCTGGGGACCAGGCTGCTGGCCCACGTGACGGCGCGGCTCGCGGCCGAAAGGCCGGCGGTGACGGAATTCATGTGCGCCGCCATACTGGAGCCGGGCCGGGCGTTCTGCAACCGCCTGGGCAAGGTGGCGCTGGAGCAGTCGGAGAACCGGCTTTACCTCAAGGACTTGGACTGGGCCATGGTGGAGCGCTGGGCGGCCGAGGGCCGGAGCAAGAACCCGGCTTCCTCCGTGGTGGTCACCCGCTTTATTCCCGAAGAGGACATAGCCGACTACAGCCGGGTCTATACCGAGACCATGAACCAGCAGCCTTTCGGCGAGCTCTCCATGAAGGTGGTCTTCACCCCGGAGCAGATCCGCGAGGGGGAGAAGGAGTGCCGTGAGACCGGCGAAGAGGACACGGTCATCTATACCAAGGAGGCCGACGGCGCCGTGAGCGGCCTTACCGAGACCACGTACCTCAAGGACTCGCCCCACAAGGTGCGCCAGATGCTCACCGGCGTGCGCGAGAAATACCGCGGCCGCGGCCTGGGGAAACTCCTCAAGGCGCTGATGCTGCTGGAGATCCGCGCCAAACACCCCGGCGTAAAATACGTGGTCACCGGCAACGCCGATTCCAACGCGCCCATGCTGGCCATCAATAAGGCCCTGGGTTTTAAAAAACACCTGCCCGTGCTGATCTACACGCTGAAGCTGAAGGATATAAAATAAAGCCGCGTCTGGCGGGTGCTGGAAGGATTATGAACATAATAGAGATAAAAGGGCTGAAGAAGGATTACCCGCTGGGGGCCACCATAGTGCCGGCCCTGCGCGGGGTGGACCTGGAGGTGGGCGAGGGGGACTTCATGAGCATCATAGGCCCCTCCGGCTCCGGCAAGACCACGCTGCTCAACATCATAGGCTGCATAGATTTCGCCACGTCGGGCCTGGTGAGCGTGGGCGGCCGCGAGATCACCGCCCTGAACGACAGGCAGATCACG
>Ga0074197_1002030_pt1 | contig 15065 bp, 16 predicted proteins | sample EPASupsiteSAE305_FD_64526 | JGI IMG/M metagenome (GOLD analysis project Ga0074197, IMG submission 64526) | Bioremediated contaminated groundwater microbial communities from EPA Superfund site, New Mexico - SAE3-05 reassembly with SPADES | ecosystem: Environmental > Aquatic > Deep subsurface >...
CTGTTTTGGAATTTTATCAGATCATGCAGCCATAGCTTGGCATCCATGAATTAATGCCGTTACAGCTGTCACATCAGGCAAACAAAAAGAGGTTGTCCGTGAGGAGAACCTCTCTGCGTTTGCACTTAGCTCTACCGAATAAATCTGCTAAATGCTTGAAATAAAGGCTTTCCATTTGGTTGTATTTTGCCTTGTATACCCAAAAATATACCCATAACTATTGATTGGGTGTGTTCAGGCATATGTCTTTTAGCTGTTTGCTGCATCATCTTGAGCATAATACACAAGTCAATAAGTCTGTCCATCTGTTCTTGCTTTGTTACCGTGACAACCTCTTTTCCAGCCTATCTGCCTGTTGTCGCATTTTACGCGCATCATCCAGCCAGCCTTTCTTATGTGCGCGGGCAGCGTTAACCCGGCATCTAAGCACCTTCTGCTCATCCATAGACATAAACTTTGCGCGATAAGAAAACTCTTCCTCAGTAATTAAAAACGGATCATCTCCAGCACGATGTTCTTCTTCCTGCCGGGGTGGCGGCTGCCTTTGTGGTGTTTCCGTTGCCTGGGAGTTTAACATCTGTCCAGCCAACAGGGCCAGTACTTCACGTGGTTCACGCTCAAGCAGTTTTAACAGAAACATCCGCTCATGATCAGCTAACATTATCAGTGCCCTTGCTGTTCCAGTAGATTGTTTATTTTTCGGTACCAGAAACTTTCCCAATCATCAGACCCCCGCAGGCCCTCTGGGTTGCAATCCCGGATAGGTGCCTGGCCTTCAAGGTGGCGCCTTACATCGTCAGTAAGTGATCCAAGATCGTCCACGATAAGTTTCAGTATTCGTGGGGCAGCGGGCTCCGGCATTGCATGAAGCGTTAAAAGTGCGTCTGTTATTTCGGTCAGCTCTTGATGTATTTCTTCCAGCTTGTTGTGGTGGTGATCAGCCAAAAGGTTGTCTTTGTCGGCTGGTTCTGGAGTGGTTTGTTGTCTGGCGTCGCTGGCCATGGTTACACCCCCGTTTGGGATACACTTATTTTTTTGCAGCATGATGGTAAGCTTGGCTTTTCCCTCTTTGGTCAAGGATTCAGCTCTGATCGGGATAGCCGTTAATCACCTGCTGAATCAAGTCAATGGTTTCGCAGATACAGTCTGTCAAACCAGCCATTTCTTCATCACATAGGTTGCTGCCTACTGCTGGTGTGTTCATGCCGCATATCGCCATTAACAACAGGCGTTGTTTCCCTATGGCTTTGTCAAGATTGTCACAAATATTATCACTCATTGTGTCCCCCCTTTGTTTGGGTGGCTCTTATATCAAGCAACTGTAGCCGGTCGCACAATGTGTCCAAGCGTTCGCGCAAGTCACAGAGGTGTGCATTAACGCCTTCCTGAAGATCATCATCAGTATTTTCGGTTCCTCGTATGAGTACATCAATTTTCAGGCACTCTTGATGCAAATCACTGTAAACGTCATGTAAATTGTACTCTGGTAGATTCATTACTTACCTCCTTCCGCTTGAAAAAAATGCTTGGTGGTCTGGCGTGTATTTGTGATTGGATTCTGGGATAGTCTGTTGTTCAGTGTCGTTTGCCATGATTACACCTCGGTCTGTTTTTTTGTGGTCACAACCTATCCGGCATATACACCCTTAAATAATAGCGATCAACAATAAAATTCAATGAAATCAGTTATCTACAAAGTAAAACGCGCTACCAAAATATGGTTTATGCCATAATCAACGAATTCTTCCTCACGCACGCGGGGCAAAAAGAAAGGGGGCGAATCTGATTCACCCCCTTTCCGGTCATGGGTTGTATACCTGTTTGTACCAGCTCAGTCCCTCTTTGAAGGCCTGATCTTCTTCAGGGCTTAAGCTCTGCCGAAACTTGTACCGCATGTTTTCCGGCAGCAGGGCCAGCGGGTGGGCCTTGTCGATACTTTTTCTAATACCTTCCAGCTTACCCCCTGCCTGCAGATACTCTTGCTTGTAGCGTGCTGCTGCTTCGCTGTCTCCATACCGTACCGCTTGCTTGAAATAAAAGAGGGCATTGGCGCGTTCGGTCGGCTCGCCTCCCGGTATCTCCTTGCCTTGCTTCTTCATAAACTGCATAACCCGCTGGCGGGTGTCCTGGTAGGCTATTTCTCCGGGATCTCCCTCGTAGATCAGGTTACGCTTCAGGCTGTCCAGGTAACCCTTGGTTGGTTTGCCTGCAAGGGCCTTGTACTCTTCATCCAGTGCAAGGAAGCGGGCTACATGTTCAGCCCTGTCCCTGATCGGCTTGGGCTGGGTGATGTCCGGGAAGATCTGCTTGCCGGTTATCAGTTCAGCTCCCAGTTTAAAGAACGGCGCTGCAGCATTGGCCAGCTTGTTTGGTGTGGCCAGTGCCATCTTCCTGAACAGATCCCCGGCGCTCATCTGATCGTTTTGCAGTTTCTCCCAGCTGGTGGGCCAGTCTTCCAGACCAAACCACGACAAGGCGTCTGCCATGGCCCCCTGGAACTTGACGCTCATGATCTTACCGTCACTGGTGCTGCCCATGATGATATGCATCCCCCGGTTGTTGTCTCCCAGCCGGGCCTCTTCATCAGGGTACATCAGGTGATTAAAGGCTGATACTGAAGCAAACAACAGGTTGGTGAGGAATACCTTTTCTGCAATGCCAAGGGCGGCCCCTGCTGCCTTGCGGGTACCGACACCGGCCAGACGTGCTGCCGTGCTACCCCCTTCTCCTCTGGTGGCTGCGTTCTGCAGCAGTCGGTAATAGCGTGGTGCATTGATTTCCATCCATGACCAGAACGGAATCAAACTATGTCTGATCTTCTCACCATGGGCGCTGATGTTTCCATAGTCTCCCAGCAGCTCTCTGGATAGTTTGGCGGCCTTGTCCTTGTTGTTGATCTCGGCAGGCTTTGAGGCCCAGTAGATGGTTTTGCCTTGCTCCATCAATTCCTTGGCCCGCAAATAGGCAGCTTCACGCAACAGGCCTTCACGAACCTGACTCAGGCCGTGAACAGTGTCAAAGTAACGCTTGATCAGATTAAGCGGTGCCAGATGAGCAAGGTTTCCGGTGCGGATCGCCTCCAGTAGCTTGACGTTGCGGGCGTTATCTTTCAGGTGCTGAAATCCCGGCAGCTTGGCAATATCTGGTATTTCGTTGATCGACAGGCCTGCATCAATGACACCACGGTCAAGCATATCAATCTCATCTTTACCCATGGCCCGACCGGTATGACGGTTTAGGGCGTTTTTCCAGGCAGTACCGAAATGCTTCATGATGCCGGGATCAGCAGCAAGAACAATATCCATATCGCCGGACATGTTGTTGAGGTTGTACTTGAGTAACCGGTGGGGGTTCAGCAGGGTATTGATCTTCCATGTTGCCAGCAGCTTCTTGTTGATTGTGTCAAGGGTGGCGTCATCCCGACTGCTGCGCAGGTTATCCAATGTCTTTGCCAGCCCTTCAGGAATCACCACCTCTTCTTTCCTGCCGCCCATAATCAGCACTTCCTTGAACTTCTTCATGGTGTCCTGAAAGGCGGGGTTTTGTTCAAGAAACTTGGTAATGATGCTTTCCGGCAATGTCTTGCCCTTGTAGAAGACTGATCCCTGTTCCGGCTGCCATACGGTGTGGCCTTCAGGTATCAGGGTTTTCCAATCAGAAACCTTTTCTTTCTTGGCCTGTTCCCGTAGCTCCGGGGCTATGTCGTTGATACTCAGCACCTCTTCAAGTGCCTTCTTGGTGGCCAGCTCTTTCAGGGCTTGGGCGTGGTACTCAAACTCAGCCTCAAGGAAGTTGGTGTTAATGTCCAGCTCTGAACCTTCCCTGCCTTTCTGCCAGCCCCGCTGTTTGTTTCTCACCTCTCCGGCTGTGCTGATACCAGCCCACTTGCGGGCATTGGCGTACTCAAGCACCTGGTGGCGAAAGTACTGCGTATTGATGTCATCCGCACTATACTTGCCGGTGGTCTTGAATTTTTCCAGCCCCTGGGGAGTCAACACCGATTCAACCGGCAGCAGATTATTGTCCACCAGCTCAAGCACCAGATGCTTACCGACCTCTGCCCGCCGTTCTACAGCTGCCTTGATATCCGGGTTTGCTTCCACCAGCTTGCTGATTCGGTCATGGTCTGCCTTGACAGTTTCCGGGGTATAGCCAAAGGGCAGGGCGCGGCCCTTGTCCGCTTCATGGATAAGGTCATCAAGGATAACCTTGCGGGTGAAGATATCCATCTTCTTGGGGCCAAATGAGGCGGTCAGGCTGTGCAGGTATTCTGTTGTTTTGGCCTTGGCAGCCACGTCTGATGATTCAAAACGTCGCAATATGTCAGCAGTGCGCTTGCCGCTGAAACTGCTGGTGTCAAGGCTGGGGAAGTGCTGGGCCTCTGACAACATGCGGTGCAGGAAGGCCTTGCCCCGTTCGATCAGGCCGGGGCCATCAGACAGGCCGTGTGCTGCTTGCCAGCGTTTCTCAATTTCTAGATCAGCAGAACGGGCTTGATCGTGGGGGTTGCTGGCAGAATCGGGGGAACGTAGATTATCATCCCGCCTTGGTGCTGCCTTCACAGAGAGGCCAACAGACGGCCCGGTTTCCGGGATAACCTCATTCAAGTGTTGTGCTGCTGCCTGGCGGGCGGTTTCGGCATCAGTGGAGGGTGTCGAAGTTTTCCCCGATTCTGGGGATAAGCCAGGAGTTTCCAGAAATGGATTATCCTCAACGCTCACCACTTCGGGGGAGCGCTTCACCAGCTTACCGCTGGCATCCTTCAGGCTGCCCCGGTCGTAGTTGATGGTCTGTTCATGATTTAAGTGGATGGTTTCACCATCTTTAAGGGTTACACCATCCGGCGCAACCTCGGTTACCTTGAACAGTTCACCATTACGCTTGATGCTATCGCCTTCGTTCAGGTGGTAAGCTGGTACCTCTGCGGGCTGGGAGCGTTGCTGCAGTATCTGATTGGTGTCTTCAGCCCGTTTGGACTGTAGCAGATCTTCCAGCATGATCTTCTGGCGTGCGGTAACACCCTGCCCTTTCAGTGCAAAGTCAATGGTCTGCAAGGTTTCTGTCTTGCCATAGCCCTTATTTTTAAACCAGTCAGGAAAACTTGAACTGTAGCCCATGGTCTGGCCGGTGCTACCCTGGCCCTGCTGATCAATCACCACCCGGCCCCCGGCTTCGCCATCGCTCACAGCCTGCCGGATCTGTTCAAGGCTGCGCTGCTGGGAGGGGTTCAGGGATAAATCATAGATATCTGCTGCACCCCGTTTGCCTGCCGGGATCTGCTCAACCGTGCCGTTTGGTGCTTCTGGTTGCTGCTGAATCTGCTTGTTTTGCCCTGCTGGCTGGACGGCTGGCTGCGTTTTGAGTGCTGCCCCCTGCTCTGGTGTTGTCTGAACATCAAAAACAGGTTCAGGTGCTTTATTTCCGATTGTTGGTTGCTCATCAAAGGGAACCAGTTCAACTTCACGGCCAGCCTCTGGTAGAGCAGTTTGTTTTTGCTGCTGATCTTCAGCCGCCTCTGCCTGGGGCTGGTTTCTGCGGTAGGTGCGCAGTAGTTCCTGTCTGCCCGGTTCAGCGATCATCTGTTTCAATGATTGCCGCTCAAACTTGCTGGCTGCAGGATCAGTCAGGCGGGCTGCTGCCCATTTGAGTGCTGCAGCAGATTCAGGGTCAAGGCCTGCTTCTGGCCTGGCTGCAGCAGCTGGTTCAGTTGCATCAACCGGCACCAGTTCCACGGCCCGGCCTTCAGTTGGCAGTGCGTTTTCCCTTACCTGCTCTGCTGGCTGATGGGCCTTGGCAAGGCTGTTGCGTGCATGACCATCAACAGAAAACAGGACACCCATAGCTGCTTCATGGGCCATGGTTTGCGGGTCAATCACCTTTACTGCATCGGCCTGTTGTTGATAGCCAGCTGTTTCAAGGATGATTCGATCAGCAGCACGGCCCAGGGTGCCAAGGGTTGGGTTAACAGTGGCGCCAATGGCCAGACTCTGGGGTAAGGTTTTACCTATCTGTGGCGCTCGCATGAAAGCGGCATTCTGCAGCAGCTCTTTTTCCGCAAGTACCGTGGCGGTACCGGGGTCAATGCCCTGGTGTACAGCATCTATCCCTTTATCAGCAGTGGCGCTTGACAGCAGGTTGGCAACTCCCAATTCACCAAGCGCCACTTGGGGGGCCAGTTCTTCTACACCTCTGACAAACTTGCCCAATTCACCTACTTCAGGCCCTGGCTGCTGTTGGTCAATAAAGCCGGAAAGATCTTCAATATCTCTGTTGAGTCTGGCTTGATGATTTTCGTTACCGTTGATGCTATCTATGGCCTTTGCCACCGGGAAGGCATAGAGCTTGATTGCTCGGACAGCTCGGCCCAGCACCCCGCTGGCAGGCTTCTGGACATATTCACGTTTAAAGGTATCAGCGGCCTGCTGGTCCTGTGGGCTGGCCATGCCCACGACTGCACGATCAGGTGTCTGGTATCCGGTGGATACCTGGTGTCGTGACAACTGCTGAATATACTGATCAGGGTTGTCTGCCTGACTTTGGATGAAAGCATTACGCTGGATAATGGAAGGGGAGCCGTTTCCGGCCCCCTCGTCAACAGGAACCAGCATTACTTCTTGTGCTGCCGGTTCATCAATGGGAATTAGGTTAACCGCTCTCATCACTGCACCCGGTACTTTCTACCGCTGATAGTTACCGTACCATCAGGGTTTAAGGGATAGGATTGGCCGTTTACCTGAACCTGGTTGCCAGACAGAAGCGCCTTGCCTGCCTGCTGTTGGTGCTGTGCCGGGGGGGCAGACACCTGTTGCGCTGCGGCTGCCTGTGCCGTTGGGCTGGCAGGTTTAGTGCCTGTTTTGCGTAATCGCTCCATTTCTACCTGAACTGCTTTGGGGTTGGGGGATTTATTGAAGAACCGGCCAATTGCCCCCCGCTGTGTTTTCAGGTTTTCAACTGCCAGCTGTCGCAATGCTTCGGTTTCCTCGGCGGTCTCACGCTTGGTCGGTACCTTGGCCAAGGGAACGCCGACCTCTTGCGCCTGGTCGTTCAAATAACTGATGCTGTCAACGGCATCATTGATTGCAGCAGGGTCGCCACCCTTTACCGCCTGCACATAGGCCCGCTGGGCATCCCTCAACCGTACCGATATATCCCGCTTGGCAAGGTTGGCGGCCTTGGTTTCTTCGCTGACACCACTCCTGCCGGAACGTGCTGCAAGAGCTTCTACACGAGCCCAACCAAGTTCGTCACGGCGCTGGTCAGTCTGGTTCTTACGGTCTGATGCAATGGCTGTCTGGGCTGCCTTTACTGCATCAACCGCCCCCTTCCTGCCGATCAGGGCGGGGTTGTTCTTCAAAAATTCAGTCATACCGTTATAGGGGCTGGTGGGATTCTTGCCAGCGGCTTCCATAATGCCACTGAAGGTGCTGATAAATGCCTGGCCTTCGGCCTTGTCAGCGGCCAGCGTTTGGGCTTTTTCAATAACTCCCTGTGCTTTGACAAGCGCTTCTTTGGGGCTGCCGCCGAATGCCTTGGTCACGGTGCTGATGTTTTTCATGGCGTTACCCAGCAATGGGTCACTGTATAGACTGGTCAGTTCCGGGCTTTCCCCCGCTGCCTTCCATGCCTGTTCATTTTCAAACCTACCTGCCAGCGCCTTGTTTATACCTTCACGGGCAACAGGCGAGCGGCGCAGGTATTCCGCCTCAAGCGCTTTGCGCCGGATACCCATAACGGTTTCACCTGATTTAATCAGTTCGGCTGTCTTTTGCTGCAATTCTGGCAAGGTCAGGCTGCTGATGGTGTCATCATCAGCGTTACTGCGGCCAGTGGTGGCAATACTTATTGGAATGCTCGTGGTATTATCTGGAACATAGTTGCCAGATTTATCGGTCAACGGCTTACCATCTTCACCCATTTTTACTGCCTTGATATTCAGACTGACCATTGCTTTTCCGGTGGGACGGTGGAAGACAACGTCAGCAACCGGGTCAGATTGATCAACCATACCGTAGACCATTTTACCATCTACCTCGTACTGGTGTAGTTTTGGGGTGCCGTCTTTGTCATTAAAGCGCGTCTTGTCAAAAAACAGATCTTTCAGGTAGGGCTTCAAGCCATTGTATCCGGGGTCTTGTGCGAGATGCACAACATCTGCCTGTTGTAATCCTTCTCCGCTAGCTGCTTGCTGTTGCCACGTCTTTGATTGCTCCGCAAGATTGTCTATGACTGGCTTTAGCACCGTTGCGGCCTTTAGTCTGGGAAGAACAGTTTCATTGCTGAATCCAGCATCTTCAAGTTGTTTGTTAATATCTACCGCGGCCTTGGGCGGAAGTTTTGAGAAGTCGCCAGTGTGAAGCGCTGCTGCTATTTCAGCGGATTCAGCCTCATCAGACTCCTGCTTAAGCCCCTTACGGATTGCTATTTGCCGGATCTGACTATTTTCTGTAGACTCTAAATCAGCCCTGTCTTGTGCACGTTTTTCTAGATCCAGCTTTTCCTTAGCCCGGAATGAATCGTCGATAGTCTTAAAGGCTGTAAGTGCTGATCCGGCAATGTCATAATTTTTTAATCCAAGTGCCATGGTTATTTCCCTCCATTTTCTTCGAGATCAAAGATAAAGACAGGCGGTTCCTGATGGCGTGACCGGGCTGATTTGACACGGCGGTTGTGATCCTCAAGCGCTTCAGTCAAGCGGTCAATATCGTAGCGGCGGGCCGGGTTGCTGCTGGCTGCAGCGTACCGACGTAATTGCAGCAGCTCGGCAGGGGTGGCGCTTCCGGCCTCAATGATCCGTTGCAGTTCAGCATGAAACAGCTCGTCATTGCGCTGCCGGTCCGCTTGCATGGCTTGGGCCTGGGCTTCTGTTTGGGCAGCCTCAAGCTGGGCCTGTAGTTCGTCAATGATCTCGGGGAGCTCGTTAATAGCCTGCTCTGCATGGGCTATGGCTTCGCGGATTTCCAGAGTTTGGTTGAGGATGGCGGCGTAGTCGCCACCGTGCTCAAGGGCAAGTTCAACAGATTGCTGAAGTAGCTCGTGGCGTAGCTTGAGCAGCGCCATACGCTCTTGATCCAGAGTGTTTTCAAGGCCGCTGATTGCGGCTGTAATGGTGTCAACTGATTGCATGAATTTGTCCTTTTAGTGAAATGTGTTGCGGGTTAAGAACGCCACATGGTTGCTGCATGAGATACGTCGTTTCCGGTGAAAGTAACCCATCAGCTCAGTATTTTTTCTCTCAAGATCCTTGATGCGGTCTATCAGGCGGCCTTCGCGGCCACCCGGGTGCAGTGCGTTGCATAGTTGGTCAAAGGGGCTGTCAAACATGGCCTGTTTCCAGAATGGTCAGCAGTCCGTGCTTGATGCCTGTCAGTTGGCTGGAAAGTCGAATGTTTTCCGCCTGCAGGCTTTCGAGTGCGGACTCTGCAAGGTCAAGGAAGGTGGAGAGTTCGGGCGATTGTTGGCGTAATGCAATTGATTGCACGGCCAGTTGATCAAGCTTTTTCGTGAGTTCGATTTGAGACATGGCGCACCTCGTTATCCGGCGGGGGAGTTCCCCGCCGGTGCTCTGGTGGTGCCACTCCTGCAGCTGGTAACTCAGGCCCTCCGACAACACGGCCTGTACGGTAAGACGGCGTCCTGCCGCCAACAAGGAGATGCAGGGGTTCATGGCTTCCCGCTTGCAACATAAGGCTGGTACTGGCCGGACCTGATTAAAAATTTGTGATGATTTGGGTTCGTGACGCTGCACACTGAATCACCGGCATCATTAGGTCGGAAAACGTAGTGGCATCCGCCGATAGTGGCGACCGTTTGACCCTCCCGGGCAATCAGGCACTGTAGCACCGGGTTTTCTGGGGTCTCAGTTTGACGTCTGACCCGCTCTTTGCGATTCGTAGCCCTGTTGATGCTGCCCTGGCAGGTCGGGCATACAGGCTCCGCGGATCCGCCCATATATATCGAACGGCAGCGCGGGCAAACTTTTTGCGTTAGTTTTTCTTCAGGCATTGGTGGTACTCCTTTTTCTGATACCCCGAACGCGAAAAGGCCCGGACAGCAGAGATCATCAATCTCGAACCATCCGGGCCAGCGAAGAGGGGGCGCAAGCGCCGCATTCAGGGTACCGTCATATTGATTAAACTATGTTAAACGTATCAAAACAGCAAAAATGAATCAATAAAAAATTGATCGGCACTGCCTGGTCGTGACATTGTATGCAGGTCTTACCATCGTGATTTTAATACCTTAGCTGTCATCTGACCTGTTATGGCATCCCTTTTTACTGCGATGAGCATGTCAACCATATCAAATTCACGACTTGATCCGGCAAGGTCCGTAGTTTTGTGCTCGCCTCCAGCAGTTGGTTGCACAGCATTTGTGGATAGCGCGATAGTGCTATCAAGGTTCAGGTTGTGGTTGCTTTTGAAGCGTGGATCATTGTTTTTTTTTGCATGGTAAATCTCCTTTGGGTCTGGCCTATTAGGCCGGTTGTGCCGCACTCCAGACGGCGATTAAAAGTCAATGTTCTGATTGGTAGCTTGCCGCGGTGGCTCGTAATCCTTCAGGCCGGTAAACTGCAGGCTGGGGCGATCTAGCAGCACTTCCCAGATCTGCCCGGATGCACCGTTGCGGTTTTTCAGCACCTTCAGGATCAGCTGCCCAGCCTTGGTTTGCTGCATGCCCAGCATGAAGTCTGCAGAGGCCTCAATATCTCCGCCACCTTTGGCGCTGTGGGCTTCAATTTCGGCCTGATGCTTGACACTCTCCCGGTTGACCTGAGCCAGCACCAGCAGGGGCACGTTCTTTTCTTTGGCCAAGTTTTTCAAGGCGGGGCCAAGGAAGGCGGTCTTTTCAAACAAGGTCTTTCCTGGGGCAGACATCAGGCCCAAGTAATCCACCCCCACCACTCCGATTTCGCCGTGGTTGCGCTTGGCAGCGTCAATGTACCGGCCTATTTGCTCAACACTCAGGCCGGGACGTTCACAGACCAGCATGTTTTTGCCGCCACCGTCACGGGCTGCCAGCTGCAAGGCATTGGCCTCCACCGGTTCATTGCGCCAGCGGTATTCACAGGTGTAGCCGTTGATACCGCTGGTCATGGCGACTTCACGTTCAAACAGTTTCGCTGCTGGCATTTCCAGAGAAAAGAACAGGCTTAACAAGCCGGTGTCGCGGGCAGAACGCAGCAGCAGGAATTGCAGCAGGGCGCTTTTGAACGTGCCGGAATAGGCGATGATGATCAGGACTTCACCGGGGGCTACTCCCCGTAATTCTTTGTCCAGGTCCTTGAAGCCGGTCTTGAAGCGGTATTTGTTGACCCGTGCGACAAACTGCTGGTAGAGGGCTCCACGGGCGCTGAAGTCTATGAGGTCTGCAGCGTTGATGCCGTGGGCTCCATCAAGCTCTGCAGCCAGTTTTTCAAGGTTGCGGCGGGCCTCGTCAATCACCGTGGCCGGATCATCCCCCTGCTGGACCTTGCCGGTCATCACCAGCGCAAGGCCGGCAAGGGACCGCTGCACAGCGCAGGTGCGTATGATTCGGGCATAGTGGGCGGCATTGGCTGCGGTGGGGACGTAATCAGCCAGTTCCAGCAGGTAGGGGGTGCCGCCAGCTGCTTCCAGTTTGCCGGATGCTTTCAGGGCTGCAGCAAGGGTGGTAAAGTCAATTGGGGTCTTTGCCTGCTGCAGATCCAGCATGCCGCTGAAGATATGCCGGTTACCGGGGCGGTAGAAATCCTCCTGACCGATGATACCGGTCAAGGTCTCCAGTGCGTGGTTGTCCACCAGCACGGCACCAAGACAGGATTGCTCTGCTTCGTTGCTCCAGTGGGCGGCGTGGGTGGTTTCAGGCTGCGGCATTGGTGGTGGTCTCCTCTATTTCCCAAAATCTCCAGTTTTCCAGCAGCACGCCGTCAGGGGGCAGTAGTCCGGCAGACCGGAACCGGGCTGCATGCTGCGTCATGATCTCGCCGGGGGCAGGCATTCGGTTAATTTGTGAAACCAGCATTGGCAAGTCGCGGCGGTTGGCAAGGAATGCGTCCTCGACGGTCAGGAAGTGGCTGGCGATTAGCAGCAGCGGTTTCAAGGGGTGCAGAGTTAGCAGGGTTTTGGCTGCTTTGGCGTCCTTGGCGGCAAACAGGTAAGGTTTACCCTGGGTTGTTTGGTAGGCGTAGCACCACCAGTCAATGAAGGTTTGGTGGTCACCGCTTGGGGGGCGCTTTGCTTTTTTTGAAGCGACAAGAGATTCTTTTTTTCCTTCTTTTAAATGGTGTGGGGTCCGGGCGGGTTCCGGGGTGGTGTCCGGCGTGGGGTCCGGTGTAGACATTTGTTGACTTTCCCTAACAATCCCTAACATTTCTGGCCGTTCTTTGGTGGGTTCCGGGGTGGTGTCCGGGATGGTGTCCCGTGTGGGGTCCGGGTTTTGGTGGGGTCCGCAACTGTCGGAAGCTTGATAAGTGTCATATTTGATTATTGAAATCAGCAATCCTCTGGTGGTGTCCGCCACTTTTATAGCCCCTGTCTGTCTCATCCAGCCGTATGCTGCCCGTACCTGATCAACTGATAATTTGCCGGTCAGTCGATTACCTGATTTGTATGCCCCTACCTCTTGCATTTCCTTGATGCTGGTCAGCAGTTGCCCACGTTTAAGCCCTTGCCCATCCTGCCAACGGGCTTTCAATAACATCCAGATCCACAACTTCAGGTAGTGGGGCGGTTTGCTGAAAAGGTCAGAGTCCAGCAGCTGGCGGAATAGTCTGATGTACCCGCCTGATATGTGTGTGTCTGGTAGTTGCATGAAGCCCCTGCTATGGTGTCCCCTGGTTGAATCTGTGGGCAGCAGAGCCGGGGCAAGCTCTGTTTTCGGGTGGCCTCCCTAGCCCGCAAAACTGTAAATCCCTAAGTTAACCTAAGTTTTTAGGGTGCTTGCTCGTCTGCGGTCTCGGGATTATCCTCTGCGTCCATGCGCCAGACGGCATCCCAGCCATACGCCTCAATCGCCAGCTCCATCAGGTCAGAGCCACGCCATAACCAGACTTCGCCATGCCGGATAAGATCGGGACGCTGTAGTTTGCGCCCGGTCCTCTGGAAAATTTCAGCTTTAGTAAATGCCGTGGAGATCGCGTTGCGGACACTTTGCGGAACATTGCCGCCAATTGTAGGCCGGTGGTTAGGATCAGCGGCAGCGTCACGCCAGCCAAAATTCTCGAAGTCTGGCAGCGGTGGCCCATCATCACCGCGTGGGCCGGGTGGTTCTTGGGCCTGCAGCTCTTGAATCTGCCTGATCAACTCGTCTATGCGCGCGCGACTCATTGGGCCACTCCATGCTCGATGAGATTCAGGATTTCATCAGTTCTAAATCGGGTGGTTTTCCCGGTCAGCTTTACGGGGTTGAGGTGTCCGGCTTTGGCAAGGTTCCATACCGAAGTCCGGCAAATTCCTAGAGCGGCTGCGGCATTTTTATCGGTGGTGAGTGTACCGGGGGTTAAGAGTTGGTGGGTATTCATTTTATATGCCTCCTTGCTTGTTTACGGTTGATTACTTGACTATACATGCATGCATATATTACTGTTGAGACGGGATGTCAATATGATTTTATGCATGCATGCATACATGGCGTGTATAAAACAAAGGAGAGTAATGATGCCGCCTAAAAAAACACCTGATATGGTTACAAAACTTTTGGAAAGAGCAGTCCGTCTAAAAGGTCAAAGTACTATTGCAAGGGAAACTGGCTTAACTCAGCCAGCTATATCTCGGTATTTAAGGGGGGTAGGAGAGCCAACCACTGAAACTCTTAAAAAATTAGCTGATTACTTTGGGGTGTCTTTATATCAGTTAAGGGGTGATGATCAGCTTGTTGATGGAACAGTTGAAAAGTGGTTTATTCCTTTGTCTTACTACTCTAGCTTAGCAGATGATATTGAGAGTTATCTTGATAGAGCACTTGCATATGACGAATACAGCAGCAATTGCGATTTTATTGATGCTGCCATAACAATGTCTAAAATTTTTATTGATGGATATGAAGAGTTTTATGATGCTGGTGACTTTATAGATTTAAAGTTGATTAAACAAAAAGCTGATTCAGTTGTTAATAAGTTTGTAGGCCAAAGTCGCCGCTATCATATTAAAAATAATAAGTTGTTTCAAATTGCTCAACCTTATGATTATAAACGTATTGAAGATAAAATGCGTAGAGACAAAGAAAGAGAAGTACCTTTGGCTTGGCGTAGAGATAAAAAGAACAATGATGATTTGTAAAACAGGCGGAATAAGGAGGAGGAATAGCCGGTTTCTCTTCTCCCAGAGAAATAGAAAAATATCTGGACATTTACGCAGAAAGGGCAGCCGTTGCCGGTTGCCCTTTCTTGTGTGTGGGTATGGTGAAAGAAGGCGAAAAAAGGCGAAGGATACAGGCTTTGCTGCTAACTGCGAAAAGGGCAACACTTTGCAACGGTTCTGCTGTTGCCTGGTGCAGGTGGTGGGTTAGGCTGCTGCAACTCTCAAGCTGCCCAGTTGCCGTGAACGGGCCTTGGGCTTGATAACGATCTGGACATCCCGGCCCAGCAGGTTCAGGAAGTGAAACAGGCGTTCCATGGAAAAGCCTTTCAGGCGGCCACGGATTAAGGCTGATACCTTGGGCTGATCTATTCCCAGCAGTTCTGCTGCCTGTGCCTGGGTAAGGTGCTTTCTTTTGATGATGTCATGTATCTGGATAGAGAGCAGGGCCTTTGCCTGCATTTCTTCGGCATCAGGTAGTTCAAGGTCTGCAAACACGTTACCGCTGCTGTGGTATACTTCAATCTCTTCTTTCATATCTTTGTTACCTCCCCTTACCCCGGTGCAACTCTTCAGACGTACCTTGATCTTCTCAGTAAAAACAAAACCCCCTACGCATTAAAACGTAGGGGGTTTGAATCTGAGGCCTCAGTTGGCTTGTAATCGCCATTTCCCTGAGACCTGCTACCCATTACTTGGGTAGTCTCACAAGCCCGTTACCGGGAACAGTTAAATTGTCTATAATGGTACATCAGTTGTCAAGCTATTTAATCCTAAAGCATATAAAATGCC
>Ga0074197_1002033_pt1 | contig 15028 bp, 11 predicted proteins | sample EPASupsiteSAE305_FD_64526 | JGI IMG/M metagenome (GOLD analysis project Ga0074197, IMG submission 64526) | Bioremediated contaminated groundwater microbial communities from EPA Superfund site, New Mexico - SAE3-05 reassembly with SPADES | ecosystem: Environmental > Aquatic > Deep subsurface >...
GCCACGTTGGTGAGGCCGAGCTTAAGGTTGGGGCCGCCGCCGTAGACCGCGTGCTTCTCGGAGAGCGAGGAGGAGGCGATGTCGATCGGCTCGTTGTAGTGGCTGATGATGTAGCGCCGCATGTAGGTGGCGCAGCCTTGGGAGCCGTGCAGATAGGGTACCGCGCCCTCAATGCCTTTGAAGGCCAGGCAGGCGCCGAGCGGCGTGCACAGCTTGCAGGCGTTGGTGGTCGAGATGTAGTTGGGCTTTCGCGGTTTTTTGAATGTCGGCGGATTCGTGCTCATGGCGTTTTCCTTGGTCTCATATACTTTGCGCTGTCATCTCGACCAGCGGGAGAGATCTCTTTCCTTTCTCCGTTTTCTCCGTCTGGAGATTTCTCCCTGCGGTCGAAACGACAAGCCGGGGAGTATCGGTGCAAAAACATTTTGGCGCTTTGCCGATCATTCAGCTGCTGTGCTCGGCGCTTTTCTTACGCGGCACGAACTGCCAGACCGGGCTCATCACCGAGGAGTAGACCTCGCGGGCGAAGTTGAGCATGCCCTCGAATCCGGCCAGGGCCTCCTTGCGTTCATGGTTGTGGTCGCAGAAGCCGATGCCCAGCTTGTAGGCAATCGGCCGTTCCTTGACCCCGCCGACGAAAATGTCGACCTCTTTTTCGGTGAGAAAGGAGGTCAGCTCGAGCGGATTGGAATCGTCGACAATGATGGTGCCGGGATCGGTGATCGCCGCCAGTTCCTCGTAATCTTCTTTGGTTCCGGTCTGCGAGCCGACCATGACCACCTGCATGTCGATCAGGCGGAAGGCTTTGACCAGGGAAAAGGCCTTGAACGAGCCGCCGACGTAGATGGCCGCCTTCTTGCCGGCCAGGGCCTTGCGATAGGGTTCCAGGGCCACGGCCAGGGTTTTGACCTCGCCCTCGACAATTTTTTTGGTACGCTCCATCATCTCCGGGTCCTTGAAGAAGCGGGCGATGTCGTAGAGGGCTTCGGCCATGTCCTCGATGCCGAAATAGGAGACGCGGATCGAGGGGATACCGTATTTTTCTTCCATCATGTTGGCCAGCTGCATGGTCGATCCCGAGCACTGGACCACGTTGAGGGCCGCGCCGTGGGCGCGTTCGATGTCCGCCACCCGGCCGTCGCCGGTGATGTTGGCCACCACCTGGATGCCCATGCGCTGGTAGTATTCGCGGATCATCCAGATCTCGCCGGCGAGATTGAAATCGCCAAGGATGTTGAGAGAATATTTGGAGATGCCGCTGGTGTCGCCGTTGCCGATCAGGCGGAAGAGGGCGTCGCAGGCGGCCTGGTAGCCAGCCCGCTTGTTGCCCTTGAAGCCTTCGGACTTGACCGGAATCACAGGAATATTGTACTCGGCCTCTATGGTGCGGCAGACCGCTTCCAGGTCGTCGCCGATGATGCCGACAATACAGGTGGAATAGACAAAGGCCGCCTTGGGCTGATGCCGTTCGATCAGCTCGCGCAGGGCGGCGGTCAATTTTTTTTCGCCGCCAAAGATGACGTCGGTTTCCTGGAGATCGGTGGAAAAGGAGAGGCGGTGCAGTTCCGGCCCGGAGCTGAGCGCGCCGCGGATGTCCCAGGTGTAGACGGCGCAGCCGATGGGGCCGTGCACCAGATGGACGGCGTCGGCAATCGGATAAAGCACCACCCGCGAGCCGCAGAACACACAGGCCCGCTGACTGACCGCGCCCGCCAGGCTATCCTTGTTGCAGACGATGTCAAAGGTGGATTCACCCTTGACGAAGATCTGATTTTCCCGGTCTTTGAGTGCGATGGCTTCCATGGACTTCTCTCCCTGCGGATGGTGATGTGATTACCCTTCCTAGGTCAAGATGCGTGCCAGACGTGTTTTTCTCTGTTTATTGCTTTAATTACGTAATGTTATATGGAGTTTTATGTCTGAATGGCGCATGGGGCAAAAGCGTGTTTTTGTCGAGGCTTGCACCAAAATGAAAAGTGGTGAACAAAAATGTCGACCATTGGAGAGGGGATGCAGTCTGCATCAGGTTTGAAGAAGAGTTGGGTTACCAGCGGCGTGTTGGACAATGGGATGCGCAGACTCCACCCTGATCAGAGCGGAGTCTGCGTCAGATGCAGGCAACCGCGCCTCCAAATGTGGAAGAGTAGCGGTTGGGGAACGGGACAAGGGGGCAAAAAGGTTGTGCTACAAAAAAAGGCTCAGGAAGCTGTCGCGCGGATGGCTTTGCTTCCTGAGCCTCAAGATGGCTGGCGTTTTCTTAACGTTGCAGTTCCCACTCTCCATAGGAATTGCGGCAGGCTGTACTGTAGGTTCGTTGCGGTTTTCCGTCGATCACTGCGCTGACTTCAGCCCGTCTGCACACCTGATTGGTGCTTGCATTTTGATATGCCGGTTGCGGGGTGACCGCATACCGGTTGCCGGAATCGGGATTCACCCACGTTGACCGTTGGTTCGAGGGACCGCTTTCATAAACGTTACTGAGTCGATCGCGATCATACTTATCCATTTCATTGCCGATGATGTATCCCAACCCGGCACCCACTGCGGCACCAATCAGGGTGGCGCCGGTATTGTGGCCGATCGCCTGTCCGATGAGGGCGCCTCCCGCTGCACCACCAAGCGCCCCTGTCTGGCCTTTGGTGGCGCAGGAAGAAAGGAAGAGGAGGAAAAGCAGGGCAATAACACTCAGATGTTTCATAATTTGTTTCCTTTGAGCAATGAGAATTCAATTTGGCCGGACTGTTCAACTTACCAGTTTGGCGGATATGTACAGGGTCCGGTTGTATATTCCTTGATCGGATGGCCGTACCGATCAAACATGGTTCTGCCGTAACCGTCCAGAACATAGCGTTCCCAGCGGCACATTTCGGGGGCTACTTGCGGCCGGTACGCATAACTGACCGGCTGAGGGTCCACATACACAACCTGCCGCGGAGGAGGAAGGGGCGGCTGGAGAGCCGTTGCCACGATAGCCGTGCCAAGCACAAGGCCACCCAATCCCCAAAGCCAGGCATCTCCCCCTCCCCCATGATGCCCGTGATGGTACCGAGGTGGCGGAGGGCCTCCATGCCAGGACATCCCCGTTGACGGCATTAACGGGATAGCCAGAACAGCAATCATGAGAACACTACTCAGTTTTTTCATCATTCGATTTCCCTCCTATCACGACAGGACATATATACTTTGTTGTTTTCCATGGGGCGGCCCGGAAATCAGGTTCAGCCTGAACATGGAAAATGAAAGGCAGCACTGCATCTATTCAGCATTTGCCATGCCAATCGGTAATATCGCTGTTGTTATCTTATTCAATGTTGCCGAATTGTAAAAGGGGTCTGAGCGCTTCGGTCTTCTGCTGCGTATGTAAATTTCTTCTGGTCAGTTGTTCTGTTTAAGAAAAACATTGTACGTGGGAAGGCGTTTTCCCGGAGTATTTGCTCCGATTTTTAGATGGCATGGGTAATTTTTACTCATCGTGAAAAATACGGATTAAAAAATAATTCTTTTGTAATTGGAGCTTCTTGCAAGATGACCAGATAATAAGGCGGTTCGGATGTTCAAAAAAGAGCGGAGCGTTTTTTCGTGTTATTTCGAGCGATAGCGAGAAATCTTGTCACTAGTCATGAGCGGATTTTATCCGCTGGCTGATCTGACATGGCAGGCTTCAAGCTGGCCTGTGCTGTATATTTTTTACACATGTCGGAAAAATAAGTTTCAGGTATCTGAGTGCAGACGCAGATTTTCCGCGCCATGTTTCATTCAAAAAAAAAGCACCTAGCCGGCGTGGTGGCTAGGTGCTTGATATAAAAAATGGTGGGCCGTCGCGGATTCGAACCGCGGACCAATTGATTAAGAGTCAACTGCTCTACCAGCTGAGCTAACGGCCCACATCAAAGTATACAGGTGGTGTGCGTGACGCTGCTCAAGGCAGCGAAGATTGCGAGCGCATCTAATAGCATACCCTCGTGGCAGCGTCAAGAGGAAGCTCGGGCAAAACAGTGTTCATGCACCAATTCGGCCCCGGCCCGGCAGGTGATGGCGGGGCGCGCAAAAAACCTTTAGAAATATTTCTTGACTTTAAGCCCTGTTAGCCTACTTTCATAGCATTCGTTCATTTTCAAATTCGATAGTTTCGTAAAAAGTCGATTTCTGTCATTTCGACGAGCACAGCGAGGAGAAATCTCATGATAATTCTAGAGAGTTCTCGCTACATTCGAAATGACGAAACGAAGATTTTTCCCTTTTTACAAGTTCATCAAACTCAAGGAGAACATATTTTTGTATGGAAACTGTGGAGCCTTCGCCGGCCGGCCCGGCGCCTTCTGAAGAGGAGCCCCCTGGTAAATCGTTCTTAGAGAAATTGAAATCCGCCCTCGGTTTTCGCGGCGCTCCCGACACCACGGAGGAGTTGGAGCATGAGATCCAGGAATTGCTGGAGGAGGGCGAGGAGCAAGGCCTGATCTCCGTTCACGAGGAGCGGCTGATCAATTCCATCTTTGATTTTCGGGAGACCATTGCTTCCGAGATCATGACCCCTTCGGCGAAGATGGTCTGCGCCGACCTGAAAACCTCGGTCCCTGAACTGATCCGGTTGATCAACGACGAAGGATACACCCGTATCCCCATCTATCAAGGCACTCCGGATCAGATTGTGGGCATTCTCCATGCCAAGGATCTGCTGCGCATCTGTGCCCGCGACGCCGACACCGAGGTAGATCTCAAGGAATTCCTCAATCCCGCCACCTTTATACCTGAGTCCAAACCGATCACCGAGCTGTTACGCGAGTTTCAGTTGAAAAAAATTCACCTGGCCATTGTGGTCGACGAGTTCGGCGGGGTACGCGGGTTGGTGACGTTTGAGGATGTCATTGAGGAAATCGTCGGCGAGATCGACGATGAACATGATGTGGAAGAAAGCGAGCTGCGAGTGGTGGATGAACGCACGGTGATCGTGGACGCCAAGATCGACATCGAGGAAGTCGAGGCCCATTTCCGCTTGAGTTTGCCGGAGGGGCCCTTTGAATCGGTGGGCGGATTTATCATTCATCGCTTGGGTAAGGTGCCTCAACCCGGTGTGGTGGTGCAGGAGAGTGGCCTTTCCTTCAAGGTGCTCGGGGCCGACCAGCGGCGCATCAAAAGTGTGCGCATTGTCCGCAACGATGAGACCCAGCCTTAAAGCTGACGGCAAGTCCGCTCTGTTCCTGTACGCCATAGCCTCCGCCGGTTTGCTGGCCCTGGCCATGCCGGGGCGGATCGGCTGGTGGCCGCTGTTGTTTGTCGCCTTGACGCCTCTGCTGCTCCTGGCCCTGTACGCCCGGCCCGGCCGCAGTGCGCTGGGCGGCTTTGTCTTTGGCCTGGTCTACCATCTCGCCCTGCTCTATTGGATCCTGATTGTCCTTGGTCACTACGGCGGCTTGCCGCTGGTAATTTCCCTGCCCGCCCTAGTGTTGCTGGCCGCCTACATGGCCTGCTTTCCGGCGGCGTTCTGTTTTATACTCAGTTTGCTGGCCGGTCGTTCCTGGCACCGGGAGCGCCCGGTGGCTACCTTGGTCTGGAGCGCGCCGGTGCTCTGGGTCGGGTTCGAGTATCTGCGCTCTGTGCTGTTCAGCGGATTTCCCTGGATGGATCTGGGCTACGGTTTGTTTAGTCAACCCAAGTTGATCCAGGCAGCCGATCTCGGCGGCCATCATCTGATCAGTTTCAGCCTGGTGCTGTGTAACGGCCTGGTGGTCGCTATCATTGACCGGCAACGGCGCGATGTCCGCTGGAGTATACGTTTGGAGCGGCGCCTGCTGTTGGCGGCCATGGGTTTTCTGGTCTTTGTCGGTGGCTATTCGCTGGTCCGCTATCAAGTGACCAGCTCGATTGCCGCCCGGTCGATGCAGGCCCGGGTCGCCGTGGTGCAAGGCAACGTCGATCAGGCCATCAAATGGTCGCCAGCCACCAAGGAAGCCACGGTCGACACCTATCTCACCCTCTCCCAGCAGGTAGTACGGCAGGCCGATACCGAGTTGGTGGTTTGGCCTGAAACCGCCCTGCCGTTCTACCCACAGAAAGATCCACTGATCAACCGGATAGTCGACTTCGCCACCGCCCACAATACCTGGCTGCTGACCGGGGCCCCACTGTACACCATCACCCCGCAGACAGGCGGCAGCGATCTGGTCCGCTACTGGAACGGTGCTGTCCTGATCGGCCCTGGCGGCCGGATGGGCGGCCAGTACGCCAAGCAGCATCTCGTGCCTTTCGGCGAGTACGTGCCGCTGCGCCGTTTTCTGCCCTTTCTCGAGCCCCTGGTGGTCAGCATCGGCAATTTTTCCGCCGGTGAGGAGAAGGGGCCGCTGGTCCTGGGACCGATGAAGCTGGGCATGCTGATCTGCTACGAGTCGATTTTTCCCGGCATCGCCCGTGAGAGTGTGGTTCGAGGGGCCAACCTGCTGGTCAATATCACCAATGACGCCTGGTACGGCCGGTCGAGCGCCCCGTATCAGTCCTTGGCCATGGCGGTGTTCCGGGCGGTGGAGAACAAGCGGACCCTGATTCGCGCCGCCAACACCGGCATCAGCGGGTTCATCGATCCCTTGGGCCGGGTTACCGGGCAGACCGCCATTTTCACCGGGGCGGCGCAGGCCGAGCAGGCGCCTATGCTCGATCTGATCACCGTGTTCAACCGCAACGGTTTCCGGTTCGGTGCGGCCTGCGCTGTCTTCATTCCCCTGATGCTGCTCTTTCGCTCCAGGTACGACAAGGAGTGATCGTTCCCGGATTTCCTGGTTTTCAATCCCTATCGCACCTTTCTTCCTTGAGACTTGCGGTAATTCTGTTTAATATATCGCTTTTCTTCAAGAGGCGTGACGGGCTCGCGATAGGCAGCCGGTCACGCCCTTTACGCTTTGATGCCTGGCGGGACGCTAAGGGCGAACCCGTTTATCTTTTTTGTTTTTTTTAGTGAGGTGGACCATGGCCGATGTAACCGAGTCAGCGGAGTCGAAACAGTTGCTCGAGAATCTCAAGAGCAGAATGCTTGTGCTCAAGGAGCATCTTTGACTTAGACGGCAAACGGGAACAGGTTGAACTGCTGGAGCGGCAAACCGTCAGCCCTAATTTCTGGGACAACCAGGGCGAAGCCAAGCGGGTGCAGCGCCAGTTGGGCCAGTTGCAGGATCTGATCGGCGTCTGGGAGAAGAATTTCGGTGACCTTGAGGACGCCGCGATGCTGCTTGACATGGCCAAGGAGGAGAACGATGAGGACACCTACCAGGAGGTCGTCTCCGGTCTGGACAGTCTGCGCCAACGCATCGATCTGGTCGAGCTGGAGTGCATGTTCAGCGGTGAGCATGACGCCAATAACGCCATCCTCACCATCCATGCCGGGGCTGGCGGCACCGAGGCTCAGGACTGGGTCGGCATTTTGCTGCGGATGTACCTGCGCTGGGCGGAAGCCAAGGGCTTCAAGGCCGATATACTCGACCTGCTGCCCGGCGACGAGGCCGGCACCAAAAGTGTCACCATCATGGTCAAGGGCAAGTACGCCTACGGCTATCTGCGTTCCGAGGTCGGCATCCACCGGTTGGTGCGGATCTCGCCCTTTGACGCCAGCGGCCGGCGGCATACCTCTTTTGCCTCGGTGATGGTCATGCCTGAATTGGACGACGACGTCGCCATCGAAATCAACGACAAGGATCTCCGCATTGACACCTACCGGGCCAGCGGTTCGGGCGGCCAGCACGTCAATAAGACCGATTCGGCCATCCGCATCACCCATTTCCCCACCGGCATCGTGGTCCAGTGCCAGAACGAGCGCTCCCAGCACAGCAATAAGGCGACGGCCATGAAGATGCTGATGGCGCGATTGTTTGAACGGGAGAAAGAGGAAAAACAGCGCACCCAGGAAAATATCCAGGGCGACAAAAAGGAAATCGCCTGGGGCAGCCAGATCCGCTCGTACGTGCTGCAGCCCTATCGCCTGATCAAGGACCACCGCACCAACACCGAGGAGGGCAATGTCGATGCGGTGCTTGACGGCCGGCTCGATTCGTTCATCAAAGCCTATCTCCTCTGGCAGCCCTGAGGTCTCTGGAGATGTTGATGAAAGGTACGATCCGGGAACAGTTGGAGGAGCAGGAAAAACAGACGCTCTCCCCCTTTGCCTGCTTGAGCAGCCGCTCGAGGGGGCGGTTGTCCGGGGGGGATGAACCCTGCCACCTGCGTACCGCCTTCCAGCGGGACCGGGACCGGATCATCCACTCCAAGACCTTCCGGCGGTTGAAACACAAGACCCAGGTGTTCCTGGCGCCGGCCGGCGATCACTACCGCACCCGCCTCACCCATGTGCTGGAGGTGTCGCAGATTGCCCGCACCATGGCCGTCTGCCTGCGGCTCAACGAGTATCTGACCGAGGCCATCGCCCTCGGCCACGACCTCGGCCATACGCCCTTCGGCCACGCCGGCGAGTTCAGCCTCAATCTGTTGCATCCCAAGGGGTTCAAGCATTACCGCCAGAGTCTGCGGATTGTTGACTTTCTTGAAAATGACGGCCATGGGCTCAATCTCACCTGGGAGGTGCGCAACGGTATTTTGAAGCATTCCAAAGGGTACGGCGAGATCCTGCCCGAGGAAACCTCCGAGCTGGCCGCCACCCTGGAAGGCCAACTGGTGCGGGTGGCCGACATCATGGCCTATGTCAACCACGACATGGACGATGCCCTCCGTGCCGATATGCTCCACAACGACGACCTGCCCAAACATCTGCGCGATGTTCTGGGCGACCGCTCCTCGCAGCGGATCGACGCCATGGTCGGCGATCTGGTCGCCACCACCATTGCCCGCAACGATGGCCGGCTCCATCTGAGCGAGCGGATGAACGACACGATTACGGATCTGCGCGCCTTTCTCTATGATAATGTCTACCGCAACTGCCGGGTCCACAGCGAGTTCGAGAAGGCGCAGCGGATCATCCGCGACCTCTACGGCTTCTTCCTGGAGCACGAGTTTCCGGAAAACGGCATCGGCTCCTGCTGTCGCCTGTGCAATCCGGTGCAATCGGTGGAAGAGGAGCAGCAGCGGCATCGCCGGGTCTGCGATTTCATCGCCGGCATGACCGACCGCTATGCCCTGACCCTCTATTCCCAAATATTCATGCCTAAACCCTGGAGCGTGCTCTGAGAGCACGGTTTTCCGTTTCTAATCCGTCGCCCTCAGGGGCGGCAGCACCCACACCCTATGCAAGCAACCAAGCAAAAATATCCCGAGAAATACGACCTCCCCAAGGCCTACGAATTCACCGAGGTGGAACGGCGCTGGTATACCCACTGGCTGGAAGAAAAAACCTTCACCGGTCGGATGGAGGAGGGAAAGCCGTCCTTTTCCATCGTCATTCCGCCGCCGAACGTCACTGGTGTGCTCCATATCGGCCATGCCCTCAACAACACCCTCCAGGATTTGCTGGTCCGCTACCACCGGATGAAGGGCGACAATACCCTGTGGGTGCCGGGGACCGATCATGCCGGCATCGCCACCCAAAACGTGGTCGAGCGCCAGTTGGCCACCGAAAAATTGACTCGCCACGATCTCGGCCGGGAAAAATTCATCGAGCGGGTCTGGGCCTGGCGGGAAGAGAAGGGCGGCACCATCATCAATCAGCTGAAACGGATGGGCGCCTCCTGCGACTGGGACCGGGAACGGTTCACCATGGACGAAGGACTTTCCCAGGCGGTGCGCGAAGTCTTTGTCCGCCTGTACAAGGAAGGGCTGATCTACAAGGGCGATTACATTGTTAACTGGTGTCCGCGCTGCCACACGGCGCTGGCCGACGACGAGGTTGAGCACGACCCCACCGACGGCAAGCTCTATCACATCCGCTATCCCTATGCCGACGGGTCCGGCTCCGTGGTGGTGGCCACCACCCGGCCCGAGACCATGCTGGGTGACACGGCGGTGGCGGTCCATCCGGAAGACGAGCGCTACCTGCATCTGAAAACCATCGGCATCACCCTGCCACTGACCGGCCGTACCATCCCGGTGGTCTTTGATCACCATGTGCAGCGGGAATTCGGCACCGGCGCGCTCAAAGTCACCCCGGCCCACGACCGCGACGACTATGAGATCGGCCTGCGCCACGACCTGCCCCGGCTCAAGGTGATGGACGATCACGGGGTGATGAACGAGGCCGCTGGCGGTTACGCGGGGCTTGACCGTTTTGCCTGCCGCAAGCAGGTGGTCAAGGATTTGCAGGCGCAGGGCTTTCTCGAAAAAATCGAGGACTACCAGCACGCGGTGGGCAAATGCTATCGCTGCGCCACCGTGGTCGAACCCACCACTTCCAAGCAGTGGTTTGTTTCGGTCCGGCCCCTGGCCGACAAGGCAGTGGCCGCAGTCCAGGACGGGCGGATCAATATCTATCCCAACACCTGGCACCGCACCTTTTACGCCTGGATGGAGAATATCCGCGACTGGTGCATTTCGCGCCAGATCTGGTGGGGGCATCGCATCCCGGCCTGGACCTGCGCGGCCTGCGGCGAGGTGATTGTCGAAGTCAGCGACCCCGATGTTTGCCCGGCTTGCGGCAGCGCCAATCTGCATCAGGAAACCGACGTCCTCGACACCTGGTTCAGCTCGGCCCTCTGGCCCTTCTCCACCCTCGGCTGGCCGGAGAAAACCAGGGAACTCGACTTTTTCTATCCGACCTCGGTGCTGATCACCAGCTTCGATATCCTCTTTTTCTGGGTGGCTCGGATGATGATGATGGGCCTGCACATCATGGACGAAATCCCGTTCCACGATGTCTATCTCCACGCCCTGGTCCGCGACAAGTTCGGCAAGAAGATGTCGAAATCCACCGGCAACGTCATCGACCCCCTGGTGACGATCGAGCAGTACGGCACCGACGCCTTCCGTTTCACCCTCACCGCCTTTGCCGCCCAAGGCCGCGAGATCAGGATGGACGAGGAACGGATCGACGGCTACCGCCGTTTCATCAACAAGCTGTGGAACGCGGCCCGTTTTGCCCAGATGCACCTCAAGGAAGCCGACCCGGCGATCACGGGCCTGGCCGCCGATCCGAAAAATCTGGCCTTGGCGCACCGCTGGATTCTCAGCCGGATCAACGCCACCATCAAGGAGGTGCGGGCCGCCCTCGACGGCTACAACTTCAACGAGGTGGCGTCTGCCTCCTATCAGTTCGTCTGGCACGAGTTCTGCGACTGGTATCTGGAATGGATTAAGGCCGATCTGTTCAGTGACGATCCGGCTGCACGGGACCAGGCCAAGGCCGTGCTGCTGACGGTGCTTGAGCAGGTGCTGAAGCTGATGCATCCGATTACGCCGTTTGTCACCGAGGAGATCTGGAGTCAATTGCCGGGCAACCGCAGCTCGATCATGGTCGAGCCTTTCCCCGAGCCGAATCCGGTCTGGGAAGACGCGGAAGCGGAGAATGTAATGAACCTGTTGATGGGGGTCATCTCCGGCCTGCGCACCATCCGTACCGAGGCAGAGGTGCACCCGAGCGCCAAAATCGAGGCCATTTTGATTTGTCCGGATGCGGCCAAGCGGCAGGTGCTGACCGACTACGCTTCCGGCATCCAGGCCATGGTCCGGGCTGGATCGCTGACGATCGAGGCCAGCGGCATCGTTCCCGACGATGCCGGCCATGCCTTGGCGCAGGATGTCGAGCTGGTGGTGCCGCTCAAGGGCCTGATCGATGTGGCCGGCGAGCTGGAGAAGCTGGCCAGGGAACAGGGCAAGCTGGAAAAGGAGCTGGAGCGGATTGCCGCCAAGCTGGGTAACGAACAATTCATGCGCAATGCGCCTGCGGCGGTGGTGGTCAAGGAACGGGGTAAGGAAGCGGAAATCCGCACCCGTTTGGCCAAAACCATCGAATCAACCGAGCGGATGCGGAAACTGGGCTGATATGGACACCTTTCTTCTCGATCCCATCCTCCAGGCTTTTTTGCGTGAAGACCTGGAGCACGGCGATATCACCACCGAGGCAATTTTTGGACCGCAAGATCGGGCCCAGGCCTCGTTCGTCGCCCGCCATCCGATGACCGTGGTGGGGATGGCAACGGTAGCGGTCCGTGTTTTTTCCCTCCTTGACGTCACCGTCTCCTGTACCGGACCCATGGCCGACGGCAGCCGGGTGAAGGCCGGAACCGAGCTGCTGACCATCAGCGGCGCTACCCGGACCCTGCTGCGGGGCGAGCGGGTGGCGCTCAATCTGGTGCAGCGGCTCTGCGGCATTGCTACCTTGACCACGGCTTTTGTCGACCAGATTGCGGGTACTAGGGCCAGAATCGTCGACACCCGCAAAACCACGCCGGGGTTGCGGTTGCTGGAAAAGTACGCGGTCCGGGCCAGCGGCGGCCATAACCACCGCTACAGTCTCAGCGACGGGGTGCTGATCAAGGATAACCATATCGCGGCCTGCGGCTCGATCACCGAGGCGGTGCGCCGGGTACGGCTCAAGGTGCCGCATACCATCAATGTCGAGGTGGAGACCGACACCCTGGCGCAGGTGGAGGAGTGTCTCACCTGCGGGGTCGGGGTGATTATGCTCGACAACATGGATCTGGCCACCATGCGGCAAGCGGTGGCCATGATCAACGGTCGAGCCTTGGTCGAGGCCTCGGGCGGGGTCAATCTCCAGACGGTGCGCGGGATTGCCGAAACCGGAGTCGATATTATCTCGGTCGGGGCACTGACCCATAGTGCCCGTGCCTGCGACATCGGCATGGACTGGCGGGGATGAAGCAGGAAAAGGGCCATCATGTACCGTCCTTTCGACCGTCAGGGAGGAATCTCCTCTGCAATGGGTGGGATTTCTCGCTATGCCCGAACGACAGGAAAAAGCAATGGAACTGCCTCTGGTCCAAAAATCATTGATTGCTCGCGTCACCCCGGCGCTGGCCGGGGTCCAGAACCATAGACCTGCCATGGAAACTTTTTCTGGATTCCGGCATGCGCCGGAATGACGGTCGCTAGAGTGTTTTTGGGTCGGGGAATCGCATCGTCCTGAAGGCCAGTTGTAGGGTGCGCTCGGCGCACCGTTTTCCGCATTGTGGTGCATGGAATGCACCCTACCGCTGCATGGAGCGTATAGATTTGCGAGGAGGAGGCTATGAACAAGCGGCTCTTTATCGCCATTGACCCGCCACAGGCAATCCGAGACCAGTTGATCAGCCTCTGTTGCGGTCTGCCCGATGCCCGCTGGGTTTCGCCGGAACAACTACACCTCACCCTCTGTTTCATTGGCGAGGTCAGTGGCACCGCCTTTCTTGACATCCGCGAGGCCCTGGCGGAGATTGCGGCCGCGCCGTTTGCCCTGCGACTGCAAGGAGTCGGTTTTTTCCCGCCGCGCGGTCAGCCCCGCGTCGTCTGGGCCGGGATCGAGCGAAGCGAGTCCCTGCTGGTGCTCCAACGCAAGATCACCACCCGGCTGTTTCATCTCGGCGTGGAACCGGAAAACCGGAAATTTTCCCCGCACATCACCCTGGCCCGGTTACAGCAGACTTCGGCGACCAAGGTCGGCAAGTATCTGGAGTTGCATGGTCTGGTGGGCAGCGAGTCCTTTGTGGTGGATCATTTTTTGTTCTATTCCAGCATACTCGGCCGCAAGGGGGCAAGCCACATCGTTGAGCAGGAGTATCCGCTCTCGAAAAGCGGCGCTATAGAATAAGCAGCCATCCAAGAGCGTTGACGGAGTGGATGGGCTCGCCTTGCGCTTATGGTGCAAGGCGGGGTAGCCCGGATGCAGTGCAACGGAATCCGGGGCAGCACCGGATTCCTGGATTCCGCTGTGCTCCATCCAGGCTACTTGCTGTCCCCCAATATTCCATTCCTTGCAGAAGGCTCAATATCCTAATTTTGTACGCTTAATAGAGAGTTCGTCCGCTTTTCCGGTCGATTTTTCCAGGAAAATGGAAAACGCGTCGGTGCGAGGGTGCAGGAAAGGGAGAGAAGGCGGGTTCAGCCCGCTGTTTTCTGTTCTCCAATTGAGCTAAGCTGGTATCCAGCGCCTTCGGTTTAGTCGTAGGATTGAGGTGTTGGCAGGGTGCCTTTCCGGGTAATATCGGGGTTCGCTTCTCTTTTTGCTGCCGTGTTTAAACTGGTGTGCTTTTTGCAAAAACGAGGGCAAGGGAATAATTGTTAAACTGTTAGTAAATTCATTAAATTCGAACAGCCCAAAAAACATAATTAGTATTGGGATCATCCCAAAATGCAAATAAGGAGGACAATATGAAAAAGTTATTGATTGCAACCCTTGCGCTAGGCGGGTTGTTCTTTGGAGTTCAAAATAGTCATGCGGGTATGTTGATAGCAGATGTTAATACTGAAGATATTTACACAAATCCTGATTTTATAAGTCCTTCAAACTGGCAAACTGAGGAGAAATGGCTTGAAGCACTGCTGGGACTTACATACAATGATTCTACGATAACCTATTTCACAAAAATAGAGGCACAGAGCGAAGAATTTCCGGATGGTGTTGTGTTTAACAATATTAACACCGATCCTTTTACGTTCGACCCAGGGTTTTACTGGCAATATGCCATCGTCAAGATTGGTCAAGGAAATCAGACTGTAGGTGATCATTTTGCCTTCAGTAGCATTGGCGGAGACACCCTCTTCTCTTACGACTTCACTGAATTTGGTACGTTAAGAGGAGTAAGCCATATTACTTTCTTTAACGGCACCCCCGTCCCCGAGCCCACCACCATGCTCCTCTTCGGTACCGGTTTAGTTGGCTTGGCTGGTCTTGCCCGACGGAAAAAATAGTCAAAAGTAATTCCAGAAATACGGAAAAAGGCAGGGCCTCGCGGCTCTGCCTTTTTTTATTGCCTCTCTTGACCTGATCTTCGTCATCAGGTACATATCTGTGGTCAACAACCACAAAAAAAGCGGTCACAGAGTATTCTGTGACCGCTTGCATTTTTTGGAGGCGACGAGCGGATTTGAACCGCTGAATAATGGTTTTGCAGACCACTGCCTTACCTCTTGGCTACGTCGCCTGAATGTGCGGCACTTATACCATAGA
>Ga0074197_1002034_pt1 | contig 15018 bp, 17 predicted proteins | sample EPASupsiteSAE305_FD_64526 | JGI IMG/M metagenome (GOLD analysis project Ga0074197, IMG submission 64526) | Bioremediated contaminated groundwater microbial communities from EPA Superfund site, New Mexico - SAE3-05 reassembly with SPADES | ecosystem: Environmental > Aquatic > Deep subsurface >...
CGGAATTCAGCGTCCAGCAACCGCGCGGCCGCCTGGCCTATGGCGTCGGGCGCGTAGATCAGCAGTTTGGCGCAGGGCGCCCCGCCGGCGAGGGCTTTCACGCGTTCGTCGGAGGGCGCGGCAGCCGGGTCCAGGCCGCCACCGGGCAAACCCAGCACGGCCAGGACCGTGCGCGCCACCGAAGTTATCCGTATCCCGGGTTCCATCCTCATAGTATAGCCGTTTAGCGGGGGCCATGGCACCACGGAGCACCCGGCGGCTTATAGCCCCCCGGCCCCGCCCTTTGCTATCATATAGGTACGGAATCATGAAAAAAGGTATTTTTATAGTGCTGGAGGGGCCGGACAGGTCCGGCAAATCCACCCAGGCGGAGCTGCTTAAAAAGTGGCTGGAAGGCCTTGGGCGCGAGGTGGTGGTCACCCGCGAGCCCGGCGGCACCCGCCTGTCCGAGCAGATCCGCGCCATCCTCCTGGACCCGAAGAGCGAGATAGAGCCGATGACCGAGCTTTTCCTCTACGAGACTTCCAGGATAAAGCACACGCTCGAGAAGATCCTCCCCGCGCTGAAAGCCGGCAAGGTCATCATCTCCGACCGCTACACCCTTTCCACCACCGCCTACCAGGGGTACGGCCGCGGCCTGGACCTTAAAACGGTGGAGACCCTCAACCGCATAGCCACCATGAACCTCAAGCCCGACGTCACCATAGTCTTCGACATCCCCGACCGGGCGTTCACCCAGCGGGAGAAGACCCGCCCCGGCCGCGACCGCATAGAGCGCGCCCCCGACGCTTTCCGCCGCAGGGTAAACCGGGCCTACAAACTGCTGGCGCGCCGGCCCGGCATGACAAGGGTGGACGGCGGCCGCTCCATAGAGGCCATACAGGCCGACATCAGGGCGAAAGTGGCCAGGCTCCTAAAGAAATAATCCATGTCATTTTCCAGCATACTCGGCCAGGACAAGACCGTGCGGCGCCTGAAGGCGCTCGCCGAGAGCGGGCGCATCCCGCCGGCCATGATCTTCCACGGCCCGCCCGGGGTAGGCAAATTCCTGGCCGCCTTCGAATTCGCCAAAGCGGTGAACTGCTCCCACACCGAACACCGGGAGAAGCCCGCAGCCCCGGCCGCACCCGACCCCGACGACCTTTTCGCTGCGGCGGCGCCGGAACCCGCGCCTGCCGCCGAGGCGGCCCCCGCCCGGACCCACGCGGACAAGGCCGACTCCTGCGGCATGTGCCTCTCCTGCCTGCAGGCCGCCTCCGGCGCCCACCCCGACATCCGCGTGGTGGACACCGTCTTCCAGGCCGCCCTGCTCGACGAGGACGAGAGCGCCAATCTCAAGATAGACACAGTGCGCGAAGTCACGCGCTGGGCCCAGCAGAAGGCCATGATGTCGCCCTGGAAGATCTTCATAGTGCGCGACGCGGAGGCGATGCTCAATAACGCCCAGAACGCCATCCTCAAGACCCTGGAGGAGCCGCCGCCCGGCACACTGGTGATCCTGACCGTCTCGCAGAAAACGTCGCTGCTTTCCACCATCCTCTCGCGCTGCTGCCTCATAGAGTTCGGCCCGCTGCCGGAACCCGCGCTCCGGACCATCCTGGCGGCCCAGGGCGCCGAACCCGGGGAAGCCGCCCGCCTGGCCGCGCTCGGTAGCGGTTCGCTCGAAAAGGCCGCCGAGGCCGCCTCTTTCCTTAAGCGCGTCTCGGCCCTGCGCCCCGGCGACCCGGCCCGGTCCTTCAAGTTCGCCGCCGGCCTGCCGCGCGACAGCCACAAGGCCCGCGACGAGGTGAAGACCCTGCTCGACCTGCTGCTGACCAAGACCCGCGCCGCCTGGGCCAAGACCGACGGCCAGCCCAAAGAACGCCTGACGGCCCTGCTGAGGCGCACCATGGAACTGCGCCGCATGGCCGACCGCAACGTTTCCTACATGCTGCTGCTGGAGACCGCGCTGCTCGAGAGCGAGCGGGCCGGCCTGAAGCTCGAAGACCTGATAAGGACCGCATGAAAAACAAAAAGTACTACATCACCACCCCGCTCTATTACGTCAACGACAAGCCGCATATAGGCCACGCCTACACCACGCTGGCCGCCGACGTGCTGGCCCGCCACCTGCGCAACAAGGACGTGCCGGTGCATTTCCAGACCGGCACCGACGAACACGGTTCCAACATCGAGAAGATCGCCCGGGAAAAGGGCGTGGAGCCCAAGGCCTGGTGCGACGGCATCTCGGCCGATTTCCGGGAGCTGTGGAAAACGCTCAACGTGAAGTACGACTATTTCATCCGCACCACCGACGCCGGCCACGAGGCCGGGGTGCAGGCCGTCTTCGAGAAGCTCATAAAGAGCGGCGACATATACAAGGGCTCCTACGACGGGCTCTACTGCTCCTCCTGCGAGGCCTTTTACGACTCCGGGGAACTGAAGGACGGCAAGCTCTGCCCCGTGCACGCCCGCCCCGTGGAGCATGTCAGCGAGGAGACCTACTTCTTCAAGCTGTCCAAGTACGAAAGCGCCCTGCTGGAGCATTACGAAAAACACCCGGACTTCCTCTCCCCCCGCTACCGCTCCCAGGAACTGCTGAATTTCGTAAAGTCCGGCCTCAAGGACATCTCGGTGTCCCGCACCAAGGTGAGCTGGGGCGTGCCCGTAAGGTCCGACCCCAAGCACACCGTCTACGTCTGGTTCGACGCGCTGCTCAACTACGCCACGGGCCCCGGCTACAATCCGGAGAAGACCTCCCCGGACTTCAGCCACCTGTGGCCGGCCGACGTGCACCTGGTGGGCAAGGAGATCTTCCGCTTCCACGGCGTGATCTGGCCCGCCATGCTGATGGCGCTGGGCGTGGAACTGCCCCGCAAGGTGTACGCGCACGGCTGGTGGACCATCAACGGCGACAAGATGTCCAAATCCCGCGGCAACTTCATCAAGGCCGAGGACGTGGTGCAGGAGTACGGCGTGGACGCGCTGCGCTACTTCGTTTTCCGGGAAGTCTCGTTCGGCCAGGACGGGGACTTCTCCATGGACGCCTTCAAGCGGCGCTACAACGCCGACCTCGCCAACGACCTGGGCAACCTGTTCTCGCGCCTGATGAACATGGCCGCCAAGTACCTGGACCACCAGCTGCCGGAAAAGCCGGAAGGCTCCGAAGTCTTCGGCGAATTCAAGGCCTGGACCCCGGAGATCCACAAGGCCATAGAAACGCTGCAGTTCAGCGAGGCGTTGGAAAAGATCTGGAAAGCGGTGAGCAGGCTCAACCAACTGGTGAACGAGAAGAAGCCCTGGGAGCTGGCCAAGAAGGACCCGGCCGCCCTCAAGCCCTTCCTCAACGAAATGGTGTGGTGCCTGCGCCTGATCGCCGGCTGGATAGACCCCTTCATGCCCGACACCGCCAGCCGCATGCACCTGCAGCTGGGCGTGGGCCGGACCGCCGACGGCACCGAGCCGCAGAAAGTCCCCCCGCTCTTCCCCCGCAAGCAGGATGAAAAACCCAAGGACGTGAAGACGAATTAAGCGCGGAGGCGTGAAAAAGCCCGGGGACAGCCCCGGGCTTTTTCATTTTACGGGCGAGGGGGCCTAGACGGCTTCCCTGCCTTTGAACAGGCCCCGCAGGGCCTTGTAGATGCCTGCTATCACGCCGGAAACGGCGTACAGCGAGAAGAACAGGAACAGCGAGTCCTGCGGATAGGCGATGATCATGGACAGCACCGCGGTGATCACCAGGATGCCCTTGATGGAGTTGGGTTTGAGCATGTCGCCCTTGAAGGCGGCGTACGGGGCGCTGGAGACCATCAGCAGCGCCAGCGCGATCATGATGAACGGGATGGCCGCGTACACGAAAGGCATCTGCGCCATCACGATCTTTATGCTGCGCATGCCGCCCTCGCCTTCGAGCATGCTGTAGGCCAGCACGAACGAGATGAGGATGCCGGCCGCGCCGGGGATGGGCAGGCCCTGGAAATAATCCTTATCGCTGCCGCCGAAGTGGGACTTCACGTTGTAGCGGGCCAGGCGCAGCGCGCCGCACAGCACGTACAGGAAGGCCACCGGGTAGCCCCAGAAGCCGTAATCCTTCAGCACGAACTTGTAGATGAGGTAGGCCGGCGCTATGCCGAAGGAGATCCAGTCGGACAGGGAGTCTATCTCCACGCCGAAGGAGCTCTCGCCGTGCACCAGGCGGGCGATGCGCCCGTCGAGCATGTCCATCACGTAGGACAGCACTATGAACCAGGCCGCCAGCACGTAATTGCCTTCCGAAGCCGAGAGGATGGCGAAAAAGCCGAACGCCATGTTGGCGATGGTGAAGATGGAGGGCAGCACCACGGCGCCCGTCTTCTTGAGCTTGGCGATGTCTATGCGCTTCTTTTCCCTGATTATCTCTTCCATGGGTTATCCTTTACCAGAGGGCCAGCGCGGTCTCGGCGCCTTCCACCTTGTCGCCGGGCTTCACCAGCACGCGCACCGTGTCCGGCAGGTACACGGCCACCTGGGAACCGAAATAGATCATGCCTACGCGCTCGGAGATCTTCACTTCCTGGCCTTCAGCAACGTAGCAGGCGATGCGGCGGGCGATGGAGCCCGTGATCTGTTCTATGGCTATGCTGCGGCCGTGCTCGCCGGTGATCTGGATCAGGTTGCGCTCGTTGGTGGAAGCCTCAGGCTTGTAGGCGATGGCGAAAGTGCCTTTGGTGTAGAGGGTCTTGGTGACCTTGCCGGCCATGGGGGCGCGCTGCACGTGCACGTTGAGCACGGACAGGAAGATGCGCACCACGGTTATCCCAGGGGTGCCCTCGTTCTGCACGCTCATCACGGTGCCATCGGCGGGGCAGGCGATCTCGCCGGGGGCGAAGACCTTTTCGCGCTCGGGGTCGCGGAAGAAGTAGGCGGAGAAGGCGGCGAAGAAGAGGCCCAGCACCAGCACCGGGATGCCGGCCCATCTCACCCAGGCCATCAGCATGGTGCCGATCGCCGCGGCCACGAGGCCACCGACTATAAGTTTTATCCCTGCCGGCGCTATTCCCATATGTATCTCCTTTTCCTGTTCGCTGCGGTGAATTTATTCTCAAGAACTGCAGAATCCACAAAGCGTGCCCGGGGTGGGACTCGAACCCACACGGAGGAAACCTCCAGCTGATTTTAAGTCAGCTCTGGCTACCAGTTACAGCACCCGGGCTTTTTTACCGCTGTTCCGCCCCCTGTGCGTAGGCTTAAGACTATGACAGTTCGGGCACAAAATACGCAAATTCTCCAACCTGTTGTCACGGCTGTCCCCGTTGATATGGTCCAGTTCCAGAGGCAACCGCCCGTCGGGAGAGGTCTTGTCCCAACCGCATTCCTCGCAGCGCCGCGGCTTCAACTTCGCCGTGAACAAACGCTGTTTCAACTTAAAGCTCTGGAACGAACTCCCCTTAACCAGTATCTTTTCCAGCGGGATACGCGGAACGCCCTTAACTTTCAGGCCTTTGTTCCAAGTACGGCCCGTGAAATGGCCGATATCCAGCTTCAACTCCGCGACATACCTCTTTAATTGAGCGTAATTGCCGCCGGCCTCCCGCAAATTCAATTTAGAAAGAACCTGCCGGAAGCTGGTAGAACCGGCAACGGCATTTTTTAACTGCGACTCGGACCAAGTGCGGCGATTCATGAACAAGAATGCTATCAAACGGCATACGCGAAGTCAAACATGTTGTTTTGCGTCTGCCTATTTTCCACCGCACGTATCGCTCTTATTTTACAAATTATCGGCTTTCCTTGCGGAGCTCCGCTTCGGCCAGGGCCTGGAAGGCCTCGCAGGTCATGGTCTTCACGCCCTCGGCGGAGGCGCGGTCGCGCAGGCCGTTGTCCGAGGTGACTATGATAGCGCGGATGCCCTCGGTCTGCATGAAATAGCCCCGCTCGATGAGCATCTCGTCGGCGGCCTCGCCCTCGCTGTAATGGACGGTGATGGAAGACCCGCCCACGCCGCCGCTGCGGTAGGGCCCGTCGAAAACCACCCGGAAGCAGGACGCCCGCAGGGCGCCGCTCCTGGAGACTTCGGAGAGCCACTGCAGGAACCAGCTTTCCAGCCCGTCGCGCGAGCCGCCGGTGCGCTCCCAGAAGCGCAGGGAAAAATTGGAGCCGTCTATCAGGTAAACGGTGGGTTTGGAGGAGAGCCGCTTCATTTGCGCACCGTGGTGACCCGGATCTTGCGGCGGGCCCGGTCCAGGCGCAGGCCCAGGTCGCGCCGCAGCTGGGCGTCGGCCACTTTGGGGTCGCGGGTCTCGAAGGTAAAGGAGTATTCCAGCGGCCCGTCCTCTTTGGTCTCGTCGAGCACCGGCACCCCCAGTTTTTCGCGCAGGTGATAGGCCAGCACCACGAAGGAGGACCCGGCCGTCTTAAGCGTCACCCCGTCAAAAGCGACCTCGGAAAAATCCGGGCGGCGTTTGGCGTTCCTGATGCCGCCGGGCAGCGTCTTGAGCACCCAGACCTCCTCCTCGCTGACCGAGGAAGAGACCTTGAGCCCGGTGGAGAACGCCAGCCCCTTGAGAAAAAGTTCAGCCTTCCTGTCGGGCCCGGTGGTAGGCGCGGTCAGGCGGATATCATAGGAGGCGTCCACCAGTTCCCTGGTGCCGGGCCCCAGGTCCACCCGGTCCGCTGTACCCAGCAGGAAGTCGAAAGCCATGCGCAAGGTCAGCGCCCTGGCCGTGAAATGGTCCGCGCGGTAACGCACCGAGGAGGTGCCCGAGGAACGGGCCAGGTAGAACTCCCCCAGCACCGCCGGATCGGGATCGGAGTCCTCGTCGGCGTGCAGGGCGGCGTCGGGGCCCTCGTCCTGCTCCAGGCTGCCGGCCAGGAGGGCCTCTATGGTAGCGGGCGTGACCCGGGCCGGGTAGGTGATGGCCTGCACCTTGCCCGAGCGGTCTATCAGCACGGTGTGGGGCCGCCCGTAGACCCGGAAAGCCTTGAAAGCCTCGGGGCCGGCGCCGGGCGCCACCCAGCCGCTCACCGGGGTCTTCTCCAGGAACCTGGCCACCTCGGCCTCGCTTTCGTCGGTGACGGAGATGAACACTACGGGGCGGTCCTTGAATTTGGAAACCAGCTCGTTGAAATGCGGGATATTGTCCACGCAGGGCTCGCACCAGGTGGCCCAGAACTCCAGGACCACGGCCCGGCCCTTGAGTTCCTGCAGCCCGGCGAGGGCAGGCGCGGGGGCGTTGAGCAGCTTGGGCAAGCGCAGCTCCGGCGCGGGGCGTCCCGCCTTGGCCAGCCGGGGCCGCTCCCCGGTCTCCTTGGCGCAGGCGGCGAGCAGCAGCAGCGGCAGCAGGAGCAGCAGTTTCCTCATGGTCAGGCTTTTATCCCGAGGGCCAGGCCCTCGCCGGTGGGCAGTACCGAGGCGGAAGAGAACCGGTCCCCGTCGAAAAGGATATGGAAGAATTCGCGCATGGCCCTGGCGGCGGGCGCCGCGCCCTGGTCCCCGTCCCCGGCGCAGAGCGCGCCTTTGAGATACGCGCCGTCGGCCAGCACCAGGCCGCCGGGCCGGAGGTTGGCGGCGGCCCAGCGCAGGTAGGCCGGGTAATTCTCGGCGTCGGCGTCTATGAAGCACAGGTCGAACGGGGCGAGCTTGGCCAGGGTCTTGAGGTTCTCCAGGGCCGGTCCCTCCATCACGGTGACCTTGCGGGAGAGGGCCGAGACTTCCATGGCGTCCTTGGCCGCGTTCACGCAGGCGGGGTCTTTCTCCAGGGAGTAGAGGCGGGCGCCGTCGCCCAGGCCCTTGGCCAGCCAGTGGGCGGAATAGCCGTAGAGCGCGCCTATCTCCACCGCCTTCCTGGCCCCGGAAAGGCGGGCGAAAGCTTCGAGTATCCGGCCTTCCATCGGGGAGACCGCCAGGCCGCGCACGCCGTCCTTTTCCATGGCCGCCAGCACGTGCGCCGCGTAGCCCTCGTCGGGCGCGGTCAGCGAGGAGAAGTAGGCCGTTACCTCCGGCCCCAGGTGGCGGCGTGAAAAGATATCGCGTTTTTCTTTGGTGGTCATGATCAGAGGGCCTTGCGGTGCAGAGTTATCCCGAAGCGGCGTCCGGGAGATGTACCCGCGCACATGAGCACGGGGAAAGGGGCGAAGTCCTGCAGGTTCAGGGAGGCGGAGCAGAAAGCACCGGAGGGCCCGGAGAGCAGTACCTGGGCCTGGAAATAGCGGCCGGCGCAGGTTCCCGGTTCAGAACCATAGGGACAGATGGCGTAAAAGGTTATCTCTGCCGTAAGTTCAGACCCGTCCGGCATAAGCAGGGGCGCCGAAGCGCGGGCAGTGGCCGCCTGCCCGGGGTCGGAGGGCAGGGCCAGGCTCAAGGACAGCGGGAAATTGCGCTGCCCCGGCGACGGCAGGGCGCAGGCAGAACCCTCGCAGATCTGCGTCCAGGCCGAAACGTACCCCGTCAGCTCCAGCGGCAGCTCCGCGGCGGCCGCCGGCAGGGCCGGGGCGAGCAGGCAGGCGAGGAGAACTTTTATCATGGCCATATATTTTACAAAATAATAAGGCCGGCCCCTGTTTTGCTTTTACCGGCCCTTTTTGCTATATTCACTACCTATGGCGACCCCTAATATCAAGTTTGGCACCTCCGGATGGAGGGCCGTTATTGCCGAAGATTTCAACGTTTCCACCCTGCGCCGCGTCACCCACGCAGCGGCCGAACACGTGAAAGAACACCGCGAGTACGGCTACAAGGGCGAGGAATACCTGCTGTACCTGCGCAAGGCCGGCAAGCCCGCCCCCAAGACCGCGAAGATAATCGTCGGGTATGACACCCGCTACATGTCCGAGGATTTCGCGAAGAACGTGGCCGAGGCCGTGGCGGCGGAAGGCATAACCGCCGTCATCTCGGACGTAGAGGCCCCCACCCCCGTGGTGGCCTGGGAAGTGATGCGCAATTACGCTTCCGGCGGCGTCATGCTGACCGCGAGCCACAACCCGCCCCATTACAACGGTTTCAAGTGGACCCCCTACTGGGGCGGCCCCGCCCTGCCCGAGATCACCAACGACCTCGAGGCGCGCGTGCAGGCCCTGACCATCGCCGAGGTAGAAAAGCACATCCCCTTCGAACACGGCGTGACCGCCGGCATGATCAAGGTGGAGGACTTCCACGAGAACTATTTCAAGCAGCTCGCCACCCTGCTGGACCTCGGCGCCATCAAGAAAGCCGGCCTTAAGATCGCCGTGGACTCCGTAAACGGCGCGGCCCGCACCTACCTGCGCCCGCTGCTGGAGCGCAACGGGGCCAAGGTGATAGGCCTGCGCGAAGAGCGCGACGTGCTGTTCGGCGGCCGCTCGCCCGACACCGACGAGGAGAACCTCAAAGGCCTGCGCGACACGGTGACGAAGAACAAGCTGCACCTGGGCCTCGCCTGCGACGGCGACGCCGACCGCTTCGGCATCATAGATTCCGACGGCACCTGGATCTCCCCCAACCTGGTGCTGGGCCTGGTACTCGAACACCTGGTCAAGAACCGCGGCCTCAATGGCAAGTTCGCCCGCTCGGTCATGACCTCCCATTTCGCCGACGCCATCGCCCGCCACCACGGGCTGGAAGTGCGCGAGACCGCCGTGGGTTTCAAGCACATCGGCAACCTGCTGCGCACCGGCCAGTACCTGCTGGGAGGCGAGGAATCGGGCGGCCTGTCCATCATGAACCACGTGCCAGAGAAGGACGGCATCCTGGCCTGCCTGCTCATCGCCGAGATGGTGGCCTACGAGCGCAAGCCCATCAAGAAGATCCTCGCGGACCTCAACAAGCGCGTGGGCAACTTCAATAATTCCCGCGTGAACCTGAAGCTCGACAAGAGCATCCACATGGAATCGCTGGTGGAGAAGCTGCGCCTGAACCCGCCGCTCAACCTCGCCGGCGCCCCGGTGTGGCGCATAGACCATACCGACGGCTTCAAGTTCATCATGAAGGACGGCAGCTGGCTGGGCCTGCGCCCGTCCGGCACCGAGCCGCTCGTGCGCATCTACGCCGAGGCCGCCACCCCGCAGAAGACAGCCGCCCTCAACGAGGCCGGCCGCAAGATAGTCAGCGGCAAGTTTTAAGGCCTTGCGCGCCGCTTAAGGCGCCGGGCCATGGAGAAAGCAAAAACATGGAAGCTAAAATCAAAAAAATAACCGCCAGGGAAATTCTCGACTCGCGCGGTTTCCCCACCGTGGAAGCCGACGTTCTGCTCACCGACGGCTCGTTCGGCCGCGCGGCCGTGCCGAGCGGCGCCTCCACCGGCACGCACGAAGCGCTGGAAATGCGCGACGGCGGCAAGCGCTACCTCGGCAAGGGCGTCGCCAAAGCCGTGGAGAACGTCAACAAGGCCATAGCGGCCGAGATCACCGGCCTGAAAGCCGACCAGATAAAGATAGACGAGATGATGCTGGAGCTCGACGGCACGCAGATGAAGAGCAAGCTGGGCGCCAACGCCATCCTCTCCGTCTCCATGGCCCTGGCCCGCGCCGGCGCCGCCAACGCCAAGCTCCCGCTCTACGCCTACATCCGCAAGGCCTACGGCCTCAAGCACAAGGACTTCATCATCCCCGCCCCCATGATGAACATCATCAACGGCGGCAAGCACGCGGACTCCGGCATCAGCATCCAGGAGTTCATGATAGTCCCCACCGGCGCGCCGAAGTTCACCGACGCCATCCGCATGGGCTGCGAGATCTACCACACCCTCAAGAAGATCCTGGCGAAGGCCGGCTACACCACCGCGGTGGGCGACGAGGGCGGCTTCGCCCCCAAGATCTTCACGCACGAGTCGGTGCTGGAGACCATCTGCAACGCCATCAAGGACGCGGGCTACACCTTCAAGGAAGTCCAGATAGCCCTGGACTCCGCCGCCAGCGAGTTCTTCCAGAACGACCGCTACGTCTTCGAGGGTTCCAACCTGAGCTATCAGGAACTCACCGCCAAGTACGGCGAGTGGAAGAAGCACTTCCCCATCATCTCCTACGAGGACCCGCTCGCCGAAGACGACTGGGAAGGCTGGGACCACCTCACCAAGCACCTGGGCAAGAAAGCCCGCGTGGTGGGCGACGACCTCTTCGTCACCAACCCCGAGCGCCTCAAGAAGGGCATCGAGGACGGCGTGGCGAATTCCATCCTTATCAAGCTTAACCAGATCGGTTCGCTCACCGAGACCGTGCGCGTGATAGAGCAGGCCCACAAGGCCGGCTACGCCACCGTGATCAGCCACCGCTCCGGCGAGACCGAGGACGCTTTCATAGCGGACTTGGCCGTGGCCACCAACGCCGGCGCCATCAAGACCGGAGCGCCGTGCCGCAGCGAGCGCCTGTGCAAGTACAACCAGCTCATCCGCATAGAGGAAGAACTGGGCAAGAAGGCCAAGTACGCCAAGGACGTGGTCTTCAAGTTCAAGTAAGCGGCGTTCCCGACAGGCCCCGCCCGTCCTCAAGCGGGCGGGGCTTTTTATCCCAGCGGCCCGCGAGGCGGGCCCGGCCCAGATGAAACAGCTCACCCTAAGGTCCAAGCTCAAATACGTCATCATCCTGCTGCTGGCGCTCGTGCTGCTGGGCAACCGCGGCTTCCGCACGCTGGTCAAGAATTACATGGAGTACCGGCGCCTCAGCGCCGAGAAAGTGCGACTGGAACGCCAGCGCGGCGAGCTGGAGAAGCAGCTCAAGGAAGTGGGCGAGAAGCCGGCCATAGAGCAGGCGGCCCGCACGGGCCTGGGGCTGATAAAGCCCGACGAGACGGAATACCGCTTCCCCCCTCCCAAGGATCCGGACAAATGAAGACCAAACAGTTCAAGCTCGGCCCCATGGACAATTTTTCCTACCTCGTCTGGGACGAGGAGACGCTGGACGCGGCCGTGATAGACCCCGCCTGGCAGCCGGAGAAACTGGCCGCCTTCCTGAAGGCGGAAGGCCTGAAGCTGCGGGCCGTGCTGCTGACCCACGCCCACCCTGACCACGTCAACGCCGTGAACTTCTTCACCGCCGGGGACCCGGAACTCCCTGTCCACCTGCACGAGGCCGACCATTTCATGCTGGAAACCGCCCCGAAGACGCTCAAGGCGGCCGTGAACGGGGAAAAGATAGAGGCGGGGGCCCTCAAGCTGCTGGTCCTCCACACGCCAGGCCATACGCCCGGCTCGGTCTGCTACCAGGCCGGGGACGCGGTCTTCACCGGCGACACGCTCTTCATAGGCGAGTGCGGCCGGGTGGACCTGCCCGGCTCCAGCCCCGAAGCCCTCTACGACAGCTTCGTGAAGCTGGCGGGACTGCCCGACGGCGCCGTGGTCTTCCCCGGGCACTCCTACAACGGGGACACCTCCACTTTCGGCGTGCAGAAGGAATACAACCTCTACCTGAAGCTCGCCCGCCAGGGCCGCCGGGCGGATTTCCTGAAGGCGGTCTCGTGAAAGGCTGGGCCGCGGTCTCCGATTTCGACGGCACCATCACCCTGCGCGACGTGGGCGACCACCTGCTGCTGCATTACGGCTTCGCGGACAAGAAAACCATAGACGAATCCTACGTCTCCGGCGTCAAGGTGGAAGACTTCATGCGCAGCGCCTTCTCCGGGGCGGCCCTGACAGAAAAGGTCATTGCCGCTTTCGTGCGGAAAAAAGTGAAGGCGCGGCGCGGCTTCCGTGAGTTCGTGGTCTTCTGCGAAACTTCCGGCGTACCGTTCGAGATAGCCAGCGGCGGCGTGGACCTGTACGCTGACCCGTTCTTCAAGAAGCACGGCGTCAAGGTGCGCTCTTTCTTCGGCAAGGCCCGGGTGGTGAAGGGCGGCGTCAGCATCCGCTACCCTTTCCTGCGCCGCCTGGACCTCAGCGCTTTCAAGGAATCCAGGGTGCTGCGCCAGAAGCGGGCGGGCCGCAAGGTGGTCTTCTTCGGCGACGGCCCCAACGACCTCAAGGCCGCCGCGGCAGCCGACAAGGTGTACGCGGCCGGCAGGCTCTACCGCCTCTGCCGCGAACGCGGCATACCGGTCTCCCCGCTGACGGATTTCAGGAAGGCGGCGGGTTTCATTAAAAAGGAAGCGGGCGCCAGCTGACGCCACCCCATGCACCCCGTAATTTTCCAGTTCGGTTTCTTCAAGCTCCCGGCCTACGGCCTGCTGGTGGCCTGCGGCTATCTCGCGGCCATCTTCTGGGTCATGCGCAGGGCCAGCGGCTCCGGCTTCAAAAAAGATGACCTTTCCGACCTGATCTTCTACTCGGTCCTCGCCGGCATGGCCGGGGCCAAGCTCTTTTACGCGGTCACCTACTGGGGCAGCCTGGGGCCTGACTTCACGTCGCGCCTGTTCTTCCTGCTGCGCACTTTCCAGTACGGCTTCGTTTTCTACGGCGGCCTGCTGTTCGGCGGCGCGGCTTTCTTCCTGGCGGCCCGCAGCCGCAAGCTGAACGCCCTGAAAGCGGCGGATTTCTTCGCCCCGTCACTGGCCCTGGGGCACGCCTTCGGCCGGATCGGCTGCTTCCTGGCCGGCTGCTGCCACGGCCGCCCCTCGGCCTCCTTCCTGTCGGTGACGTTCACCGATCCGGCCTGCGAGGTGGACCCCGCCCTGCTGGGCGTGCCGCTCTATCCCGTCCAGCTGCTGGAGGCCGCCGGCAATTTCCTGATCTTCCTGGCCCTGGCCAGGGCCCTAGGACGCCGCTTCAGGCCGGGCGCCGTGCTGGCGCTTTACGCGGCCCTCTATTCGGCCCAGCGCTTCCTGCTGGAATTCCTGCGCGGCGACGACCGCGGCGCGTCATTTTTCGGGGCCTCCCCCGCGCAGCTGATCTCGCTGGCCGTGCTGGCCGGTTCGGCGGCGCTATTCTTCAGGCTGAAGGCGAACCATGAAAAAAACTAAGACGGTTTACGAAGGCGTACCCCAGCGGCTGGACGTGTTCCTTTCGGAAACGGGCGAGAACTTCTCCCGCTCCTACGCGCGCAGGCTCATCGAGGAGGGCCTGGCCAAGGTGAACGGCCTGGGCAAAAAACCCTCCTACATGCTCAATTACGGCGACGAAGTGGAGCTCGCCATCCCCGGCGCCGGAAAAGAACAGAAGGGCTTCGAGGACCTGGTGATCTTCGAGGACAAGGCCCTGCTGGCCGTGCATAAGCCGGCCGGCATCGCCGTGCATCCCAACGCCGGCGGCTGGGAGACCAATCCCAAGGCCGCCCTGCTGGGCGAGCCCACGCTGGTCTCCATGCTGTTCTCCGCCCGACCGGAAATGGCCGCGTCGGGAGTGGAGCGCCTGGGCCTGGTGCACCGCCTGGACCGCGACACCAGCGGCCTGATGCTGCTGGCCAAGACGCCCGAGGCGCAGGCCTCGCTGACCGCCGGTTTCAGGGAACGCCTGGTGAAGAAGGTCTATATCGGCGCCGTGGCGGGCGTGCCGCCGAAGACCGGCGTCATAGACGCCCCCATAGGCCGCGCCAGCGGCTGCAAGAAAATCAAGGTCTGGGAATACGGCCGGGACGCCCTGACCGAATACGCGCTGAAAGAGAAGGGCAAGGCTTGCGCCCTGCTCGAGATCTATCCCCGGACCGGGCGCACCAACCAGATCCGCATCCACCTGGCCTACATCGGCCACCCGATACTGGGCGACAAGATCTACGGCGGGCCCTCCGCCCCCCGCATGCTGCTGCATTCGCTCAGCGTGGCCTTCTCGCATCCTTATACCGGGAAAAAGACCCGGCTGCAGGCCCCGCTCCCGGCGGATTTCAAAGCCGCCTGGAAGGCCGTCAGCGGGTTGAAAAAGGCCTAGAGCGAAAAGCTTGCCGGCCCCCAAAGGCCCACCGCGAGGTGGGCCTTTTTACTTTAACTTAGGGGGGCTTTGGTCTGATGCGGGCTCCCCCGCTAAAAAGTCATACTGGTAAGGACAGCTATTACGGGGACATAAAAAATGAAAAAATTCCTTTCCATCGCCATCATAGCCGCGGCCGCCGCCAACGCCGGCGCCGTCAGTTTCGACGACCTGGCCGTGACCGCCCCCGAACTGCGCCTGACGGCCCCGGGGGCGCCCGCCGCCGCGACCGCCCCCGGCCCGGAACCGGGACCACCCA
>Ga0074197_1002038_pt1 | contig 15001 bp, 31 predicted proteins | sample EPASupsiteSAE305_FD_64526 | JGI IMG/M metagenome (GOLD analysis project Ga0074197, IMG submission 64526) | Bioremediated contaminated groundwater microbial communities from EPA Superfund site, New Mexico - SAE3-05 reassembly with SPADES | ecosystem: Environmental > Aquatic > Deep subsurface >...
TTTCTTCTGCATCTTTTAATTCCTTAAGCATACAATTTGTTAATTCATAACATGATGGAGATTTCCCAGTTTCCTCATAACTCTTAATTTTAGTGGCGAGTCCTTGATTATAGATAAATCTAATGCATCCAAAATATTTAGATAATAATTTTTGTTGCTCACAGTTAGGATATAGACGATATTTATATGATTTTAACATAATTATCTATACGATATTCTCTTTATTCTCTTTATTCTCTTTATTCTCTTTATTCTCTTTATTCTCTTTATTCTCTTTATTCTCTTTATTCTCTTTATTCTCTTTATTCTCTTTATTCTCTTTATTCTCTTTATTCTCTTTATGTCGGGGATGCGGTTCATCCCCACCGACAAGCGGCAAGCAATTCAGCTAAAGCTGAATTGTGGGGTTTTCTCCGCACCCATCTATAAAAATATCTTTAATTAATTCCTGATATTCTTTAATTAATTCTTTTTTTTCCACTACGTAAAATAAACCTCGTCCATATGTTCTTTGCATAAATTATCTTCCAAATAGCATGGGAAAAGTTCATCAATATGTCTTGCATTTTTCCCACAAACACTACATCCGATAATATAGTCTCCGTCTTTTACGTCTTCTAATTTTATTTTTCTATATGTTTCACCAAATTCATCGTCATTATAGGAAATAAAAACTTCATCTTCATCGCACGTTCTATGTTTATTAGTAGACATTATTTTATCCTTATAATTATTCTCCTTCCATGCTAGGATGCCCATTAAACAAGAAAGCAATATTGTTTGCAACACCTTCTCTTTCAAGCATCTCTTCAACAGTTTCTCCATCATTCTGTTGAATACGTTTCATTTCTGTTGATGAGACTCTATGACTTCCCATCAACCATGAATCAACATAGATTGCTGTGAATTTATTGCCTGTTTTTACTTCATCAATTTCATCTACTTTAAACATTTTAAATTATCCTTTAAACTGTTCCAACACTGAATTTATTCTATGCTGAACCTCTTCTTCGATAATACTTTTAATCTTTTTGTCAATACTGCATTTTACCATTTCCCCAATTTTATCTTTCATGTCTTTTGCAGCTTTATCAGTAAGCTCTTTGACCAAATATCTTATACTATTGTCAACAGCATAATCTATCTGTCGTCTAAAATCTTGGGAAGGGTTGATTTTAGTTTCTCCCCATTCTCTAGAGAAAGTGCCTATTTTTTCAGCAATTTCCCTTTTAGCAACTTGGTCTAAGTTTTCTTTTAATTCTATAAAACTTATATTATGTTCAATCGCTTTCAAAAATCTGTTTTTCATTAGATCATTAATAACATAATCTTTGATTTCAAGTTCTACTTCAGGATTCTTGTCCAAAAGTGCTAAAAATTCAGTGATACCTAATCTAAATGTTGTTTTCATTTTTATATTCCTTAAAAAACTGTATTTGCCTTTTCTATTGCTTCTTCTTTTGTTGCGAATATATCTTCTGCTTGAAGAAAAATTCCACTTCCTACTCTTGCGCTTGTACTGAAATCTTTATTTGCATTAAACTGATAATTTTCTGAGTTAAAATATTCTAAAGTATTGCATACAGAGACATCAATTCTTCCTATTTCAAATGGTCCACCGACAATCTTATCTGATGTCTCTAAAGATTTTAAATGACCTTCTCCATGACAATTAGGGCAATCGAAGTTTTTTCCCTTTATGCTTACTTTCCCAGTACAATTGCATATATCACAATCAACCGAAATATATCTTCTCTGATCGATGATGCGCCATACTTTATCACCTAGATTAAATTTTGTTTCAATACTCATTTATCCACCGCCTCTGCTTCTTCTTTTGAAGAGAATATTTTGGAAACATCATAATATCCACGAACGACATTTCCACTATCTTCAAGAAGATACGTCTCTGATAAAATTACCCTGTCAATGGTCATCTCTGTCTTTATTGATATTATAAAAAAAGGACCACTTGATTTTTCTGATACATTGCTCTTGATTACACCAGTCCCCCTACATTTTGGGCAATCGTGCCATTCTGGATCAGAAAAAAGGCGACCTTTAGGATTATTGCATATATCGCACGATTCTTCGTCTTTATACATCCAAACCCTGTCACCTAGATTGAATTTTGTATTAATTTGCACTTTGTTCCCTCTCTTTCTTGATTCTTTTAATTTCTTCTAATGCCTTTTTTTAGTCGAAAACAAACAAGTATCATAATAGGCAGTTCTGCCTTCATTTAAAAAATATTCATCTTGTTTTCGGATTGGGAAAATTTTCAATTGTTTTTTACTTATTCTTTTAGCACTAACACCAGTGATCACAAAAGGTCCTTCTATAAAGGGATCGGACAAACGGTCAACAACGATAACCCCATTCCCATGACATTTAGGGCAATAATACTCTTCTCCCTTAAATGTAATACTCCCCGTCTCTTCGCAAACATAGCACCTTTCAGAAGTGCTGTTATGTTCTTGTACAATAGTATAAACTTTATCACCTAAACTGAATTTTGTATCAATTGACATTTTTATTTATCCTTAAAATAGATTAAGCTGAAAAGCTCTCAAAATTAATGCTGCACCCCAAAAACAAACGACAATATATATTGTCTTTAAAAGTGAATTAAGACCACTACTTTTGGACCATATAATCGCAAGATACAAAAAAATAACTGTAGAAACAATCAGATAAGCATTACTCATTTTTTTTGTCCTTTTAACAAAAATTTTGGCATATCATTAAATATATTCGTTTTTTATAGATACGGAAAAATAATCTTGGCCAACAATCTTTTCCTTATACTGAATAGGAAAAGTATTGTTATATTCTTTTTTCATATCTTCTGGCCATGCAGACATAAGCCCATTAATGCTCGCTTCTCTCCATTTGTTTAAATCAGCTCTATTAAATTCAATAGAAGATATATTTGAAAGAATATCTATATCTTCCTCGATATCATCACCTAAATTTAGTAATAGATCATACAATATTTCATTATCATTATCATACAATAATAATGAATCTTCTTGAATACTATGGCCAATAGGCTCGTCTATGTCGTAAAAATTCTCTGTCCAACCTCTATCTTGTCCTAAAACATTTTCAATTGTACATTTAATAGCAAATATTGTATGGTTTTTTTTCATCCATATAAAGTGACACACTTTATCGCCAATTTTGAATTTAGGTTCCATTTTCTTTTATTCCTTCCTACGATATGGAGCAAGCGAAGGGACTCAGAACCCTCAACATTCTGATTAGAAATCAGATGCTCTGCCAAATTGAGCTACGCTTGCATCTTTCACCTACAAAAAAATATTATCATTTTTAAGAAGTTAAGTCAATCGCCAAAAATATTATTTTTTAAAAAAATGATAGCGGGAGTAGGAGTCGAACCTACTATCTCTAAGGTTATGAGCCTTGCATGGTTTTCCGTTCCACTTTCCCGCAACACAAACTTTCTCACACAATAAGATCATATCAACAAATACTGGAAATATCAAACTTTATTATGCGCCAAAAACGGTCACTTTACCCATTTTATATTTTTATATTTATTCTTTAATTTAAGATATTCTTTATATTCTAAATCGATATATCTATCACTATTACAATTTATATATGGAAATACTTCAGCGTCTGAAATTTCCCTCTTTATCTCTTTAAGCTCAACGCTATTCTTTATTAAAAACTCTTCACTTTCCTTCATAGAAAAAAATATCTCAATTCCATCCGAAAGTCCCCTAAGATAATAATTGTGCTCGTCATTTGTCAACATGCCGTACCACAAAGATTGATATATATTTTTTATATATTCTTTTATCATAGAATCACCTATCAGCCTTCAATAGCATCCATCCAATAAGAATAAGTATTTTCGCCTATTATTTTACCAAGATGCTTATCACTATATATCCGTTCCAATATATTGAAAAATTCTTCTGCTTCTTTATCAAATGATACTAACTTTAAAAATTTAATTATCCTAGTAATTCTCAAATAATTATGATTTCTATATGTTATCCATTCACTAACTCTTTCTGAAAAATTCTCTGCCAAATATATTTTACTATCAATATATTTAAAACCATAAAATCTTAACATCCTAGAGAATACTACCTCTATATTATCCCTGATTATAGGATTTAAATTAAATTCCTCTATATCTTCTTCAGTCAATAAAGGAGCCGTTGGATCGGCATAACTTTTTTCATTTAACGGAAATATCCTTTGAATATAATTATGGACTCTCTCTAGCTCATTATCTGTAAAACTTAATATCTCTTCTAAAGTCCTTCCTTTATCGTCTGTTCCACTCCCCTTGAAAAAGTCAATATAAAAACTCATAATTATTTACCACCATCCACAAAATCTTCCAAAAATAATAGTCCAAATCATTACACTAAACATTGATCCCAATCGATATAAAGACAAAGGACCTTTAGCTCCTTCTTCTCTTATTTTTCTAAGACGAAAATCACTATATGCTACCCGTAGAACAAATTCAAGACATGCCAGAAAATACAAAACACCTACAAAATAGACCATTTTAAATTCCTTTTTATATTATTTTTCTTCGACTTTACAACAATTTTTAAACATCTTCCCAGAACCACATGGGCATCTCATATTCTTACCAAGTTTTATCTTTCCATTTTTTCTTAATCGTCTTTCGTTTTTACTACTCAAATACTTAACTGGTTTAGCATATTTTTCAAAATTTTCCTTACCAATTAATTCAAGCAGTTCTTGACGTTCCATTATACTTCCGTCTCTAGTGTCCATCGTTGATCTTCCTTTTATTTATTAAACCAAATAACATGTGTTGCGTCATCAGGCAGACTCTTTCTCGTTGAAGGGTATATTTTTGTTAGGTCAACCATATCGTCCTTAACTGCATAACCTGACCCGTCATAGTCAATAAACATACCATTTTCACATTCTTTTAACCACTTTTCAACAGGGATTAAATCGCCAAAATCGTATTCTTTTAATAACCTTGTGTAATTTCCGTTCATATTCTTCTACTATCTATTCCATTCATAAGGCAAATTATCTTCTTCTTCCCAATTATACCTACGATAAAATTCTTTATTTTTCCTTAGAAGATTGGATCGATGACTTGCATGAAACTTTTCGTTTCCAATCCATTTGGGCATCTCTGGTTGTCCATCAACATTAATCAATTCCATATTATTAACGTATCCGCGAAAAATCCATTCCTTAATCATTTCGTTCACATACAAAGCAAGAGCATCCTCATATCCACGCCACATATTTACGGCAGGATGATTTTCCCATCTTGAAGTTTTCCCGTTAAGAATGTCTAGAATTTGTTTTGCTTCTACTCTTTGTTTTCCAAGCCGTCTATAATCTAAACATTTTGCACTTTTCTCAAAACTCATATAGGGAAGGAAAGTCTGCATTTATATATTATCCTCTTTTTATTATTTTGGAATTGGAGCGGGGTTGTATCTTTTCATCCATTCAAAACAAGATTTGTCCTTTTAACTTAACAAGAGCAAATCTTCGTTCTACTAGGACCTCCCGAAGGGTATCTGTCTTCAATCGGCAATACTCATCCGATCCTCCAACCTTCACTCGGTCTCTCCAATTCCAAATTGTATACACAAAAAAATTTTGATATTTTTATTCGATAATTAAATGGCCATCGGTATGCTAAAATATCAAAAATATCAACCGCCTTCCATGGATCTGGCTCCAAGGGGAGCTATCGAATCTCCATTTCACCTCTCGCGAAGCGGCGAAATTCCCTTTCCTGCTTACCTCTTTCGAAATAAACGCTACTTCGATCCTCGGAACAATACATCTATAACAAAATGAGACGGGCTGTCATACGCCTTGTGTATGCATTTACTCTCTAATGACGATGAGACACCCTTTCTCTCACTACAATAAAACTTTTAACAAATGAGACGTTCTGGTTACCCAGCTAGGATCTGTATACCGATCCACTCTACTTACTCGCTCTCGCGCAGGTATCGTTGTCGCTTGGCATCATTCTAGACTGATGGTCGATAGATTCACTCACAGGGTGTTCACTTCCACGCCGCCGTCTTATTTACTAAACTCATTATAAACCAAACTGAGATTTTTGTATCATTTTATTATTCTGAAACATAACCATCATATTTGAACCATCACTATTTTGCCATAAGTATGCTTTAGTAGATACGCTTTTCATTACTCCGGGGATTCCATCCATGCTATTTTCACTTATTGACTCACCCTCAACTCCAATAATAGAGACGACTTGTTGATAAGACATCCCATTTTTAATCTGATTATATTCATCTAAAGTAATCCCACTGGAAATCTTCTGTTGCTGAACAGCTCTGCTTCCGACTCCAACAAGCACTCCGAATCCAACACAAGATATAAAACAAAAAAGAAGCAACCCCACACAGACACCAATTGCGATTTTAAAAGAACTCATTTTTATATTCCTTAAATTAATTCAAATTCTAAAGATATTTATTTTTTTGTTTCTCAAATTCTTCTTCAGTCAATATTCCCTTTTCTTTAAGATTGAATATCTTTTCTATTTTTGATAAATTGTCTTCAACCTCAATCTTTCTACTGTCTGCCAATATATTGACATTCATTGTTTTATTTTCATTTTTTTCAATTAATTCAGAAATTATGTTACAAATTCTTTCAACATATTTTTTATCTATATTTGTTATTCTCTTTCCACCAAAACCAGTAGATATATTAATTTCGCCAAAAATAATTCCTCTTTTGAATGATATTTCTTTAATATGTTTTAATTTTAATTCAGTCTTTTTTATTCCCCACAAAAAACCGCAATCTAAAAAAACCAATTTTTTATCAGTCACTACAATAAGCCATGTGTTCCCGTCATTAAAACCACTTGTAAGCCCTAGTATATTCTCATCATCTTCAATTACTCTAGGAAGATATTTTATTTCTTTCATTGTAAAAAAATGGTCGAAATCACCAAGACGACTCAATTGTTCATCTATTACACTATTCCCTGTTGATATTTTACTTTTTATACTTTTATACTTTATATTTGTCGGCCTAGTAAGACCTGTTTTAAATTCTTTTTTAAGTTTTTTACAAAAAGGTAATATTGTTTTTTTATATAAAAAAATAAAAAAAGACAAAATACCGAAAATGTTGAAAGAAATAAAAAATGTAGTAACAATTAAACAAATTAAATTTTCAGTTTTATCAGAGTCCATATCAAACCATATCAAAATAAAATTTAAAAGATACAAAAATATTAATACACAAAAAGATACTATTGCTATCTGAGATGTTCTATAGAGAACTGATTTTTCTCTATTATTTTTTGTTTCTTCTAAGTTTTCTTCTCCAAATCTCATAATTAATATTCCTCTTAAAAAGATGGTAGCGCGGGTGGGATTTGAACCCACAGTGTTTACCGCTTGGGTGAGGAGTTTTAAGCCCCTCGCGTTTCGCCAGTTTCGCCACCGCGCCACACTTATCTTCTCTCTCTAACAAAATAATACTATCGAAACCAATGATCTAAGTCAATCTATTTTCATCGCCATTTATCATTTTTCAATATGAACATCAAAAACTGATATATGAGTAAACGGATAGATATCTTTTACCTTTTCTCTTGTGGATGGTGACATTTCAATAATCCAGCTTTCACCAATCACTGGATGACTAATTGTAGCCTGACCACAAATCATACCACCACCACGAATCTCTCCCATAGAAAAAAATACAATGTCTCCTTGTTTTCTCATATTAAATAATATCCTTATTTACTCTACAAGGTAAATGAATGGGTCTTTGATGTGTTGACGATTTCTGCACCATAAAGTGTTTCGAAATATCCACACCAAGGACAATAAAACATTACCTCTTCACCATTATCCATTTCTAATAAAATACATTGACTATTAATATATTCATCATTATCAACTACTTTTTTCTTATGCCATTTTGGCTCGGGGAGAGCATCCATGTAAAATTTTTCAATACTCTCATACCATCTATAATGTTCTTGAATACGTTTTAAAGCTTTGACAGCTAGTTCTTCTCTATCCCATTCAAATTCAAGTATATCTTCACAATCCTCTTTATGAAATGAGTTACCTGTTCGATATCTATATTTTATTTGGTATCTCTTGGCCATATTAATCTCGTTTTTATTAAAATATTCTATTTTTATTTTTCATCTTCTATCTTGATCTTTCGAATATTGTACATAACATACAAAAGATCTCCACTACATGCGCCATTGTGTCCTTTTCGTTTCCATTCTATCTTTTTTCCATAATCTTTTTCACAGAAAGACTTTGCATTAATAAGATCGAGAAAATATTTACGCCAATTAGTAGTAGTATGTTCAGTCCCCATTGGTCCACCCAAACTACTCAAATTTTCAGATTCTACTTCATACATTTGACTTTCTCCTTTAAACAAACTGCATCAACAACAGGAGCATACTATCAAAACCAATGATCTAAATCAATCTATTTTCATCGCCAATCTTGGTCTATTATATATATTACGGAACATTTGACCTCTTCAGATTATTTATCCTTCTTCTTATCCTTCTTCTTATTAAATAGCCATTCTGGCATATTGATTTTCTTTCTATCTTGATCGATATTACATTGCGACTTAGGGAACCATTCAGACTCTTCTCCAATTGATTTACAGACTATTTCCCACGCTTTTTCTGTTTCTTTGATAATCTGGTCTATATCGATTGACAAATAATTAATTGAAGTATTAATGGATAATTCTTTTGATTGATCAAAGTCATTTTCTTCATCCCAATAATCTTCCCAATAATCTTCAAAATAATCTTCGGAAGAAGATCCATAAAAGTTTTCCATTTCATCAAAAAGATTTCTTATCTCCGAAAAATTACCTTCTTCGTCAGACATAATCTTATCATTATCTTGAGCGTCTAATTCCATTTTTTTATTTTGCAAATCTTTTTTTGTTAAATATGATTCTCTTTTGCTTTGATATAACCAATTTGGAATAAAAATTATCTTTCCATTCATCTTGACTTCGCACTGCGATTTAGGAAACCACGTTGAATTTTCTCCCAAACCTTCACAAACTAATTTCCAAGCTTTATCTGTTTCTTCTATTATTTTCTTAACTTCATAGTTATTATCTTCAGGACTTCCGTGCTGTCCATAACCACTAGGGTCTTCATCGTTATAAAATGTCAAATTCTCCATCATATCATCCATATGATTCATTGAATCTATCCTCTATATATCATTAACATTTTTATTCTATAGTAACCATCTTAATTTCTCCACACTTTTGGCACCTAAGAACATATTTAATAAACAATATACTACCTGTATAATTAGTAGTCTTTTGTAATTCTCGCAAAGTTTCCCAATTATGTTCGCATTTATTGACTTCTACAGGGAACGCTTTATTACACTTCAAACAATATTGATACCCATCTCTAACATCCGACAACTTCTCATGACAACAGCGGTTAAAAAACATTATATTCTTCTTCCTTTCCAAGGAAATGAATTCAATACCGATTTTTCAAAATCATTATTCAAAAAATAAAGCGAACAAATAATCTGCACAAAAATCATAACGATCACAAACACGATCTTATACCGCATAGGGACCTCGATGCTGATATAATCAAACTTTGACCAATCTTTTATCTCGTAGTTCCTAGTAACTTCATCTCTTATGAGAGGGAGGAGATTATCACTTATTTCATTAGATAAAACAATAGATTCTAAATTACGTTTAACTATTTCTTTTTCTGTCCATCCAAATACTTTTACCCATTCTGCCTTATTATCTCCAGCATAGCAAATAACAAGATCATTTTTTTTACCGCCAAACCATGCTGACTGTTGATAATCACCATTTATTGAGGGAGTCCCAGCAGGAAACCCAACTATGATAATATTTACTTTTTTCCTTGCGCCAAGATTAGAATTCAGACGATCAAACTCAAGTAGATTTATGTGTTTCTTAGCAGATCCAAGTAGTCTATCTGAATTCATCATATCTCTATTCTTAGGGTATGAGAAAACCTTAACATCCTCAGGAACCTTTATAAAAGAGAAAACACTTGGAGCTGCCTTTACTCTATTCTCAAAACTACGTGATGCAGTTGTTGGAAAAATGTAACCTGTCACATTCTCGTAGTGATAAACGTTTTTATCTCCACTATCAAACCCTGATTTATACGGTGTTGTCGTTATGATTTTTCCACCAAACTTCTCTCCCACCAAGTCATAGACTCCTTTGTCAACGTTTACCTCTCCATTAACCGTGCAATCAACAGTCCAATACTGATCATGAGTCCTATGTCTTGTTTCATAGTGAGAAAATTCTTCCGTAGTATAAGAATTTCCTTTACTGTCCGTATGAGTCACTGTCTTATAAATAGCAACCTGATACTCTTCAATCCATTTTGGATAAAACGTGGTCTGGACAATCTCTCCAGACCACGTTTCAGTATCTCCAGTCATTCCCTCCAAAGCCACGAGATGAAAAAAACCAGAGATCAGTAAAGCGACTACAACAGATGCCATCCATTCAGCTAACACTATCTCTCTTTTCGTTACCCATAAGATAGCCCCAATGATAGCTGGAACTAAAGCGAAGAGATAAAAGAACAGCATTAGAATAATCCTGTCTCATTGTCAACACCAGTTGCAAAAGATTCTTGTGTACGGGTCGAAGTCACAAGCTGAATATTAATTTCTTTCCTTCCAAAAAGAGAGCAAATCAAATTACTTGGAAATTTTCGCAGAAGGAGATTATGTTCTCGACTAAAATCAAGCAGTTCCTTCTGTCTCATCGTCCATGCATCACGGCTTGATGTGATAATGTTCTGTAAATTATTAAACGTTACCGTATCCACATTAGGAACACTTTCCTGCACCCAAGACATAAGCTTGCCAGACCCCTCATTGGTACGAGCATCGGCGTATTCAACAAAGATTTCCTTCAATGCGTCCTTCTGTGCTGTCGTAACCTGTGCTGACTGTGAAATCTTCTTCCACATATTATCAAATTCAGAAGTATTATCCTTCTGCTTCGTTTCTATCAACGTCCGTAAATCAACTTCTCGATTAAGGACACTAACAGAATACGATAGAAGAATAATGACGGCAAGAACCAAAATACCCCCAGTCGCCATGATACCCATCAAAACTTTGGACATTTCATTCCCTTTCTTTCAGTAAATTCTATTTCAAAAACACAACTATATCCTACCTTATTGAGCATCTTCTGTCAATAACGCCAATCTAAATGATATATGAATTATATTCTTCTTCCGCGATTTTATTGATCCTATCTACAATTTTTTCAGAATCACAACAATAAAGACCACACGAAGAAAAAGAATTTAATTCTATCAACGAAAATTTACCATCAACTTTTGCGATATCTGCCGTAAATACCCTATCGGGTCGATACTTTACGTCATTCAATACTGATTGCAGGTAATTCTTAGCTTCACTATCAAATACTCCAGAAGGAAGATATTTTCCATTAATCCTATATTGGGATCCAGTAAGTACCTCATCATCGGCAACAATAAATCTATATTCAGCTTCTATACTGTCAACAACATTCGCAACAAGGATCATCGCCTCTTTCGGCACGTCATAACAAACTCGTTCAACTTTTAATTCTTCATCAACATTATCATAACTAACAACTTTTCCAGTAAAGAATTTTTCTCCAGAATCTGGCCGTATAAATACTCTATCTTTGCCATCAAAAACTTTTTCTTTTAAATGATCAATAATCCCAAATGGAACAAAAAAATGATTTTTATTCAAAAGATATTTAAAAAAATATTTATAATAATTTGAACATTTAAAATTATTAAAATTTGCAAAATAACCCGGAATCCATTCCGTCTCTCTTTGCAATTTTTTTATAAAATTAATGCTTCCATGAGAAACAACACAAGAATCTGCTGGAAACGCTTTTTTAATATATTCATCTTGCTCAAATGGGATATAAGGAATCTCTTTATACTCGATTTCCCTCTTCTTCAAAGAAGCAATCAGCAAGTCATCTCCATCGTCAAATATATTCTTTTCAATTACCCACTTAACGTCCATTTTATATACTCTCTTATGCCTTCAATTGAAATGGATCTTCCACAGAATTCCATCTTTTAAAAGGAGATGTGCCGACAGAAGAACCACCAATGAAATTTAACTCGTTTTCTCTTTTCCTTGGTGTTTTTCTATTAGCAAGAATAGCATTACCACAAGTAATCATTCCCAAATCTTCATCTTCACTAGCAACAAAGACCAAAACTTCATATCCAGCTTTACCTAAGTTTTCTGCCACTTTCTTGTAAGGCTCAGAAGAAGTATAGTCTCCGTCAGTATGAATTTTATTTCTTTCTGCACAAGTAGTTTTATGAACAGGAGTAAGCTTGCAAACAAAATGTTCTGGATTGAAATATCGAAGTAAAATATCTGGATCAATCTCCCAATTTGCAACAGGGAAATTAAGAGTAAATTTCCGACCAAAAGGAATTGATCCATCAAAAATTATGGCGATCTCAGGAATAGACAAAGAATTATTATTAAACATAATGTTTCGTTCAATCTCATTCGTTCCATTCAAACTAATCTGAAGACCAGCATTACCATGGTAGAGACGATTCTTAATCCTAATCCAAGCATGGATGAAAGTCTTAAGCCATTCATTTTTTTTAGGCATCATCGTCGAAACTACTGGATGAACATTATATTCAGGATCAATATGCTCCTTCATCCATTTTGCATGGTCAAGAACATTGGGATTCCAAGTAGGTTCTCCCATTCTTGCATAATGGACATTGAGACGATTGGAATAAGTTACTTCTGGATGAAGATGAAGACCTGTGAGAACCTGTTGTTGAAGATCGTTAAGAGTACAGTTGACTCCCTTGCCGACAAATGGTACATCACAAAATTTACATCCCATTGAACATCCTGATTGAGTAGAAATGGTAATCACCATCTTCTCGGTAAGCGGAAGCAAAGGATATGATCCCTCAACCTTTTTGTCTTGATTCAAATTTATTTCTTTACCATAATCGCCAAGACAGACCATTTCTACAGGTCCAGATTGACCATCAAGAACTAGAATATCTCCTGTGGGAACTTTAATCCTCTTTAGAACATCCATTTTTCAACAATCCTTTTAAAATATCACCAACACTTTAATAATGCATTATTGAATACTGTTTGTCAATATCGCCAACTATTTGGGGCAAAAATGTGAGCATTTATCTACTGCCAATACCCTAATCTTTTGCGGTTCGAACATACAATCTCCATTAGATCCATTTCCAGTCCAACCGTTCATACAATGCATCCCATAATCTGGTTTATAATACGTACAATTTTCACATTTTCTTTCTAGAGGGACGGCATTGCACAATTCTTCTGGCCAACCTAAAGATTTTTTCAAATAATTTCCTGCTTTTGCTGCTTCAATCGCATTTCCTTCTGTCTCTCCATAAGTGGCAACATGCTGTTTATTATCTTTGTCAACACCAATAATAATAATATGAGTCATTCCTAATTCTTCTCTTATTCTTTTTGCTTCGGCAATAGAAATCATTTATTATTTTATCCTTTCTTTTCCGCATCTCTAATTTTCATATATCCAAAAAATTTTCTTCCCCAAACAATTCCCCAAACAGTATGAATTTGTTTTTTATAGATATCTTTCGCTTTAGCTTCAATGAGGAATCCATTTCTAGGAAGAACAAATTCATGATATTCAGCGCCAAATCTAAAAGGGCCTAAAACGCCTTTCATTTTTTTCTTATTTTCATACTCTTCTTTGCTAAGAGATGATAAAGACGAACTGATTAACCAAGAAGAAAGATAAACAATTCCTATAGGAATAATAAAAATAACAACTAAAAAAAATACAAAAAATAAACGCAGAAAATAAAACATAATTATTCATCCTTTTAATTTAAAAAATGCATTGGAGCCTTATCCTACTGATCGAACTTTCTCGATGGTCGCACAGGCATCCCAATGCATTTTTTCTCCCGTAACTCTCCGGGATGTCACGACTAATACCCGTCCCATTACGTACTGGGTAATCATTTTTTACAATTCGCACCCCTGTTCGTGGTGATAAGAAAGTTATCCTCAAATGCAAGGAATTAATTAGCTAATCCCAAAGCCGATACTATCGATCTTTGAGTTTCTGCTGTTCCTGCTCTTATTCCAGAATCAAAAACAATCTTGATAATTCCTTCAACAGAGGATGCTGAAAAATCAAATTCTTCATCCAAGATAAGATTATGGCTCCATTTACCAGATTTGTTTAATCCGAAACCAAGTTTACGAAGAAGATCGTCCATCTCTTTATTGATATTAATACCTTCTAAATTCATCAGAAAATCCTAATCTTTTAAAAATATAATTCCAGCGATAAAAGAAGAGAATACAAATGTGCCAAATCCAACAATAGATGTAGAAAGAACTTTTACAATACCTATTACAATGGCCAGAGAGTCAACTGGATTTACTTTGATTCCTTCTATTACCTGAGTTATCCCACCAATGAAGCAAAAGAAAATACCCAAATAAATAGCAAGGGCGAGACCTAACAAAAAAACAATTATTGCGGAAATAACCTTCACTTCAAAACTCCTTTTTTATTCAAATATAAAAATATAGGTAATAATTTTAATATTCTTTCTATCGAACTTTTATTCATCAAATTTTCTCCATCTAAAATTGGTGGGTGCCTAAGGATTCGAACCTTAACTTCCATCTCTGGAAAGCGGGGTTACAGCCCGTCGCAGCTAACCGTATCTGCCTGACACCCATTATTATCATCAAGTAAATGGAGCAGGTGAGGGGAATCGAACCCCTATTTCTTGGGTGGAAACCAAGTATACTAGCCTTTGTACTACACCTGCAAATCAATCTACTGTCACTATCAAAAGTCTATACTATTTATTATCTAAAGTCAATCG
>Ga0074197_1002042_pt1 | contig 14987 bp, 13 predicted proteins | sample EPASupsiteSAE305_FD_64526 | JGI IMG/M metagenome (GOLD analysis project Ga0074197, IMG submission 64526) | Bioremediated contaminated groundwater microbial communities from EPA Superfund site, New Mexico - SAE3-05 reassembly with SPADES | ecosystem: Environmental > Aquatic > Deep subsurface >...
CTCCAGTTAAATATCCCAGCCAATCACAAAATGATTGGACTTATCCAATTCTTAAAACCAATTACACTACTTGGCCCGCTCGTTTACTGTTCAGTTTTCAAAGATCAATTCTCTACCCGGTGAATTTATTGTGTTTTTCTCACCGGCAGGAGCCGCCTACTTTAGCTCCTTTTAACTTTCGTGTCAACTTGTTTTTTCTTGTCGTCTCCGCGAAAGCCATGCTTCAAAGCAATGCTTGAAGCAACGAGGCGGCAAAATACAGGAAGGAGGCTGCCTTGTCAACGGCTTTTTTAATGCTCATATCCCAAAGACGTGTTTGTAGGTGTAACTGATTAAAATATATGTTAAATTTTTATATTTGCTTTCCTTGGGCACTTTATCGTAACATATTGAGGTATGATGCCGACGGTCGTTTATTTCAAGATGGTTTTGCATCTTTTCTTTTTACCTGTACTGGAAATATTTATCGTATGGACTCAATCGTTTCCAACGCGCTCAGAGATATTCCCAATGTTAACGCCTGCATAGATGCTATTGTTGAATCGGATGTTCTGCGGGACGTGCCGTTGCAACGGCTTAAACATTGTATACGCCTCTACCTTGAAAAGATGAGGCAAACGATCGTTTCCGGTAAATACACGCAATCCCCTTTCGATGAACAAAAGCACTGGGTGCACGACCTTATTCTTTTTGTTCGGAGATACCATCAACCCCGCTTCGCTAAAGTCATCAATGGAACCGGAGTGATCGTTCATACCAATCTTGGGCGTTCACTCCTGCCGGCTTGCTCCATGGAATCTCTGGCTGTTGCCTGCAAGAGCTACTCTAATCTTGAATTGAATTTAGCAACCGGAAAACGTGGTTCTCGTTACGACCATATTAATGAATTACTCTGTGAACTGACCGGAGCGGAAGCGGCCTTGGTTGTTAACAATAATGCCGCCGCCGTGCTGATTGCCCTGGAAACCTTTGCAAAAGATAAAGAAGCTGTTGTTTCCCGTGGACAATTGGTTGAAATCGGAGGATCGTTTCGTATTCCTGATATTATGGTTCGAAGCGGAGCTCGTCTTGTTGAGATCGGCACCACCAATCGTACCTATTTGCAAGATTATCAATCGGCAATCACCTCTGAGACCGCTCTCTTTCTGCGTGTTCACTGCAGCAACTATCGTATTATCGGTTTCACCAACGAGGTTTCCAGCAATGAGTTGGTGCAACTTGGAAAAAAGCATGGGATTCCGGTAATGGAGGATCTCGGTTCCGGTTGTTTTATCGATCTGAGTAAATTCGGACTTGCAAAGGAACCCACTGTTCAGGAAGTTGTTGCCAGTGGTATGGATATTGTCACTTTCAGTGGCGATAAATTGCTCGGCGGACCGCAGGCGGGAATCATTGTCGGTAAAAAACGGTTTATTGAAGAGATACGGAAGAATCCGCTGAACCGGGCTCTGCGTATTGATAAATTTACTTTGGCGGCCCTGGAATCAGTTTTGCGCCTTTATCTGGATGAATCACGGGCTCTGCGTGATATTCCCACTCTTGCTATGATAACTGTCTCAGAAGAGATCGTTAAACAGCGGGCCATGAATTTCATTCAGCTTTCCCGAAATCGTCTCGGAGAGAGCTGTTCCCTTGAATTGGTCCGTGCTTCCTCCCAGGTCGGAGGTGGAGCCATGCCTGAGCAGAATATATCCAGTTGGGCTGTTTCGGTACGACCGGGAAATATGAAAATGAGCCGGTTTGAGAAATTACTGCGTCTTGCCCCTGTACCCGTTATCGGCAAAGTTGAGCATGATCGGTTGGTGCTCGACATGCGGACTATTACCGACGATGAACTCGGTGAACTTGTTGAAAGTCTGCTCAGCGCATTGTCTTTCAATATAATTGGCGAAAATGTAACCAATGGAGAATGTTGATATCCATGTTGTTTCCTGATGATTTTTATGTTCTTCATTCTCCCCTGGCGCAGGAAGTAAAACTGCTGCTGCCGCTGCCCGCCACAATCGATTTTTGTTCCTTCACGGCCGAGGGCCCCCTGCAGATTCTGCAAACTCACCTTGGTATCGATCGAAACAAGGTGGGGGATGAAATCGTCTTTTTCGATGAACCACGGCTGATGAATGATCGGCTCATTATCCCATTGCAGATCTCGTCAGAAGAACGTGTTGCCATTGTTGTCAGTGAAGTTGATCCCGCTTTTCTCAAAAAGATGTCGGCCTCCTGGCTTCGGGATATTCAGGGAAGCCTGCCCGAACGACTGGAAAAGATCCGTTTGGGATACATTGATCCTGAAACAGAATTGTACAATCGTCGAGCCGCCACTGTTTTTTTAGAGCAGCCGGCGACCGAAAAACCGGGTTTTTTTTTCCTGCTCAATACCGTGTTCTACAGGCGGACAGCGGCCGGCAATCTTCAGAAAACGCGGGAGACCGCGGATCTCCTCCAGGCTTTGACCCCGTGTCATTGCTTTTCTTTTGGGTACGGGGTTTTTGGTCTGTTGTTGCAGGTGGAGAGCAGAGAAAATGTCCTAAAAACGGCGCATTATCTTCAGCACCAGTTAAAGCGCGAAGGCATGAACAGAGTGCAGATTGGCTTTTCGCAGGTGACCTCCTCGGATATCAGGCAGGAGTCAAATACCCTCGACAGGTATTGGCGATCCCTGGCAATAGCTGAACAACGTGGCCCTTTTGGCATATGTGATAGTGACGCCATCGATGAACAACACCTGCACCCTTTTCAATTGACCCCAACCGATCTCTTTGAAAAATTAAAAGAAAAATGGCGGGGATGTTCTCAGTTCACCCTTGCAGTTCTTTCCCTGCAGTCCGAGGTTCGCGATTCCTGCAAATTAGATGACCGTATTGCGCAATTTGTTCCTCAAGACAGCGTGTATCTCTGCGGGGGAGAGAGCCTTGGTTTGATTCTTTTCCTTGAAGCTTCCCCGGCCGTTATAGGGGAATGTATTGAAACCATCAGGAACCGGTGCCAGGATTATTACGGTGAAGGGGCGGTCTCTATCGGAATCGCTGCCTGGCCTTGTCTGGATTTTGCCAAAAACGCTATTCCCGGCAACTGTTTGAAGGCTCTTCTCCACGGTTCTTTTTTGGGGCCGGGAAGCGTCGTCTTTTTTGATCACCTCAGTTTGAATATAAGCGGAGATTTCTTTTTTGAGGAAGGCGATTATCGGGCCGCGATCCGGGAATATCGGCGCGGTTTGCGATTGCAGCCCGGAGATGTGAATCTCTGCAACAGCCTTGGGGTGGCACTGGTTGAATACAATCAGGAGCGGCGGGCAGCGGAATGTTTTCAGGATGTTCTTCGTAAAAATCCCGATAATTACATGGCCCTGGTGAATCTTGGCCATGTGCAGCAAACCTTGGGGCGGAAAGAAATTGCTTTGGACTGTTTTGAACGGGCCTATAGGGTGCTCGCTGCCGACGACACCGCGGGGCAGGAGCTTTTTTTGCCGCTTGGCAGGCTGTATGCTGAATTGGGCAATCATGAAAAAGCGGTAACCCTTTTCGAACACTGGCGGAGTCGACCCGGGAGCGACAAGGAGTTTATTCTTTTCCGCCTCCTTGGGCAAAGCTACCTGGAAAACGGGAGGCCGGGCGAGGCGATCAGGGCCTGCCAGCGTGCCTTGCAGCTCTTTCCTCAAGACAGTATTTCCCTGAGCACCTTGGGATTACTCTATGTCGAGCAGGGTGAGGGCAGCGATATCGGCCTTTCACTTTGCAATAAGGCCCTGACCTTGGATAATTTTAATCCGGACCACTGGTACCGGTTGAGCCGGTCTCTGTCGCATATCGGCAGCCATGCGGAGGCCCTGGATGCCATCAGGCAATGCTTGCGGTTGCGGCGCCACCACATTGAGGGAGTGCTGCAGCTTGGCAAAATCCAGCGCGCCATAGGGAGGGAGCATCTAGCGAAAAAATGCTTCCGGCAAGCCCTGGCGATGAAGGGGTGTACCGAACAACAGGCGGCGCGGGCGCAGCGGTATCTGGCAGGGTTTTCCGTGTCTGGCTGATACATGGTAGTTTGATATTGAAATTGTTTGCCGTTTGCGAAAAAAATCACGAGGAGTAACTCATGGCCCAGATAGATGCATTTTTTAAATTGATGAATGATGAAGGTGCCTCCGACCTGCACATGATGGCCGGCCAGCAACCGGTCCTCCGTATTCGCGGAGACATGGAACGTGTCAAATTCAAGACCCTGGATAATGAAGGGCTGAAGGCCATGCTCTATGAGATCTGTCCGGAAGACAAGATCAAGATTTTTGAAGAAACCGGTGATATGGATTTTGGCTATGAGATCCCGGGCCTGGCACGGTACCGCTGCAATTTTTTTCAGCAGAAATACGGTATTGGCGCGGTGTTTCGGGAAATCCCCAGTGACATTCTGACCTGCGAGCAGCTGGGGCTTCCCAAGGTAGTCTCCAAACTCGCGTCATTGCCCAAGGGATTGGTATTAATCACCGGACCCACCGGTTCCGGCAAATCGACCACCCTGGCCGCAATCCTGGATGAATGCAATCGTACCCGGAAAGATCATATCATTACCGTCGAGGATCCCATCGAGTTCGTTCATAAAAGCCAAAACTGTATTGTCAACCACCGTGAAGTCGGGACCCATACCAAAAGCTTTTCCGCGGCACTCCGTGGCGCTCTGCGTGAGGATCCGGATATTGTCCTGGTGGGCGAGATGCGGGATCTGGAAACTATCTCCCTGGCGATGGAGGCCTCTATGACCGGTCATCTTGTCCTGGGCACCCTCCATACCATGAACGCCATGAAAACGGTTGACCGGGTAGTGGAGATTTTTCCGGCGAACCAGCAGGGCCAGGTTCGTTCTACCTTGGCCGATGCGCTGAAAGCGGTGGTCTCGCAGACCCTGTTCAAACGGATCGATATCAAGGGACGGGTGGCGGCTCTGGAGATCATGATCTGCACCCCGGCGGTCCGTAACCTCATTCGCGAAGGCAAGACCTACCAAATGCCGTCGATCATGCAGACGGGAAAGAAATACGGGATGCAGACCCTGGATGATGCGATTTTCGAGTTATTGGAAAAGAAGAAGATCAGCGCTGAAGACGCGTATATCAATTGCTATGAGAAGGCGAGATTTATAAAATTTTTACGGCATCAGCCCACGGATTTCACCGAGGTGTGAACCGAAGAATTCTACGGTAGTGACGGCGCGCCATACTGGGCGATGCAGGTACTCAAAATTTTCTTTTGCGCCTGGTTGAGACGGACAAACCGGGCACAACTGTTGAGCACCGTGGTTTTCATGCCGTTGATGTCGAATAACTGTTCGGAAGTAGTGATGATTTCAGTGGAGAGTTGCTCCAGGGAAGAGCCGTCGTTACAGTTGTAGAGATCCAGCATGAGAAAACGATCGGCAAGGGGGGCGGCATTATAATTGTAGGTAAAGCAGATCCCGGCTTCGCTGATATTCTTGATTCGGGCGTACCGGTTTGTTCGACCGGATATGCGGACGAGAAAAAAGGGAGGCAGTTTTTTTCGGGGATGGTGTCTGTTTTCAAGGCCAAAGGAAAGCGGGAATAAAAAAACTATCTGCTGCCGGCAGTCACCACAGGCGAAGGTCTTTGCGATCGGAAGCCAAGCTGCCCGAGAGGCAGGAGGTCTTGCCAACAGCCGTTTTCCCCCGCAGGCTGGGCATTTTTTACCAAAAACCATCATGGATTTTGCACCGTTAAAATAAATTGAGCATCATTTTAGTTGCCCAGCATACCGCATATATTCAACCGGTTCAACCCTCACTTTTTCTTGAGAATCTCCCTTCCATCCCCGTTAAATAAATAGAGATCCCCGGTGAAGGTGTCGGTGCGCAAGGCCTTGCCGTCGGTGGTACAGGTCGTTGTCCCCTGTTGGGCCGTGACCAGGGAGAGTATTTTTTCCTGCCGCCAGTCCTCGAGATGTTTCGGTGCCGGCAAAGTCCCCTCGCTTGCACGGCCTGCGGAGACAACAATCATGGCCGGCGAAACCGCTGTGATGAAATCCTGGCCCGCCGAGGTCCTGCTGCCGTGATGCGGCGCCAGCAGCACATCGCTTTGCAGGTGATCTTGCTGCCGCATCAACCTGTTTTCGCTCTGGATGCCGATGTCGGCGGGAAAAAGAAAACTGCGCTCGCCAAACTGCAGCCGGAGGACGAGGCTCCGATCGTTGATCGACCATCCGGAACTGTGATCCATGAGGCCATTCATCCCCAGGCATTCCAGCAGCAGATCCTTATCCTGCCGGAGTTGGTCTCCGGCCCTGGCAATGAGCATCGGCGTCCCTTGTTTTCGCACTGTTTCCATGAACTGACCATAGGCTGGTTCGTCGCCCTTGTCACCATTGACGATCAGCCGTTGCGGCTGAAAATGCGCGTGGACAAAGGGCAGGCCGTTGTAGTGATCCTTGTGGGGGTGGGTGATGATCAGGTCGTCGAGTCGCCATATTCGTTTGCGCCAGAGATAGGGTGCAATGATGCTCTGGCCGGTATTGAAGTGGTCTGTCTGATGACCGCCGCCATCGATCAGGATATTTTTCCCGCTTGGCAGCTGTAGGAGGGTGGCGGAGCCTTGACCGACATCGAGAAAACTGACGATCAGCTCCTTGCTTTTGGCCGGGTGCCAGAGGGTGAGGGTAAAAGAGAACAGGAGGACAAATGTAAAGACCGTTGCCAGCGCCAGTCGGCGCGGCGTTTGTTTCCGCTGGAGGAGTAGAAAGAGAACGGCGAAAAACAGGAGGATTTCCAAAAGAGAAGGGGTGATTGTCCAGATCGATGCATAGGGCAATCCGGCAACAGCCCTGGCGAGCACCAGAGCTGAGCGGATACCGGCGCCGCCGATGTGGAACGGCAGGGCCGCCAGATCAGGGGATATCGACAGCAGGAGGATTCCCAGCAGACCGCAGGGGAGGGCCCACAAGCAGAGTAAGGGTTCGATGAGCAGATTCATCACCGGCCCTATCAGGGAAAATCGGTTGAAATGGTAGAGCATGAAGGGCAGGGTTCCCGCAGTTGCCGCCAGGGAGACATAGAGCATGGATTGAAGAAATCTGAGGCAATGGATTTTCAAGTTGTGCTTTGGACCGGGCTCGGGCTCGGCGATCACCAGGGGCAATCGGGGATAGATGCAGTTGATGGCGAGGACTGCGGCAAAGGAGAGTTGAAAAGAGGCGGTGAAGAGGGCCAGGGGCGTCATGGCCAGGACAATGAGCGCGGCGGCGGCAATGAGATGGATAAGCGAGCGCTGCCTTCGCAGCACCACGGCGACGAGCACCAGCAGGGCGGTGACCAGGGCCCTGATCGCCGGGATGTTCATGCCGGCGATGAAGGTGTAGAAAAAGAGCAAGGGGGCGGTCAATATCAGGGCAAGGGTGGGGACATGGGTATGCAGCAACAGCCATTGGCTGCGTTTCAAAAGAAAGGTGAGCACGATAACCGAAAAAAGACCCAGAAGACTCAGGTGGAGCCCGGAAATGGAGAGCACATGGACACAGCCGTTTTCCCTGAAAGCTTCCATGAGCTGTGGGGAAATGTTGGCCATGGAGCCAATCAACAGGGCCTGGTAGATGCCGGCAATGTCAGGCTCGAACTCCTGACCGAGGAAAAGCGCAATCCGTTGTCGCAGCTGTTCGGGGAGGAAGCGCAGGTCTTGCTCGAAGGGGAGGGGCGGTTCGCGCACCGGGAGGATTTCTCTGGCCGAGTGTACCCAGCCTGAGCAAGTGATAGATTTTGTCGCCATCTGTAAGGGGTAGTTGAAAACCCCGGGGGTCTGGTAGTTCCGGATGCGGTCGATCATGGTGATGGCCATGATCTTCATACCCGGGGTCAATGTCGGCCTGAGATCACCTTGAACGGAGAGTTGGACTGTCCCCCGGACCGGTTGAAAGGAGGATCGTGGTGTAAGGTCGTGGAAGAGGATCTCTTCGGTAGCCAGTTCGAATCGGCTGTTTTCGCCGTCGTACACCACCATGGTGAGGATCCGGCCGATCAGGGTGACCTTGGATTTTTCGGTGATGACCCGGGAAATATGATGGGGATCAGAGACCGGCTGCAGAGCCAGATGGACGTGGAGAAGGCCGAGGAGGAAAAAGAGGGGCAGGGTGGAGAGTGGTCGCAGCCGGGGGTTGAGAAAAAAGGCGACCAGGGCCAGTGCCGGCAACAACGGCAAGATAATCGCAGCCAGCGGCAGTTGGGCCAAGGGTGCTGCAAAGATATAAGCAATGCTGCTTCCCAGGATGAAACAGACGGTGACACTGATCAGCAGGTTCTCCGTACAGCGGCGCAGCACCTGGTCCATGCGTTCTCTTACCCGTTGGCGCTGGTCGGGGACAGCAGAGTTGTGATGATTTCCAGGTGTCGGCGGACAACCCCCCGATTGGCCCTGACACACTCGCCGGCCGCGCTCGCCATGGACCGGTGCAGGAGCGGATCGGTACAGAGTTGCTGCACCGCGGCAGCCAAGGATGCCGTCGAGGTGACCTGACGGGCTCCGCCGTTCTCGACCAGTTCTGCGGCAATTTCCGTAAAATCTTCCATGTGCGGGCCAAAGAGCACGGGAATTTCGGCGGCAGCCGGTTCGATGGGATTGTGCCCCCCCAGCGGCACCAGACTGCCGCCGATAAAGACGACCTCGGCCATCGGGTAACAGTTCACCAGATCGCCGATGGTGTCCAGGATCAGGATGCCTTCTCCGGTGTGCCGTGCTTCGGTCCATGTGCGGCAGGCGAGGTTGGCTTGGCGGGCAAGGGAGACAATCTCGCCCGTTCTTTCGATATTCCTCGGGGCGATGAGCAACTGCAGGTCGGGGATGATCCGGCGGAGTTCGAGGAGGGCGGAGAACAGCAGCTGTTCCTCGCCGCGATGGGTCGAGCCGCAGATCCAGAGCGGTGCGTTACTGTCAAAACCGTAGGCCGCCTTTGTCTCCCTTTTGGTGGCTTCATCCTTCATGGGGCCGCGGGTCAGATGGGTATCGTATTTGAGGTTGCCCAGAGTGACGACCTTTTCAGGGCCCACTCCCAGTGACCGCATCTTTTCGGCATCGGCTCCGGTCTGCATCGACAGAAGGGTGAAAGCGTTGAACATCGGCCTGAACAAAACAGCATAACGCTGGTAGTTGGCAAAGGATTTCTGTGAAATCCGGCCATTGACCAGGAACAGCGGAACCTGATGCCGGGCAAGAAGATGCAGCCAGTGCGGCCAGAAGTCGGTTTCCACCAGAATGAAAAGATCCGGCCCGATTGCCTTGAGAAAGGTGCGGACCGTGGGGCCCAGGTCGATCGGGCCGGCAATGATTGCATCGGCATATGATGCCAGCAGGTGTTGAGCCACCTGGCCACCGGAATTCGTGGTCGCGGAAAAAATAATCCGAACCTCGGGCAGGGCCTCCCTGATGCCCCGCACCAGGGGAAGCGCCGAGGTGACCTCGCCCACGGAAAGGGCATGGATCCAGCATGTCGGTGCAGCGGAAGCCCGCAGGGCGAGCGGCGCCAGTTGACCCGCAAGGCCGAAACCCAAGCGCTGCAAAATCCGGTGGCGGTATTTTTTCCGGCTGAGGATGAAGGGTGCAATCGGCAGCAGCAGAAGACTGAAGCAGACCGAAAGGAGAGTATAGAGAAAAAACATCGGGCGCAGGCATCCTTGGTCAGGTATCGGGAACATCACTGGTAGTGTTGATACCAATTATCTTGGTTTCTGTCGAAGAAGAAGCGCGCAGGCTGGAGATAATCGGTTGACGGTCAAGGGGTGCATTCTGGTAATAATAGTATTGGACGAATATAGTATGGTTCATTGGGGGATTTATAAATATTATTGTCGGATTTTTTTTAAATTCTGAATTTTATTCTTGATTGGGTTTTTTAGCCGCAGTAGTGTCGGTGACTGTTGTTCCGTTGCTTCCTGTTTTGTTCCCTCTGGGCGAGAACGTACATGCTTGATGAGATCAGTCTGAAGATTCTGAAAATACTGCAGGAAAAGGCCCGCATTCCCAATATCGAGGTGGCCCGCCAGGTTGAAATGGCCCCTTCGGCGGTGCTGGAGCGAATCCGCAAGATGGAGCGCCAGGGGATTATCGACGGCTATGAGGTCAGGCTCAATCCCGAGCAATTTGATCGCCGCCAAATCGCCTTCATCGAAATTAGGACCCGATCCGTTGGCGACCGCCCTGAAACCGGACGAGCGCTGGCCGCTGTTCCCGAGATTCAGGAGGTCCATTATGTGGATGGCGAGGACTGTTATCTGGTCAAGCTCCGGGTTGCGGACACTGCCGAACTTTCCGTCATTATTCGCGAAAAAATAGCCGTTATCGCCGAGGTCGCCGCCACCCGGACAACAACGGTGCTGCAAACCTACAAAGAAACTGCGCGCATCCCCATCCGCAGTTGAAACCCAACGAGGAAAACGCCATGCCGATGACTCAAGGCTTTAAGGATCGACTCTATCCCCATCTCCCCGCCATTGCCGCGCACTTCAGCACTCCTTTCCATATCTACGACGAGGCCGGTATCCGTGAGACCGGCAGGCAGCTCAAGGAGGCTTTTGCCGCCATTCCTTCTTTCCGCGAGTATTATGCGGTCAAGGCCCTGCCCAACCCGAGTATCCTTAAAGTCATGCGGGATCTGGGATTCGGCTTCGATTGCAGCTCGATCACCGAGCTCATGCTGGCGCGGGATCTCGGCGCCAGCGGCGATGACATCATGTTCACCTCCAACAACACCAGCCATGAGGAATTTGTTCTGGCCGAGGCCGATGGCGGCTGCATCCTCAATCTTGACGATATCAGCCTCATCGACAAGGTACCGAACATGCCCGAGCTGATTTGCTTTCGCTACAATCCCGGAGCGCGGCGCAGCGGCAACGACATTATCGGCAGGCCGGAGGAAGCCAAGTACGGGGTCAGTCACGAGCAGATTGTCGAGGCCTATCGGCGGGCGCGGGCCAGGGGGGCGAAACGGTTTGGCCTGCACACCATGCTGGCCTCCAATGAACTCAACTATACCTACATGGTGCGGACCGCCACCATGCTGCTCGAACTGGCGGAGAATATCGGGGAACAGCTGGGGATCACCTTTGAGTTCATCAATATCGGCGGCGGCCTGGGCATCCCCTATACCCCGGAGGCCCAACCACTGAATATCGCCGCCATGGGCCGGGAGATCACCGGGCTGTTTCATGCCTTTGAACAGCGCCACGGCTATTGCCCGACCCTGTTGATGGAGAGCGGCCGCTTCATGACCGGGCCGCACGGGGTCCTGGTGGTCCGGGCCATCAACCGCAAGGATATCTACCGCACCTATATCGGCGTGGATGCCTGCATGTCCGCGCTGATGCGGCCCGCCCTCTACGGCGCCTATCACCATATCGAGGTGCTGGGCAAGGAAAACAGCACTGCCTTCGAAACCGTTGATGTGGTCGGCTCGCTCTGTGAAAATAACGATAAGTTCGCCGTTCAGCGGCGACTTCCCAAAATTGAGGAAGATGATCTCCTCATCATCCAGGACTCCGGAGCCCACGGTCATGCCATGGGGTTTAACTATAACGGCAAGCTGCGTCCCAAAGAGCTGATGTTACGCCCGGACGGCACGGTTGCCCTGATCCGCCGCGAGGAACGGCCCGAGGATTATTTCGCCACCCTGCAGTTCGAGGAAAAGGTCATGCGTCTGTGATGAGACAGTTGGCGACCATGAGCCTTTCCTTATGAATCTCCTCCTTCTCGAGCCTGCCGAGCTCATTGCCGGCGAGGCAACCCTAACCGGCCGCCGGGCCGAGCATCTGCTCACGATCCTGCGGGTGGTATCGGGAGATACGGTCCGGGTCGGGGTGATCAATGGAAAGCTGGGCAGCGGCCGGGTGCTGGCGACGGAAGGAGGGGCGGTGCGGCTGGCGGTGGAATTGCGCGAGCAGCCGGTCTGCGACCATGAGGTCGAGCTGATCCTGGCCCTGCCCCGGCCGATCATGCTCCAGCGGATTCTCAAGCAGGCGACGGTGCTCGGGGTGCGACGCTTCCATCTCATCCGTTCGCGGCGGGTGGAAAAATCCTTTTTTCACAGCCCGGTGCTGGAACCGGGCAAGATCCGTTCGCTTTTACTGGAGGGGATGGAGCAGGCCATGGACACCTGGCTGCCCGACGTCACCATCCATCACCAGTTCAAACCCTTTGTGGAAGACGTCCTGCCGACTCTCTCCGGTCAGGGACTGATCGCCCATCCCGATGCCGCGGGAACGCTGGCCGACATCCCGCTTTCAGGCCAGCCGGAAGGGCGACTGCTGCTCGCCGTCGGGCCCGAGGGCGGTTGGAGCGAGCATGAACTGCAGTGTTTCAGCGATGGCGGTTTTTACGGCTTCACCATGGGCAACCGCATCCTCCATGTCGATACCGCCGTGGTCAGCCTGCTGGCCCAGTTGCAACTCCTCTACGACCTGCGGAAACGCTGAAGCAGTTTGCCGGTCAGCAGGGTGAACTCCGGCAGCCGTAACAGCTGCAGGCTGATCAGATAGAGCCCCACTCCCACCCCGATCAAGACTGTCAGGCCAGCGGCCTGCAGCAGGGTCGGGCCAACGAGCCAATCCCCCAGGAAATTTTTCAACAACCAGATCCCGCCGGCCATGATTGCGGTGGCCAGGCTGATTTTGCCGATTCCTTTCATCAGGTACCCCAGAGGGAGCCCGGAGAGCTTGCGGTACAGCACCGTGCCCAGGAAGAGGAAATTGAGAATCATGGCGCAGGAGGTGGACAGGGCAATGCCCCGGTGCTGGAACAGATCAATCACCTGATAGATGATGAGAATATTGGCGGCCACGCCGATAAAACTGCCGATCACCGGATACTTGGTGTTGCCGATGGCGTAAAAGACCGGGACCATGACCTTGATCGCCGAATAGGCGAAGAGTCCGTAGGCATAAAAGGTCAGGGCGGCGGCGGTCTGGAGGGTATCGGCGGCGGTGAAGGCGCCGTGCTCGAAGATAAGGCGGATGATCGGCACCGAGAGCAGCATCAGGCCGGCGGTGGCGGGAATGGCCAGGCTGAAGACCAGAACCAGGGAGGAAGTGAAGGTCTGTTTCAGGCTGATCAGGTCCTGCAGGGCCGCCTGCTTGGCGAGGACCGGCATGATCGCGATCGACAGGGCAACGCCAAAGACACCGATGGGCAGCTGCACCAGGCGGAAGGCGAAATTGAGCCAGGAAACCGAGCCCTCAACGCAGCCGGCGGCAAAATTGGTATTGATGAAAATATTGATCTGGGTGGCCGAGAGGCCAATGGTAGCCGGCAGCATCAACAGGAGGATGCGGCGGAGGCCGGGATCAGTCGGGCTGCAGTTGAAGCGGAAGCGGAAACCGACCTTCATCAGGGTGGGCACCTGCATCAGCAGCTGCATGGCCCCGCCGATCAGGGTGCCCCAGGCCATGCCGGCAATGGCGGGTTGGCCGAAACGGGGAAACAGCCAGGCGAGCGTCAGGCCGCCGACAATCGAGCCGAGGTTGAAGAAGGTCGAGGACAGGGCCGGGACGAAGAACTTACCCTTGGTATTGAGGATGCCCATGACCACCGCCCCCAGCGAGACAAAGAGCAGAAAAGGGAACATGATCCGGGTGAGCTTGACGGTCAGCGCTGTTTTGCCGGCAACGTCCTGAAAATCGGGGGCGAGCAGGTTGACGAGGGGATCGGCCAGATAGATGCCCGCCAGGGTGAGGGCACTGATCACAAGAGTGAAGAAAATCAGAACATTGCTGGCCAAGCGCCAGGTCTCCTCGGGACCCCGGTTGGTGTTGTACTCGGAGAAGACGGTGACGAAAGCAGCGGAAAGCGCCCCTTCGGCGAAGAGGTCCCGGAGGAGGTTGGGAATGCGGAAGGCGACCACAAAAGCGTCATTGGCAAAGCCGGCGCCGAAGAGCACGGCAAAGACCTGTTCCCGGATGAGGCCGAGTACCCGGCTGCACATCACGGCAATGCTCACCGCTCCGGCGGAACGGGCGATCCGGCCGGTGTCGCCGGAGGGTTTCGTCGATGGGGTTGCGGTCATTGATTGGTCAGGGTTTCAGGAGGTTATCGCTTGACTTTGCAATATTAATACGAATATAACAAAGGCTGTTTTTGTGGACTTGATGGTTACCATTCTTGCCGCGAAAGAGAAAGGGCTTTTCATCGGTTTTCGGGCACGAGTCGTAATCCGTTAACATTGATACAGCATCCGTTTCATTCACTGGAGGATCTCATGCAGGAAGTACAGCAGATCAGGAATGTGGTTATTCTCGGACATGGCAACAGCGGTAAGTCAACCCTGGCGGAGGCGTTACTGTTTACCGCCGGGTCGCTGAAACGACTGGGAAAGGTGGATGAAGGCACCTCCTCCATGGACTTTGAACCGGAAGAAATTAAACGCCGGATCTCCATCGGCACGGCTTTTAACCAGCTAACCTGGAAAAAGAACGATGTCTATCTGATGGATACGCCGGGAGACGATAACTTCGTCAATGAGACCCGGTTTGCCGTCCAGGTCGCCGACAGCGCCATCCTGACCGTGGGCGCGGTGCTGGGCGTGCGGCCGCAGACCGAAAAATTTGTCGATCTGATCCGGGAAAACAATCTGCCCTGCCTGATCTGCATCACCAAGATGGACCGCGAACGGGCCAATTTTCAGAAAACCGTCGCCGGAATCAAGGAGACCTGCAATCTCAATCCCGTGGTGCTCTCCCTGCCCATCGGTGCGGAAGACCAATTCAAGGGTGTGGTGGATATCGTTGCCAACAAGGCCCTGTTCTTTGTCGAGGGCGGTAAAACCGAGGCCGGCGAGATTCCCGCCGACATGGTCGACGAGGTGGCGGCCTTGCGCGATAACTTGATGGAATATGTTGCCGAGACCGACGACGAGCTGATTGAAAAATTTCTCGAGGAGGGTGTGCTCACCGAGGAGGAATTGGCAGCCGGGTTAGTGGCGGGTCTTCCGGCCCCCCAAAACGCGCCCGTCTGGTGACGC
>Ga0074197_1002043_pt1 | contig 14985 bp, 13 predicted proteins | sample EPASupsiteSAE305_FD_64526 | JGI IMG/M metagenome (GOLD analysis project Ga0074197, IMG submission 64526) | Bioremediated contaminated groundwater microbial communities from EPA Superfund site, New Mexico - SAE3-05 reassembly with SPADES | ecosystem: Environmental > Aquatic > Deep subsurface >...
GCGTCGTCACAAACGGTGGTGGTGGACCCGCCGAACCCGACCGCCACCGCGAAATCGGCTTTCTTGAATTCCCACGGGTTGCCCGGCTGCAGCCAGCGGTCGCTCAACTCCTTTTGCCAGCCGTCGGCAAAGGTCTGGTCGAACATGCCGAATTCATAGCGGATGCCGTAGCCGATGGCCGGGATCTCCAGGCTGGCCAAGGAATCGAGGTAGCAGGCGGCCAGCCGTCCCAGGCCGCCGTTGCCCAGGCCGGGTTCCTCCTCGTGATCGACGATCTGCTGCAGATCCAGACCGGTTTCTTCGGCCGCCTGGGCGAACTGATCACGCAGACCGAGGCTGATGAGATTGTTGAGCAGGTGGGGGCCCATGAGAAATTCAGCGGAGAGATAACAGACGATCCTGCTCTTGCTTTCGCGCAGCGCCGCCACCGAGTTAATGAACAGCCTTTGCATGCGGTCGCGGAGGGTATAACTCACCGCCAGGTAATAATCATTGAGCGAGGCGTTGAAGGGCAGCACCCCCTGTTGGAAAAACAGTTTGTAGGCAAAGGCGCGTTTGAGCTTGTCAATGGTTTGACGGTCGGTCGTCTGTTTCTCTTGCATGCTGTTCCACCATGGTCTCTGTGGTTTACACTTCCCGAACGTTTTTTTGTCAGCGAATGCGTCCTCTGCCGGTCAATTGCGCGGCAGCGAAAAGTCGAGGGCACGTTTGTCCGTACCTTCATTTCCGGTCAATACTTCTCCGGGATAAACTTAAAGGGATATTCCTTCTCCTGATAGGTCTTGCCGATTTTTCGTTTCGGCAGCGCTATCTTCTCTCCTTTCAATTCCTTGTATTCGATGGATTGGAGAAGATGACGAATGGTGTTCAAGCGCGCACGCTTCTTGTCATTGGACCGGACCACATTCCACGGCGCCCAGGGGGTGTCGGTGGCGGCGAACATCTCGTCGCGGGCCCGGGTGTAGTCATCCCATTTGTCATAGGATTTGATATCCATGGGCGAGAGTTTCCATATTTTACGGGGATCGTCGATCCGGGCGGTCAACCGTCTGGTCTGCTCCTCCGGGCTGACCTCCAGCCAGTATTTGAGCAGGATGATGCCGGATTCGAGCATCATTTTTTCAAAAGCCGGGATAACATTGAGAAAGCGTTTGGCCTGGTCCTCGGTGCAGAAACCCATTACCCGCTCGACGCCCGCCCGGTTGTACCAGCTGCGGTCGAAAATGATCACTTCGCCGGCAGCCGGCAGGTGGGGCAGGTACCGTTGCGCGTACATCTGCGATTGCTCGCGTTCGGTCGGCGAGGGCAGGGCGACCACTCGAAAGACCCTTGGACTGACCCGTTCGGTGATCGCCTTGATGGTTCCGCCTTTGCCGGCGCCATCCCTCCCCTCAAAGAGGATGCAGACCTTGAGCCCCTTGTGCAGAACCCATTGCTGCAGCTTGACCAGTTCTCCGTGCAGCTTGGCCAACTCCGCATCATAGGTCGCGCGGCCCAGTTTTTTAGTGCTGGATTCCTGATTCTTCTCTTTCGCTTTGGTCTTTTTCATCGCTGCGCTCCTTTCGTGGTTGATCGATAAGAGGGGTGGTTTGGATGCTTGCCTTTTCCAGGGACGGCTCTGATTGACAGCCCTCCGTCATCACGGTACCCGTGGTTTCCTTGCCACTTTCCGGTCCTTTGATCCAGGCAAGCAGCAAGGTATAGGTGACAGCCAGCATGACCGGACCGATGAACAGCCCGATGACGCCAAAGGCCACCAAGCCGCCGATCACACCGGCAATAATCAGAATGATGGGGAGATCGGCGCCTCTCTTGATGAGTATCGGCCGCAGGAAATTATCGCTGAGCGCCACCAGTACCGACCACACCAGGAGCAGGGTTGCGCCGGTATGCGCACCGCTCCAATACAGCCAGATGACTGTGGGGAACAGTACCAAGCCTGGGCCGACCTGCGCGATGCACAGCATCATCATCACCGCTATCAGCAGGGTGACGGCCGGCACTCCGGCCACAATGAGGCCAAAGCCGCCAAGCGCCGATTGTACAATCGCCGTGCCAACGATGCCCAGGGCTACACTGCGGATGGCAGCGGCCGAGAGCTTGGCCGCCTCCAGGCCGCGATCACCGGCCAGACGCCGGGCAAAGCTGCACACCAGCTCCGCTGCTTTTTCACCTTGGGCGTATAAAATGGCGGCAAGGATGATCATCAAGCAAAACTGGACCACGAGCAGCCCGATATTGCCGACTTGCTCCACGAACCATTTCAAGGTCGTGTTCACATACGGCGCCAGTTTCTCCGAGATTTCCTGGGGGCTGATCACCGCCAATTGTTGCCAGCGCTCAATCAGGGTCTGAGAGATGAGCGGTACTTTTTCAAACCATTCGGGTGGCGAAGCAATACGGACGTTTTTCAGCGCATTCAGCAAGACGACCAAGTCACCTGTTCGCTCGAGAATGGTGATGATGGCAAACGAGAGGGGGATGACCAGCAGCAGGAGCAAGGCCAGCGACATCACCACAACGGCGAGCCATCGTTTGTGCCAGCATCTCTTTTGCACCTGCAGCATAAAGGGCCAGGTGGCGACCACAATCATCACCGCCCAGCCAAGCGAAAAGAGAAAGGGGCGTAAGATCCAGAGGCAGGAGATGATGAGCAGCCCGATGCACAATACCACCAAAGTGGAACGGGCTATCTCGGGAGGATGCGTTGCGGTCATGTCACTCAGACCTCCAACTGGTGTGTGCGGAATGTTTTCCGGGGTCAATAGGGTGCTGCCCGAAGTCCCGGCCACGGCAGGATTCAATGTGCCGCTTTGATCACGCTGGCGATTTCCTCGCTGAGTCGACTGATATTATGCCGCTGCGCGACGATCCAAGCATCATAACTACCGTCCGCCGGCTGCTCGCTGAAGGTGCTGCGGCGGGTAATCCGTGCGCTTTTACTTTTGGGATCGACCAGCGACCAGCGCACGGCCAGGTTCGCTTCTTTTCCTAAAACCCCATCCATGGCCAGAATGTCGAAGAGAATCTGATCCGTTGGCTCGGAATAGTGGTCGGCTGGGTACAAGGCAATCTTTTCCGTTCCGAGCCTGTTGGCCAACTGTTCGGCAATTGCCCGGGCAAAATCGCGGTCAACCCCTCCCGCCCAGCGGTGATAGTCACTCAACTTATAGCGGCCATCCGCCCCATCGACGGCAATTTGGGTTTTTTTGAGAACATCGGGAAGAGAGACCGGGCCGACGCTCAAAACCAATTGCTCGTGGCGTTGCGTGGCAGGCTTGGCCGCATCCGTTCCAGCCAGGCTGTAATAGGTTACTTGGGGGGTGGCCGAAGTGCAGCTTGTTAAGACCAAACAGGCCAAACCGAACAGGAGTGCTCGAAGCAGGAACAGGAATGGCTTACTCATGGACTTCTTTCTCCTTGCCAAAGATGATTGACTGCGGCCGGCTTTCCAGGGTGTCGGCCAGTTCACGAATCGAGCGCAGCGCCTGGGACAGTTCCTCGAGAGTATTGCGGGCGTTGTAATTCAAGGGCGAGTCCTTGCCGATGCTCCGCTGCAACTCGATCAGGGTTTTTTCTAATTCCGCGATGGTCGCTTGCATTTTCGGCGCGGTTTCGGTGTCCAGCTTTTTCGCCAACGTCCCGAACTGCTTGAGTGTGGCGCTTGCATCCTTCAACACTTGCTGAAGGTCGCCGCCGATCTGGTCGAATTTGACCTTTTCGAGGTTGGCAATAATTTTACTCAGCCCTTCCTGTAATCGTTCGAACGAGCCGGGGATGGTCGGCACCACCCGGAGCCCGTCCCGGCTGGACAGGCTGGCTTTGGGGGCGTCCGGCACAAAGACCAGATTGACCATCAGTTGGCCGGTCAGCAGGTTGGCGCTTTGCAGTTGGGCCCGGAGGTTTTGCTGTTCGACTAAAACCTTTATAAAGGCATCGGGGTCGTGCTCGATCATTTTCAGTGCTTTTTCCTTCTGAGCCACACTGTGGGCGGCACTGATCCGTTCCGGCTCAATGGCTACAATCACCGGCACGGTGAACTTCTTGGTTTCAATATCGAATTCCAGCTTGAGGTCCACGACCTCGCCCAGCTTGATGCCGTAGATCTCCACCGGAGCACCGATATTGAGGCCGCGCACTGACTCATCAAACAGCAGGGCATAATAGTTGCGCACCGTATATTTTTTCTCCTGGGTGGAGCTGCGGTCGGCATAGAGGTAGAAGGTGGCGTTTTCCTTGGCCTCCTCCTCTCCCTGGCCGGTTTCCTTGACGACATCGAAGGCGATGCCGCCGCTGAGAATGGAAATCATCGACTGGGTCTCGACCTTGAGCCCCTGGGCATTGAGACTGACATCGAAGCCGCTGGCATTCCAGAACCGGGTGTTCTCCGTGACTCTGGTATGATGCGGCGCCTCGATAAAAATCTGGATATCCACGGCCTTGCCGTCTTTGTCAAGGCTGTACCCCACCACTTGCCCCACCTGGATCTGCCGGTAATAGACCGGAGCGCCGATGTCGATGGAACCTAATGTGTCGGCTTGGAGAATGAAATGGCGGCCGGGTTGGTCGATGGTCACCACCGGGGGCACCTCCAGCCCGATGAAGGCATGGGCGGACGAGCCCGCTCTGCTGCCGTCGATGCCAATGTATGCTCCGGAAAAAACCGTGCCCAAGCCGGAAACCGAGCCGCCACTGATCCGTGGGCGGACCACCCAGAATTTGGTCTGGTTGGTCAGGTACGGCTCGCTGCCCTTGATCATCTTGGCGGTGACGATTACCTTGGAGGCGTCCTCGTTCAAGGCAATGGTTTCGACCTGGCCGATCTCGACATCCTTGAATTTTATCTTGGTCTTGCCGGCCTCGAGTCCATCGGCAGTGGAAAAGGTGATGGTGATGGTTGGCCCTTTCTCGCTGATCGCTTTAAAGGCGAGCCAGCCGCCGATCGCCAGGGCCACCAGAGGCACGATCCAGACAATGGAAAAACGGCGTTTGGACTGGATCACGGCTTCGGCGGCCTGGGGCTCGGTTTGTGGGTTGTCGGTCATACGTTCTCCTCAATAACATCCCAAATAATTCGGGGGTCAAAATTTTCAGCGGCAAACATGGTAATCACTACTACTCCAGCGAAAAAAACCGCGGCTGGTCCGGCTTCGATGGCGGCAACCGCTCCGAGCTTGACCAGGGCCACCAGGATGGTCACCACGTAGATGTCGACCATCGACCAGCGGCCGACCAGCTCGGTCAGGCGATACAGGGTTGTCCGGTCCTTTGGTCGCCAGACGGAGCGGAAGTGGACGCTGAGCAGCAGGAAAATCAAAATAAGCAGTTTGGCGAACGGAACAAAAACGCTGGCGATGAAGATCACCGACGCAATCTCCCAGGAGCCGGTCTGCATGAAATAAATCACCCCGCTCATGATGGTGTCGGCCTGCTTGGCGCCCAGGGTCGTGGTCACCGTGATCGGCAGGACATTGGCCGGGATGATCAAGATGATTGCCGCACAGACCAGCGCCCAGGTGCGTGCCAGACTGTTGGGTTTGCGCAGGTGCAGATGGGCGCCGCAGCGTGGACAGTGCGGATGGGCCTTTGCTTGTGCGGCTGTAATCAGCAGGTGGCAATCGTGACAATTGATCAGGCCCAATTGGCGGGCGGTGGCGGCACAGGGCTTCATCGGCGAAGATCCAGGCGGTCCCACAGCAAAGGTGGGTCCAGGCTCGAAAAGGCGGCGGCCATCACAAAAATCAGCGCCCCGAATGAAAAGACCGATATGCCGGGCACAATGGTGGCCATATGCCCCAGTTTGACCAGAGCAACCAGAATGCCCATCATGAACACTTCCATCATCCCCCAGGGAGCGACTTCCTGCACCAGGCGAAAAACGTGGGCGGCGCCAACTGCCGGGTGGCGGTCTAACTTGAGCGGGAGCAGGATGTACAGCAATCCCACCATCTGCGTCAATGGCACCAGGACGCAGGTCAATAAAACAAGCACCGCCAAACCATGTAATCCTTGTTTCCACAGTTCGTGAATGCCGGTCAGCAGCGTGGTTTCCTGGATCAGGCCGCCGGTTTTCATGGCCAGAAAGGGAAAACTATTGGACAGGAGAAAGAGGATCAGGGCGGTAAGGGTCAAGGCAAGGGAGCGCTCGATACTGTCGGGTTTATACCGGTAGAGCACGGCGCCGCAGCGGGCGCAGAGCAGGGTGGCGGTCACCTGTTCCGGCAACCGGTTCAACAGATCGCAATCGTGGCAGGCCAGAACATTGGGTGGTCCGTATTCGCCGGGAGGAGTAATTGCCTCGGCAGGTACAGGGGGATGTACCGATTGAAACGGTTTGTGCAAGAACTGTTGGAGGCGATAAAGAAACATAGGCGGTATAGCGAAATGCTACCTTGGAAGGGGGTTCAAGAACTGATGCCAGGACGAAGTCCACACGATTGTGTTCCACAAATGACCCGGCCTGCCATACGGTCCATTGTATGGCAGGCCGGTGCTCCCCGAAAAAGCAGGTTGAGCACCGGTTTGCCATCATTCTAATAGCCGGTTGCAGGATCCAAGCTACCCGGAAAAAGATTGCGGGATGCTTGTCTGCGGATGGTGACATACTCCGAGCTCAAAGCCCCTTGGTCGCGTTGTCGGTTTGCCAGTGGGCATACCCGATTCCGGTACCGCCGACCCATTGGGTCGAATCGTCCTGCTGATCGACGGTCGGGCTGTCGGCGGGATCGCCGGCGATCACCGAACCGCGGATACCAGCGCTCACCAGTCAGTTTTTATTCAAATAGAAAATTCCGCCCAGCACCACATAATATTCATTCACTCCGCCGTCAGCTGTAAAAAAAGGCAGCCCCGAAGTGCCGATATTGTCAGCATTGACCCCGATGTAATAGTTGGCGTACTCATCATCCTGATAAAAAAGACCGGCGCTGCTAAGGTTGACGGACTTGGCCACCGGATGCCAGGAGCGGGCGCTGACATTGGCTCGGAAGCCATCGCTTTCGTCGCCCACATCTCTTGCATCATCTTCTCGCCTTCTCCGCTCGTCTTTATTGGCAAAGGCGGTTATTGGGCTGTCTTGCCGTGGGCCTTGTCCAAGGTCACCCGTAATCGTTTCGCCCAGAATTCGAAGGCTTCCTTGGGAGCGCCGAGTTTGGTGAAGCCGCTCATCTTCGAACCGTCGAAGGTATCGACACCGGCGGCGAGCCGTTCGTTGGTCATGGAATCAAGGAATTCCACTTCCATGCTCGCGCCACCTACACCTGTATGGGCACCTGTCGTCGCCTTCTTGGCGACACTGACAGCCAGCCCGACCGGCAAGACGGTGGTAATACCGGTGATGGCCGGGTTGCTCGTTTCGATATTGGTGAGGGCCAGCCGAATCCGCAGGACGTCTTTGCCCGGTTCGGTGACCAAAGGATAGGCCGTACCCAAGGCCTCGAAGATGGCTTTGTGGAAGGTGTCGGACAGCTCCTTCAGCTCGCTGGCCTGCAAGCCCTGACTGGCGGCATCTCTCTTGAGAAAGAACTGAGCCTCGTCAAGCATCACCCGGCGATATTTCTTCAAATCCATCCCTGGTTTGGTATAGATCTGATCAATGCCATCAGATGGACCAGGCTGAAATTGGGGATAGGTTTTCAGAAAACCGGAGGATGTCTCCTTGGGGGCAGCGGCACAGCCAATCAGAAACAGCCCCATCATGATCGTCATCAAACCTGCAAGTCCAGTGTGTAGCATCTTCATTTGTTTTCTCCTTGCAAAGGGGGGAACAGTTATTTGCCCGGTTTAATTTTGGTAATCTTGCTGCCCTGGATGCCGATACCGGCCATCAGCCCTTTCTGCTGAAATATAAAAGCATAGATTCCTGACTTTGCCGTGGTGGTGGTGAGTGAACGGGCAACCCCTTCATCCACAATGACAACGCTGGGGCCAACGCCGATTTCCCACCCGTTGCTGTTTTTGAGGTAGGCTAACCCTTCGTTATCGATAAAGAACAGGGCGTAGCCGAATGATTGCGCTCCCGCCTGCAAACCGTAGGATGCGGCCACTGTCCGGTAGTAGCCGGTGGTCTTGCCGCCAACGCGGAGCGCGCCCTCGCCAAATTGACCGCCGACGATCAGTCCGGCTTTGATGATATCGGGAAATACCAACACCCCCTTGGCAATCTTGGCCATGTTCTTTGCAGCTGGGGTGGTCCGGTACAAGGTCTGCAAGGCGCCGTCCACATCACGATCGATTTCTCCGGCCGTAGCGGCCTGCGACATCCGGGGCACGGTCAGAACGAATATCGCCAGCACGAACAAGAGCGATAGCTGGAGTGTTTTTTTCATGATACCTCTTTCCATTCGTGTTTCCATTGCCTTCTCCTTGTGTTGGTATAAATATTTGAACAGTTTTCTTCTCCTGCAAACTAAAAAATAAATGGTGGTTCTACAAGTTAAAAATTTGATAAAAATCAGGTGGTAAAAAAAAAAGAGCCGGGAATATAGTCGTGTTTGATGACGTCTGTTTTTTTTTAGATCCTCTCCCTTGATTGTTCAGAGACGATATTTCGTCTATAAGGTGCATGCAATGAACTAACGAAAGACTCCGGGGGGCCAGGTTATGCTCATCTTGCTGCTCATTATTGCAAAAAATCGTGAAAAATAAACCTGTTGTAGATTTGCCACCCTGTATCCGTTCACTGCTATCAAAGTTCATTGATGAAGACGGACATCTTTAATCACATCCAGCCCGCCGATACCCTTCATTTCATAAAATTCAACTATCGGCGGTTTGCGCGATAGTTCCATGGCCTCCAGCACCCGGCAGTACAAATTCGAGCGTAAATGTCTATCAAGAGCTTCCCGTGTGCGCCAACGCTCCATGTAACAGATCGATTCCCCAGCGCCTGTTCCGACTATGAAGAAACAGCCCAGGCAATCGGCGTTGGTTGCGATCAACGCCTGGATGGAATCCAGCACATCAATGACTTTGGATTCGTTTTCAGGAAAAGGATAGATGGTAATGAGGGAAAGAAGCATAAAAAAACCATTGCACAAAGTGCTCCAATTGGATGACTGGTTTCTGTTTATTTATACCTTTGATTTGATGGATTTTTATTGAGTGGAAATGAATGCGGTGTTTATGCCACCTTTGGAAAAGGTGACATATCGACTTTTTTGGGGGTGAAATATCGTCCCGAGCTACGTGGTGTTCTATTTGATCTTTAATTTACGCATGCGTGAATACAGGGTGGACGGATTGATGCCAAGCAATGCTGCCGCCCCTCCTATTCCTTTTATCTTTCCATTGGTGGCGCTGAGAGTTTGCTCGATATGTCGGCGTTCCATCTCTTCAAGGGTCATGACCAGGGAAGGGGAGGGGCGAGCTGGCATCAATTCGAAATGCGAGAGAGCAAGCGTGTTCCCCTGACTGGTAATCATGGCGCGTTCAATGATGTTACGAAGTTCGCGAACATTTCCCGGCCAGGAATACGCCACGAGCATTTCCATGTCCTGATTGGTGATTCGACTGATCTTCCGCCCCATCTTCTGGCCGAACTCGCTTACAAATTTCCCAACCAATAGGGGAATATCCTCCACCCGGTCTCGGAGCGGCGGCACCTGAATCGGAAAGACGTTGAGGCGATAAAAAAGATCGCGGCGAAAGCGCCCCTGTTCAACTTCTTCGGCCAAGTTGCGGTTGGTGGCGGCGATGACCCGCACATCAACTGTAATGTTGTGCGGGCTGCCGAGTCGCTCAAAAGTTCCGTTTTGCAGCACCCGCAGCAGCTTGGCTTGCGTCTCCAGGGGCATTTCCGCGATCTCGTCAAGCAACAAAGTGGAACCATGGGCCAGTTCAAATCGCCCTGCCTGCCGGCTCAGCGCTCCGGTAAAGGCCCCCTTTTCCCGGCCAAAGAGCTCGCTTTCGATGAGCGCCGCCGGGAGTGCTGCACAGTTAACCGTGATCAGCAATCGCTTGCTCCGGTTACTGAGCTGATGAATGGATTGAGCAATCAGCTCCTTGCCGGTACCGGTTTCCCCTTGAATCAGAACCGTGCTCCCGGTTTTGGCAACCTGTTCGACCAGCAGCTTGACACCTTGCATGGCCGGGCTGACCCCAAGAGAACGATGCTTTTCCTCATCGAGTCCCGCCTCTGAGCGCAACAGGGTATTTTCCTGTTCGAGCAATTCACGCAACCGGCTGATTTCCCGGACCTGCTCACGAAGTTTTTGCTCCATCTGCTTGCGCTGGGTAATGTCCGCGGTCACGCCCGTGAGAATTCTGGCCGCGTTGACTCCTTCCTGTTGCACGCGGCCGCGAGAGATCAACCACCGGATCGTCCCATCGGGGTGGGGCACCCGGTATTCCACCTCGGTCTCGGCGCCAAGATGCTGGGCTGTTTCAAGAGCCTCGGTGACCAGGGTGCGGTCCTCAAAATGCACCTTTGCCAGCAAATGAGCTAAAGTGAGGTGTTCCTCCTGGGTGAAATTGAACAGTTTTCTGGAACTATTGGTGGCCCAGATATTTCCGGTGTCCAGGTCAAGTTCCCACAACCCGACTTCGGCGGAGGAGGCCGCTACGTCAAGACGCGTCCGATAGAGTTCCAGGGATCTGAGGATATCCCGTCGCTCCAGGGCGCTGACAAATATCTCTCCAAGGAGTTGCAACGAGGTGATGAAAGGTTCCGGCCAAATGCATTCTTTTTTCAGTAAGTTCAATGCCAAGAGATGATGAACGCGTTGACCGATAAGCAAGGGAATGGTCAAGGAAGATTTTATGCCGAGTTGGACAAAGGATTGCCTGTCTGTTTCCGCCTCCTCAGGCAGGGAAACGAGGTTGGTTATGGCCACCGTTTTACCCAGCAGAACAAGCTGCTGGTAACTCCATGGAAATAATTGCGACAGGTCAATATTCTTGGGCACGATCTCCACCCCTGTATCGTACCAAGCGTGGGACACCCCGACTTTGCAGTTTCCTTCCGAAATTTTGAGTAATCCCAAGCGCCCCAGTCCCAGCAGCTGAAGAATCTCCCGCAGCGAATCTTGGATAACCTCGTCGAGCGTATCGGATGAAGCTTTCAGGATGCGTGCCGAGATAACGGGAATGAGGGGGTCCAGCTGGTCGAAGTTGATCACGGCCGAGGATGGGCTAGCAGGTTCACGATTTTTATGGTCTGCCTCACCGGCAGGGTCAATAGCGGATATTTTCTGAGATTGGTTCGTTCTTTCATGCATATAATTTATTCCTTCAAAGCCTTTTGCGAAAAGAACGTCTGTCTGCCGTGCCATTTTCGACCAAAGGAGAAATTGTTGAGCGCTGCCAAAAAAGAGCAAGACGTCGTCTTCATGCATTGAGAACAATAAGGGGAAATCAAGTTCTTTGGAACCAAGTTTTCTTCCGTGGATAGAAATGAGACGGTATGCAGATAATCGTTGGGTAGCTGGTTCGGAGGTAATTTTTCTATTTTGCACTTCCTCGCATGCAACTGCGCTTGAATTGAACAGTGAAGGATATCCTTCAATACGCCTAACATGCCGTCAAACCGTCGGTATTGTATTATTTCTTTATTTATTGCGCCTGATTGCGCAGCATGCAATGCATCATTTGCTGCACCCGCTGCAACCATCTCGTTTTTTTTCTTTTCATAGTGCCCCTATTTCAAGCCGATAGCTTATGTGCTCCGGCTGGTACAGTACATGCAAAGACCGGCAGGCAGCATCGAGCTGATGCTCCCTTGGCTGCACGTTGCTCGCCTGCTTGCATGGCCACGTTCTCTTTGTTTTCTCTATGACCGGCAAGAGGAACGCCGCTACTCCGGTGTATTTGCACGAGAAGAAAGGAAATGAGATACAAGACGATTTGCATACACAAAGAGCGTTACCTGGCCATCATTACGTTGCAGAGGGCCGAAAACCTGAATGTGCTCAATAGCCAGGTGCTCAGCGAGTTGGGTGCCGCGCTAACCGAGACTGAACGGGATGAGGACGTTAAAGTTGTGATCCTCACCGGAGGGGACCAGTGCTTTTCCGCCGGATTTGACATGAGTGAAATCAACACGTTCGCGACCCCTGCGGAGGCGGGATGTTTTTTTAAGGAAGCGCACTCTGTTTTTGATCGCCTGGAGGAACTGGAAAAGCCGGTTATTGCCGCCATCGGCGGCCTGGCTCTGGGTGGCGGCTGCGAATTGGCGCTGGCCTGTGATCTCAGGATTGCCGCTGAGAACGCGACTTTTGGCCAGCCGGAGATCAAAATCGGCATGATTCCTGGAGGCGGCGGGACCCAGAGATTGCCGCGTCTCATCGGCATGACCAAGGCCAAGGAACTGCTGTATACCGGCGATTACATCAATGCCGGCGAAGCGTATCGGATCGGCTTGCTCAATAAGGTGGTGGCTGCGGGAGCATTGCTTGACGAGGCGAGGGCATTGGCCATGAAAATTTCCCACCAGCCGCAGCTCGCCGTCAAGGCGACCAAGCTTGCCGTCAATGGCGGGCGCAATATGGATATACAATCGGCAATCGCCTATGAGGCCCGTTGTTTTGAAGGTGTTTTTGCAACGGAAGATCAGAAAGAAGGGGTGACGGCCTTTATGGAAAAAAGAAAACCGGTGTTTAAAAACAGGTAAACAACCAATAGGATGGGGTGCCGGCAAGCAGACCCCCCTCTGAACAAACGCCGGCACCTTCATCCATGTATCAAGATATCAAGACGTTTATGTCGCAAAGTAGGAGAAAAGTATGCGAGAAGCAGTGATTGTCAGTGCGGTTCGGACCCCGTTGGGCAGTTTTAACGGCACGTTGGCTAATATGGGCGCCACTAAGCTGGGGGCCATTGTTATCGAGGAAGCGGTCCGCCGGGCGGGCATCGCCAAGGAAGAGGTCAACGAAACGATCATGGGCCTGGTTCTGCCCTGCGGCTATGGTCAGAATCCGGCCAAGCAGGCGGCGGTGCAGGCGGGCATGCCTTGGGAAGTCGAAGCGGTGACTATCAACAAGGTGTGCGGTTCCGGGTTGAAGGCGGTGATGCTGGCAGCCCAGGCCGTGCAGACCGGCGATGCCGACGTGGTGGTGGCCGGGGGCATGGAGTGCATGAGCATGGCCCCGTATTTCCTTAAAAAAGCGCGGTTTGGTTATCGGATGGGCGATGCGACCATGCACGACCACATGGTGCATGATGGGCTCTGGGATATCGTCAACGACTTCCACATGGGCATTTCCAACGAACTCTGTTCCGAACGCTACAAGGTCAGCCGGGAGGATCAGGACCGCTATGCCGCAGAATCCTACCGGAGGACTCTAGCCGCACAGGCCGCCGGCAAATTCGAGGAAGAAATCGTGCCGGTGGAGATCCCGCAGAGAAAGGGCGATCCCAAGGTGTTCTGGCAGGACGAATGCCCAGTGGAGACCACCTATGAGCAGTTGTCCAAGATGAAGCCGGCCTTTAAGCAAGGCGGAGTGACCACCGCCGGCAACGCCTCGATCATCAGCGACGGCGCCGCGGCCGTGGTGGTGATGAGCCGGGAGAAAGCCGAGGCCTTGGGCTGCACCATCATGGCAACCATCGGTGCTCAGGCTTCCTATGGCATTGATATGAAGTACGTGCTGGTGGCGCCGATCTGGGCCGTGCCCAAATGCCTGGAGAAAGAAGGTATCGGCAAAGAGGATATCGATCTGTATGAGATCAACGAGGCCTTCAGCGGCTCCACCGTGGCCGCGCTCAAAACGCTTGAACTTGACCCGGCCACGGTCAACGTCAACGGCGGTAGTGTCGCCCTGGGCCATCCCATCGGCGCCAGCGGCTGCCGTCTCCTGGTGACCTTGCTGCACGAGATGGTCCGGCAGGACAAGAAACGCGGCCTGGTTTCGCTCTGTCTGGGCGGCGGCGAGGCCGTGGCCATGATCGTCAAGCGGTAATAGAGAGACCGTTATCGAGCACCATCAAGATGCGCTCAATCCCCCCTGACATCGAAACACGCAACAGTGCGCAGTGACTGGAGTCATGATGTTCAAGGAGGGATCACAATCTCCTCAGGCCGGGATGGCAGTAGGGAGAACACAAGGGGTGTCTCTCGTATAGAGAGATTTCTTTGCTGTCATTCCGGTCCAAGGGGGACATTTCTGAGAGAGGAAAACCGGCTCGTCAAACTAACAACACTCAACAAGGGAGGGATTTCAGCGGTGGCAGGCTCGGGGGACAAGGAAGCACTGCCCGCCCGTTGTACGAAGAGAAGAAGAGCGTTCAATATCATCCCAAAAAGGAGGAATATCGTATGGCAGTGGGAGCGTTAAAACCACGTTGGGGCCAGCCCCTGACCGGCATTATCTCGTTTTGCTTTTTTTTCATCATGGCCATGATCACTTGGTATATTTTCAGTGATCCGCGTGGGCCGATCGGGTGGTTTCCGTACCCCTTCGTCCTGTATCTCGCCATGATCATTCTGGTCGGCCTCTGGCAGCACATGTTTCTCGGCGATTGGCCGTTTCAGAATATCAAACAGCCCCTGCGCGGGATTCTCATGTCCATTGCCAACCTGGTTCTCGTCTGGTTTGTCATCGATGTCCTTTTCTATCGTGTGCTGGGGGTCGGTTTTAATTTTCTCAGCTACTACGGCCTGGAAGCGGCCAATGCAGCCGGCAAGCTCCCCAAGGTGGCGGCGGCCGGAGCCACGGGCAAACTCGCGCAGATCGCGGTGGTCTGCTTCGTGCTTATTGGTTTTTACACCTACCCGGTGTTTACCATCTTTTTTGGCAAATGGCCTAATGTGCCTTCGGATATCAAGCAGCCGGCCAAGGGACTGGCGGAAATCGGTTGGGCCTCAATGATCACGCTCTTCTGTTATGCGGTGCTGATCGCGCCTTTTTTTGGCGTGGTGTTTCCCGGAGCGGTGCTCAATCCTTCCTGGTGGACGGGTCTTGCCGGTACTTCGCATGTCCATTGGGTGTTCGGCTGGTGGGAGTGGGCCATCGTTATCCTGTTCATGACCCCCAACGTCTGGCGGATGAA
>Ga0074197_1002045_pt1 | contig 14945 bp, 14 predicted proteins | sample EPASupsiteSAE305_FD_64526 | JGI IMG/M metagenome (GOLD analysis project Ga0074197, IMG submission 64526) | Bioremediated contaminated groundwater microbial communities from EPA Superfund site, New Mexico - SAE3-05 reassembly with SPADES | ecosystem: Environmental > Aquatic > Deep subsurface >...
CAGTGCCCGGGGGCCCCCCCCCCGCGGGGGTGGGAAGGCTTTGTGGGAATATGGGGGGGGCGCGGGCCGGCCCCGCTTCCCTGATACCGGGGGCACAACAACAGTTGGGAAATCCCCGACATGCCGATCCCGCCTATGCCGACAAAGTGAATGTGTTTGGTTTTCCTGTACATGAAGGAACCTGCTGTCAGAGTACCATAAAATTAAGAATGCCGCTCTACCCGTGCAGAAAGCCGCAGACATTCCTCCACGATCCGGTCCGTGGCGTCCGGCATTGCCATCGTCTTCATGCTGGCGGCCATTGTATGTAACTCTTCCGAGTTATGCAAGCGTTCGCTGACTGCCCGTGCAAGAATTTCCCCGGTAAGGCCGGCCTCTTCCAAGACCTGGCACCCTCCGCCTTTTGCATAATATTCCCCGTTAGTTACCTGATGATTGTCCGCCGCGAAAGGGTAAGGAATCAGCAGGGCCGGCAACCCCATTACCGCCAGTTCCGCCAAGGTCGTGGCCCCGGCCCGGGATACCACCAAGTCGGCCCGTGAATAGGCTCCGGCCATATCCCTGATAAAGGGTACGACCTCCACCGCAAGACCCAGTTGACGGTAGCACTGGGCCACCATTTCCTGATCCGCTGTCCCGGTCTGGTGGATAAGCTGCAGGGACACCTGCTGTGCCGCCAGCTTTTCCATAGCCTCCATCATCAGGGTGTTGACCCGATGTGCGCCTTGACTGCCGCCAAGCACCAGCACGGTCGGCGGAGTCGCAGCCGGATTCTTGAGGGCAGCGGCCGCCAGAATCTCCTGCCGTACCGGGTTTCCGGTTCGCACGGTTTTGTCGGCCGGAAACGGCGGGGGACACGGCAGCGGGGTGAAAATCCGATCCGCCAGCCGTCCGGCCAGCCTGTTGGCCATGCCCGGCACCGAGTTCTGCTCATGAATGCCGATGGGTATCCCCAGTATCCGGGCAGCCAGCAGGACCGGGCCGGTGACATAGCCGCCAACCCCAAACACCAGATCCGGCTTGAAACGCCGCAGCATCCCCACGGCCTGCCAGACGGCCTTGGGCAGCATCAGCAGGCTGCGCAGCTTGGCAAGGGCCCGCAGGCCTTTAACACCGCCGCAATCAAGGGCGACTGCTTCGAAACCCAGCCCGGCAAGGGCCTGCTGATCCAGCAAGCGCGGAGTGCCGATGAACAGAACCCGTGTTGCCGCAATCCGCTGCTGCAGGGCGGTTGCCACTGCAATACCCGGGAACAGATGTCCGCCGGTGCCGCCGCCGGTAACAATCAGACGCATTGGCCGCAGGAACCGTATACAGGGGGGCTACCGACCGCGCCAAGGCAGAGGGCTTTTTCACCGATAAACTCCTCGATTTCCACCATGGCCCCGATGTAACATTCGGGACAGTAGCCATGGGTCACCGGTTCAGCCTCCGGCAGGGTATGGTTTGCCTGCCATTGGCCGCCCTGCTCCACCCTGTTGCAGACACAGCACATTCTCTTCATTGCTCCCCCTTCCGTCCGGTCGGTTCCTTGCGGAGAGCATGAACGCATGCGGCAAACACCCGACCCCGCTCTTCATACCCGGAAAACATATCATAGCTGGCGCATCCCGGGGCGAGCAGGACCAGGTCGCCGGCAACCGCTGTCGCCTTCGCTCTGCCGACCGCCTCTTCCATGGTGGCCGCCAACTCGGTCGTGACCACCGTGCCCAGGGCCGCTTGCATCAAAGCCGCTGCCTCGCCCACCAGGATTAGATGCTTAACCTTTTCTCTGACCACCTCACTGAGCAGGGTATAATCACCGCCCTTGTCGCGGCCGCCGGCAATCAGCACGACCGGAGCGGCACAGCCGCTGAGAGCGGCCTGCAGCGCCCCGATATTGGTCGCCTTCGAATCGTTGACAAAACGCACCCCGTCAATCTCCGCCACCTCGGCCATGCGATGCGGCGGCGGCTCAAAGGCCGCAAGCCCTGCTGCGATCGCCTCCCTTTTACACCCGTAAAGGGTTGCGGCCAGGATCGCAGCCGCGGCATTGAGTTGATTGACCGAAGAATGAAGCCTGGTGTTTTCGAGACTGTAGACCTCTTCGCCGGGACCTTCCGCACTCTCCAACCCGAGGTGGACACGCCCGTCGATAATTCGGGCCGCACAGCGGGCGTCTTTGCCAAACCAGAAACCGCTGACCCCGGGATTGAGCGGCGCGGCAGCGGCGACCGGATCATCGCCGCCGAGGATGGCAATATCACCCGCAACCTGGGAACGAAAGATGTTCATTTTGGCTGCAGTGTAGGCAGCCAGTGTTCCATGCCGGTCAAGGTGATCAGGGGAAATATTGAGCAGCAGGCCTATATCCGGCCGGAACGCCCCTGCCAGATCGAGCTGAAAACTGGACAACTCCAGCACCACCACTCCGTACCCTGCCGGGTCGGCGAAATAATCCAGCAGGGGGGTGCCGATATTCCCACCGACAAACGGCTCTTTACCGGCCGCAGCCAGCAGCGCGCCGATCAGACTGGTGACCGTGGTCTTGCCGTTGGACCCGGTGACAGCAATCACCGGCACCCGGTATTGACCGGCCGCCAGGGCCAGTTCGCCCTGGACCGGTATCCCCAGCTGACGAGCCGCGCTGATAATCGGTGAGTCAAGCGGCACCCCGGGTCCGGGGACAATGACATCGGCACCGGCGAGAAAGGCCGCGGAGTGGCCGCCGGTTTCCAGGCGAACACCGGCCTGCTGAAGGAACTGCCGGACATCGGGCTCCATCTGCTCAAGTCCGCACCTCTCCGAGACCGCGACCCCGATCCCCCGGCTCAACAGATATTTGACCGTGGACAGGCCCGCTGTCCCCAGCCCGATCACCACTGCCTGCATGCCGCTTTGTAACTGCATGATCTTATCGCAACTTTAGGGTTGCCAGGGCCATCAGGCCGAGGATGATGGAAACGATCCAGAACCGCACCACGACCTTCGGTTCCAGCCAGCCTTTTTTCTCGAAATGATGATGGAACGGGGCCATGAGAAAGATCCGTTTGCCGCCGCTCATCTTGAAATAACCGACCTGGAGGATGACGGAAAGGGCCTCCATCACAAAAATGCCGCCGACAATGGCCAGCAGGAATTCCTGTTTGGTGATGATCGAGATCACCCCCAACGTACCGCCCAGGGAGAGCGAGCCGACATCACCCATGAAGATCTCCGCCGGATAGCAGTTGAACCAGAGAAATCCCAGGCAGGCGCCGACAATGGCGCCGCAGTAGATGGTGACTTCACCGGCGCCGGGGACAAAAGGAATCTGGAGATAACTGGCCACCACCGCGTTACCGGCGACGTAGGAGAAAATAAGATAGGTGGAGGCGGTGATCACAATCGGACCGGCCGCCAGTCCGTCCAGCCCGTCGGTCAGATTGACGGCGTTGGAAGCCCCGACAATCACCACAACCGCAAAGGGCAGGTACCACCATCCCAGATCAGGATGAAACGATTTGAAAAACGGCAGACTGAGCATGCCGTCATAGCCGGGGGTCAGAAGGAGAAACACACCGACCAGCGAGGCGCCGAGCACCTGCAGGAGCAGTTTTCCCCTGGCGCTCAACCCCTTGGAATTGCTTTTGCGGATCTTTTTGATATCATCCAGCGAACCAATCGCACCGAAAAACAGGCTGATACCGATCAACAGCCAGATCAGGCCGCTCTTCAGATCGGTCCAGAGGAGTGCGGAAGCGGTCATGGCAAACAGGATCAGCACCCCGCCCATGGTCGGCACCCCTTTTTTGGAGAAGTGGGTCTCCGGACCGTCGTCCCTGATCACCTGCCCGATCTGCTTTTTCTGCAGCCAGGCGATGAAACGCGGCCCGATGATGACCACTATGAGGAAGGCGGTCACCGCGCTGCCGATCGAACGGAAGGTGATATAACGGAAGACATTGAGCCAGCTCAATTCCGTATGAAAAGGATAGAGTAAATTATAAAACATAGTCCGTTATACGATCAGAGTCCTGTTTTTGAACGCCGTTCAAGTTCCTCGATGAGTGTCTCCATGCGCATCCCCCGTGATCCCTTCACCAGCAGCCAATCGCCGCTTGCCAGCAGACCTTCCGCCTGCATCCGGCAGAGCCAGTCGGCAATCGCCGGCGGGTTAGGAAAAATTTGTACATCCGCGCCCTTCATTCCGGCCTCCCGAGCCGCCTGGGCGACGATTGCCGCGTTGGCGCCGGTGACGGCGAGACGATCATACCCGAGTGCCGCCACCAGGGTGCCGATATCGCGATGCAAGGCCTCCGAGTCGGCACCCAGTTCAAGCATGTCGCCCAGAGCGGCGACATGCCGACCGCCCCTGCCAAAGGCGGCCACGGTGCGCAGACCGGCCGCCATGGAGGCGGGATTGGCATTATAGGCATCGTTGACCACGCGCAATCCGCCCGGCAGTTCGGTGACGACCAGCCGTTTGTCAACGGCAACGTAGGCCTGCAAGCCTTTGACAATGGTCGCCGGGTCGATGCCGGCGGCATGGGCAATGGCGGCAGCTGCCGCACAGTTGCTGACGTTGTGGCTGCCGGGAACGGGAACGGTGATGCGACCGCGCCAGGAACCGATATGCAGGGTGAAGCGCATCCCGCCCTCGCCCCGGTTTTCCGGCCGGGTGACACGAACCGGCGGATGCTGTCTGCGTCCGGCCGCAGTCACCGCAAAACCCACCTGTCGGCCGCCGAACTGCTTGGCCAGGGCCACGACATGGGGATCATCGCAGTTGACCACCCGGATGGCGTCGGACCGCATCCCGGCGAACAACTCGCCCTTGGCCCGGGCAACGCCCTCGATACTGCCGAGCCCCAACAAATGGGCGGGATGAACATTGTTAATGCAGCCGATATCAGGATCAGCAATGGCGGTCAGTCGGGCAATCTCTCCGGGGGCGCTCATCCCCATCTCCAGAATGGCCAGCCGGTGTCCGGCCGCCAGCGGCAACAGCGAGAGCGGCAGGCCGACCAGGTTGTTGAAATTGCCCTTGGTTTTCAGGAGGGGATCAATCCCGGTGCGGGTATCAAGAAGGGCCCGGGTAAAGATACCGGCCGTCATCTCCTTGACCGTGGTCTTGCCGGAACTGCCGGTAATGGCCGCGATCTTGACTAGAGGTGCCAAAAGACGGCGGCGATGAGCGGCCAAGTCCCCAAGGGCCCGCAAGGTATCATCGACCTGGATGTAGAGCACCTGCTCATGCAGCTTTGACGGTACCCGCTCGACGATGACGGCGGCCGCTCCGTTGGCGACAGCGGCGTCGATATAGGCGTGCCCGTCGAAGATTTCACCGTTCAGGGCGATGAAGATATCGCCCCTGTCGAGCTTCCGTGAATCGGTCGAGATCTCGTTGAAAATTTCCCGTTGCCTTCCCGCGGCGACCGTCCCGCCGGTGGCCGCCAGCAAATGGCGCTGATTCCAGCGGAGCAGGGCATTGGTCACCTCCAGGCGATCGTCAAAAAAATGCTTTTCAGTGCCGATGATTTGATAGTCTTCGTGTCCCTTGCCGGCCACCACCACGGTGTCGCCGGGACGGGCCAGACTGCAGGCCGTGGCTATCGCCGCTTTCCGGTCCTTGATCACCGCATAGCCGTCACCCGGCTCATCTCCGAGCAACAATTCCGGCAAAGGGCGGGATTGTTTGCCACTGGCCGCGACCCCTTCGGCGATCGCGGCGACAATGGTATCCGGATCCTCGCTTCTCGGATTATCGGAGGTGACAAGCACCGCATCGGCGTATTTTCCGGCGATCATCCCCATCAAGGGCCGCTTTCCCCGATCACGGTCGCCTCCGCAGCCGAAAACGCAGAGGAGACGGCGAGTTGACAACTCCCGCAATGTTTTCAGGACATTTTCCAGGGCATCCGGGGTATGGGCGTAATCGACAAAAACCGCGGGTCCGGCCGACACGGCCTCACCCGGCAAGGCCACCCTTTCCAGACGGCCGGGAACAGAACCGACCGTTGCCAGCCCCCTGCAGATCCGCTCGCCCGACAGACCCAGCCCCAAGCCGACCCCGGCTGCAGCCAGCACATTCAGCACATTAAAGCCACCGGTCAATTGCGAATTGAAAGCAAACCGCTCTCCCTTGAGCTGCAGAGTGCATTTGAAACCCTCCATGGTCTGCTGCAGCGCACCGGCGGTCACCTCGCACCCCTCGGAAAGGCCGCAGCGGATGGAGCGGACTCCGACAAGGGAGGGGGCGAGCAATTCGCCCCAATCCGTTCCCGTCCCAAGCGGGTTGACGACCACGACCGCTGCCCCGTCTTGCTTGAGATGCCGCAGAAACAGCAGCTTTTTGGCATCGAAATACTGCTCCATGGTCGGATGATAATCAAGGTGATCGCGACTCAGATTGGTGAACAGGGCAACGTCAAAGCACATCCGCCCCAGCCGCTTCTGTTGCAGGGCGTGGGAGGAAACCTCCATGATGACATGGGTCACCTGATTGTCCGCCATGATCCGCAAGAGGCTTTGCAGCGTCACCGGATCAGGGGTGGTCAGCGGGGCATCCTGGAGAATATGGAGACCGTCGTGCCCGTGGTAGCGGTAATTGACGGTACCGATCACCCCGGGACGATAGCCGGCGGCAACCAGCATCCCCTCAAGCAACCAGCTGCAGGTTGTCTTGCCATTGGTCCCGGTAATGCCGATCAGCTGGAGCTGCTCGGCCGGAGAGCCGTACCAGGCGGCGGCCAGGGCTCCGAGCGCTTCATGGCTGTCCGCAACCCGGATCGTCGGCACCGTCAGGTCCCCCAGACCCTCCGCATCATCGACGACCACGGCCAGGCACCCTTTGCTGACGGCTTCCGCAATGAAGGCGCGACCGTCGGCCTTTTCCCCGCGAATGGCGACAAAGAGGCTGCCGGGGATAACCTTTCGCGAATCGGAGGTGACCGCGGCAACGGGCTTTCGGAGCATTGCTGGAGACACCTGCACCGCCTCAGGGGGTGCGATGGCGTGGATGAGCTCAGAAAAGTTTTTCATAACCGCAACTCGATCATTTGGAATCCAGGGTCAGAATACATTCTTCAACTCCGGTCAACGGTTGGCCGGGGAGCGGATACTGGGCGACAATCCGGCCGCTGCCGTTGACCCGGACCTTCAGGTTGTGCTGTTTGAGCTGCTGCAATCCCTTGCGAAGGCTCAACCCCTTGACCAGGGGCATGAGGGCGACCGGTTCGTTCATTTTTCCCGGAGCCTCTCGAAAATTAAGCCGTTTGCTGATAAAAAACTGTCGCAGGTTTTCCATGTTTCCCTTTGGCGGCTTTTCCGGCACAACGGCCATCGGCTGTTCTTTCAGGAACAGGGCCAGCATCTCCTTGCCCATCTCTTCCAGCGCACCCCCTTTGTGACTTTTTTCAGAGGCCAGCGGGTAGAGGTGATCCTGCTCAATAGCCATCAACAAAAGAAATTTTGGCTGTTTGGCGGGGGCCAAGCCGACAAACAACGCATGCCTGGAATACTTGGAAAAAATATTTTCCTTGAGCAGTTGCAGGTGATCCGCGGTAAAAACAACGACATTCTCCTGCTCCATCACCCATTTAGCGAACAATTCCCGCCGAATCTTGACACTGAGGGCCGGATCGAGCACATGACTCTTCTGAGTGGCGTCCGGACGGCGGAGATATCGCTTGGCGGTTGCATGATCATAGAGGGAATCAATCACATAGGGCGTGATGCGCCATCCGCCGTTCACCAGACTCGCCAAGGTTACCCCCACCTGCACTCCGGTCACCGAGGGAACGGCATTCGCCTGTTCAGACGCATCCGGACCGGATTCCCAATTGCCGAAGACCGAACCATAAAGTTGAATCTGCCGTTCAAAGGCGCTGAGCATCTCACTGGAGAAACCATAATCAGGGGCGGCCACCGCCTCCGGAAGCAATCCCGTACCCTCCAGCCCCTCGCGCTCAATGGCTGCTGCCCGGGCAAGGATGGGCCTGATCAGTTCCTTGGCGAGCACGTGGTTGTATATCCGGTTTACCCTGTTGCTTTCATTGGCTTTCCAGAAATAATTGGGGTTAAAGGAAGGCTGGTTCACCAAGGCCAGGATTCGGCCGGTACCGGGTTCAATCACCAGGCCCATCCCTTTCTCCGCCCCTTGCGCTCCGAGATATTCTCGAAAACGGCTCTCCAATTGTTTCTGAATGTCAATATCCAGGGTCAGGATGAGGTCCGTGGCAGCCCCCCCCAGACTCTCCTGCCCTTGAAAATCGATATCCGGTATATTGCTTGGCCTGAATACGCCTCCCTGCAGAACCGTATCATATTTCCCTTCAACTCCGGCCAGCCCGACACCGTCTCCCATAAATCCCAACACATGGGACGCCGCGGTATGGCCCGGATAAAATCGGGCTTCCACCGCCTTGCAATAAACCCCTTTGAGCTGCAGGCTATTGATCTGGGCGGCCTGCTTTTCATCGAGATCGTCGGCAAGCTCCAAATGACGCTGCGAACTCTTCAGCCGGGTCTCGATGCTTTCCGGCTTGCCGCCGGCAAACGGCGCCAGCGCCGCCGCGATTTTTTTGTGATCGCTCACCTCCGCCGGAGAGACGGACAGGGAAAACAATCGGTACGACACCGCCAGTTCATTGAACCGTTGATCATAAATGGTACCCCGTAAAACAGTTTCAGCGGGCAATGGGCCCGCTGAAAACGATGAAATTTTGCCGACAGCAGACTGAATCATTCTGCCGATATCCTGGAGGGAGGAGGGGCATCTATACAGAACGACACCAGCCGCTGTCAGCAAAATAACGAGTAGAAAAAGAGGGTGAAACCATCGTTTTTTGTTCTTTTTAGACCTCAGAGTTTTTGCCATCGCACAGCTACATCCGATGCAACTGTCCTTTTTCGGGTTCAAACAGATTCAGCTTTGTCCCGACACGCGATACAATATATGTTTTAGACGACAGCTGTGCTCGAGTGGCCAGCAAGCGGACATTTTCATTACCAATGGCGGTGTTCACAACCCGCAGCTTTTCGGCTCTGGCCCGCATGTCCACCAACTTGCCATGAAAAAAATGAGTGATCGTCAACCCGGCCACCAGGGCGATGGCAACCAGAATCGCAATACATCTCCACTGTTCCCCGGAGAGTGTGATGCTGAACCGGGGCGCTGCCTGGCGACCGGCCTTTGAAGATACCGGCTGCGGTCTATACGTTCTCGTATTCACTTGTAGAGCCATACCCTGTTCTCCTTTTTTCCTACTTTACCGAGGCACGATAAAAGCGGGTCACACCCTTGCCGCAACCCGCAACTTTGCACTTCTGGCCCGCGGATTCTGCTGCATTTCCGCCGGCGACGGTCCAAGCGGACGCTTGGTCAGCACTTCATACGCCGGATTCTGCTGGAAGGCCTGCTTCACCATTCGATCTTCAAGGGAATGGAAGGTAATGATGCCTATCCTGGCGCCCTTCGCCAAAACTTCCGGTGCCACAGTCAGCAATTTCGTCAAGTTATCAAGCTCGCCGTTTACAGCTATCCGCAAGGCCTGAAAAACTTTCGTAGCGACATGGACCTTGGGCGGATGATATTTCTTGGGTACAGCCGCGGCGACAATGGCGGCCAGCCTGCCCGTTGTGGTCACCGGCTCTTCAAGCCTGGCCTCGACAAGAAAGCGGGCTATGCGCCGCGCCTGTCGTTCCTCGCCGTAATGGTAAAAAATGTCAGCCAGCTGCTCTTCGGACAGTTGCGCTACCAACTGGGCGGCGGTCACCGGGTTTCGCCTGTCCATGCGCATGTCAAGGGCATTGTCCGTTCTGAAGCTGAATCCCCGCTCCGCCTGGTCAAGCTGCATCGAGGAAACCCCGAGATCGACAAGCAGTCCGTCTATACAACCGATACCCAGTTTCTCAAGTTCCGGAAGCAGCGACGCATAGGAAGCCCGAACTATCTGCAACCGCCCGGAATACCCCGACAGCCGCTCGTCCGCCTTTGCCGCGGCATCCTCATCCCATTCAAAACCTATGACCCGGCCGGTAGGCGCCGTCCGATCCAGCAGGGCCTGCGTATGTCCGCCCAAACCGAGCGTTCCGTCAACATACAGGCCACCGCTCTTCGGCTGCAGCCATTCGAGGACCTCATCTCGCAGTACCGGGATATGGATTACCGAATAATCCGACGGCATTCAGCCCACATCACCTTACAATATTCCAAGAGCTGAGAGTCCGGCACTGAACTCTTCAAAAGTTTCACGGGTATGCCGGGTCTCTTCCTCCCATGCATTTTTATCCCAAATCTCGAAGTGTTGCAGCATGCCAACCAAGACCACGTCCTTATCGATATTCAAGTCGGTCCTGAGGGTTGGAGGAAGAAGAATACGACCCTGTTTATCCAGGGGACACTCGCTGACACCGGCAATGATATAGCGGACAAACTTGCCGAAATTCGGCTGCATCCTGCCCTGATCAAGCAGTTTTTCCTCCAGCGCCTCCCATTCGGGAACCGGATAGGCCCTGAGGCACTGTTGCCAGTTGGTAACGATGAGCATTTCGGTATCATACTGCTCCCGGAGCACATCGCGAAACCGGGCAGGTATGTTTAAACGCCCCTTAGGATCAAGGTTATGTTCCGAACGACTTCGAAACCGCTGCACTGTGTTCCTTTTCCTTGAGCCTTGATCAGGTTGGGCAATCACTCCATTATGATCCCCTTTGAACCACTATACTCCACTTAATGCTTCACTTGTAAACGAAGCCGAGACGAGAGTCAAGAAAAAACAAAGTAGAATCATAGAGCGGCACTGCCATGGCGGGGTTCTGATAAGCAAGGGATTGCGGACGAATTTTCGGTGAGATAGCTATCGTGTCATCAGGGAAGAACGTGCCCGTGATCCCGGCCTCTTGCACCCCTTTGATCGCCATTGCAACAGATCGCCGGACAATCAATACGGGGTGGTGAAAAACCGTTATCTCTTTCGAAAAAGGCGCGAGGGACGGGAGGGAGAGAGCGTCAGATCTTTTTTACAGGTTCATCAAACAGGATGGGTTGCTGCAGGAAATTGGGGCGCACCGGCAAATGAAAATGTTCGTAGGCGGCAGCAGTGGCAACACGGCCGCGGGGAGTACGAAATAAAAACCCGGACTGGATAAGGAACGGTTCATACACATCTTCCAGGGTGTTCTTTTCTTCACCGACTGCGGTCGACAAGGTTTCAAGACCAATGGGTCCGCCTTGGAATTTCTCGATCAGAGTCAGGAGGATTCTCCGATCCATTTCATCCAGACCGAGCCGGTCGACCTTGAGCATGACCAGGGCCTCATCCGCGACCTCTCTCGTTATGACCGCATGGCCGCCCACCTCGGAGAAATCACGCACCCGCCGCAGCAGCCGGTTGGCGATCCGGGGAGTGCCCCTTGACCGCCGCCCCAGCTCCATGGCCCCGGCCGCATCAATCCCGATATTGAAAAGCCGGGCCGATCTCTGGATGATAACGACCAGTTCTTCCGGGCTGTAATACTCGAGCCGCAGAACAACGCCGAAGCGATCGCGCAGGGGCGGCGTCAACAGCCCTGTTCTGGTGGTGGCGCCGATCAGGGTAAAACGCGGCAGATCCATCTTCACTGATCGCGCTCCGGGCCCCTGACCGATAACCAGATCAAGTTGATAATCTTCCATGGCCGGATAGAGAATTTCCTCGACCACATGATTAAGCCGGTGGATCTCGTCGATGAACAGGACATCACCGGCCTGCAGGCTGGTGAGAATGGCGGCCAGGTCACCGGCCCGTTCGATCACCGGCCCGGAGGTGACCTTGATGCCGGCACCCATTTCGTTGGCAATGATATAGGCGAGCGTGGTCTTGCCCAAGCCGGGAAATCCGTGAAAAAGCACGTGATCCAGCGGTTCGCCGCGTTGCAGGGCGGCCTGGATAAAAATCCGGAGACTTTGCTTGACCTGCTCCTGACCTATATAATCAGCCAACCGACGTGGACGGATCTCGATCCCTGGCTGGAGAAGGTCTTCCTGCTGGGGCTCTCCGGTCACCAGGCGCTTCCCGGTCAGATTTTCTTCATGCTTCATCGCAAACCGCCTGCGCTCTTATTTCGCCGCGAGCGACTGCAGCGCCAGACGGATCAGATCTTCCACCCGGGGAGTATCGGCTGCTTCGGGATATTGCTGTTGGACGGCTCGCAGCACCTGCCAGGCCGTATACTGGGGATAACCGAGATTGACCAGGGCGGAAGCCGCATCGGCCAGGACATGGCTTTCGTTGGCAACGACCGCAATGCCCCGGTCGCCGGCAGCGATATCCACCCCGCCGAAACCGCCGAGCTTTTCGCCCAGCTCCATGCAAAGCCTTTGAGCCGTCTTTTTCCCCACCCCCGGCAAGGCGGTAAGCCGAAGGAGGTCTTTTCCCATGATCGCCCGGCACAGCTCATCTACCCCCATTCCCGAAAGAATAGTCAGGGCCAGCTTGGGCCCGATGCCGGAAACAGCAATCAGGAGAAGAAAAAGTTCCTTTTCATCCTTCTTGCTGAAACCGTACAGGGTGATGGCATCTTCTCGGACAACGGTCTGCACAAACAAAAAACAGGTGGAGCCGGTCTCCGGGAGGGCGTCATGGGTCCGCCCGGATATGAGCAGTTCATAGCCGACGCCATTGACGTCCAGGATAACGGTGAGGGGAGTCCTGGCAAAGACAAGGCCATTGAGGGTTGCGATCATGGGCGGCACCCCCGATGAAAGGCGGCATGGTGCGCATGGCAGATAGCCACGGCCAAGGCATCGGCCGCATCCTGGGAGGGGGTCGAGTCCAGCTCCAGCAAGGTGCGCACCATGTGCTGCACCTGGCTTTTTTCGGCCTGACCGTAACCGGCCACCGCCTGCTTGACCTTGCGGGCGGTGTAATCGAAGACCGCCAGGTTGTTGTGCAGGGCCGCGACCACAGCTGCCCCCCGGGCATGACCGAGCTTGAGGGCTGAGCGCGGATTGCTGGCGATGAACATATCCTCGACCGCGGCCGCCTCCGGATTATGGGTGCGGATAACCTCGCACAAATCCTGGAAAATAGTCAGCAGCCTCCTGGAAAAATCAGGGTCGCCGGCCGTGCGGATGGTGCCGCAGGCCACAAAACCGATTTCATGACCGCTGGCAGCAATCACGCCGTAACCGGTCACCCGAGATCCGGGATCAATGCCAAGAATACGCATGCGGCTGGGCGGAATTCCAATCTCAGGAGAGCAGGTCCATCAGGTCGTCGGCGATATCGAAGTTGGCATGCACCTTCTGGACATCATCGTGATCTTCAAGATTTTCAAGCAGGCGCAGCAAGGAACGAGCGGTTTTTTCCTCGGTCACCTCGATGCTGTTTTTCGGCACCATGGACAGGCTGGCCTCGTTGAACTTGACATTGCTCTTCTCGAGACGGTCGACCACATCGTTGAAGGCCTCGGGAGCGGTGACAATCTGAAAGGAATCCTCTTCCTCCACCACATCCTCGGCACCCGCTTCCAGGGCCAGATCCATCAACTGCTCTTCGGTGACCCCTTCCTTGGCCACTGACACCGTGCCTTTCTTATCGAACATATAGCCGACACAGCCGGATTCGCCGAGATTGCCGCCGCTCTTGGCGAAGAAATGACGGATATCGGCCACGGTCCGATTCTTGTTGTCGGTCATGGTCTCGACCAGAACCGCCACGCCGCCGGGCCCATACCCCTCATAGAGGATCTCTTCATAGACCGCACCATCAAGGTCACCGGTCCCTTTTTTGATGGCCCGATCTATATTTTCCTTGGGCATATTTTCGCCTTTGGCCGCGGTCACCGCACTCCGCAGCCGGGGATTGCCCTCCGGGTCCCCACCGCCCATCCGGGCGGCAATAGTAATTTCCTTGATCAGTTTGGTGAAAATCTTGCCTCGCTTGGCATCATTGGCCCCTTTCTTGCGCTTGATCGTGCTCCACTTTGAATGTCCCGACACGGTCTGACTCCTTGAATAAATAATATAATAAAGCCTGCGTATGCAGAAAATTTCAACCCGCCCGATGGAATCCCCGGCCCAGTACAAAGACCTCCCGGCTTTCCAGACGTGAACTTTTGGGTTTCACTACCTTGACGGTTGCAAACAACGGTTTGCAGGCCTGCAGAAATTCAGGGAAATCTTCCCCCTGAAAGACCTTGCAGTACAAGGTACCGTTTTCATGCAGGAATAATGCGGACAACTCGAGAACTCGCCGCGCCAGCCGCAGTGATTGCTGGTGATCGGCATACTGACTGCCCGTGGTACGGGGCGCCATGTCGCTGAGCACCACATGAAACCCGGGCCAGTGTTTTTTCAGGTAATCAACGAATTCTTCAGAGTAGACATCATAACAGAGCCAATGAATTTCGGCATGGGGTTTTTGAACGGGGAAGTCGGTGTGCTGCAGATCGGCGGCCACTACCACCCCTTTCTCGCCTATGATTTCGGCAGCATACAGGCTCCAGCTGCCGGGATGACAACCCAGGTCAAGAACCCGTTGCCCGCTTTTTAAAAACTTATACTTGAGCTGCGCCTCTTCCAGCTTATAGACGGACCGGGCCGGATAGTTCTCTTTCTTCGCTTTTCTAAAATAGTAATCCTGTGGATCACGCATCTGTTGTCACCTTTTCTCCCTTTCCAAAGCCATGGTGGGGCCGCCCGCTGCAATTTTCTTCGCCAGCTGCAAAGCGCCGGGATAATCGTTTATCGTTCCTTCCATCCTCGCTTCCTCGATGGCCGCAAGGATCTCCTTGAAAATCGGGCCGGGCCGAAGCTGCAGCACCTCGATCAGCTCCCTGCCGGTCAGCAGCGGCGGTCCGGATCGGACCGGCTCGACATGCTCGGGGCGGGTTTTTTTCCGGTGGTGGAAGAGCTCGGGCAGGTCCCTCTCCCTCCCCTCCAACCCGTCCAAACCCTGGACCGCCACCGGACACCGCAAGCACGGGCGGAAAAAACCACG
>Ga0074197_1002047_pt1 | contig 14936 bp, 8 predicted proteins | sample EPASupsiteSAE305_FD_64526 | JGI IMG/M metagenome (GOLD analysis project Ga0074197, IMG submission 64526) | Bioremediated contaminated groundwater microbial communities from EPA Superfund site, New Mexico - SAE3-05 reassembly with SPADES | ecosystem: Environmental > Aquatic > Deep subsurface >...
CGAACAAATGAACGCCAATCTCACCAATGTGGCCGCCGCCATGGAAGAATCGACGACCAATATCGCCATGGTCGCCAGCGCTGCCGAGGAAATGACCTCGACCATTGGCAATATCGCGCAAAATGTTGAGCAGGCCAATCATATTGCCGGCGATGCGGTGGGTCAGGCCGCTAAAACCGCCACCAAGATGGATGCGTTGGGTGATGCCGCCCAAGCCATCGGCAAGGTCACCGAGACCATTACCGAGATCTCGGAGCAGACCAATCTGCTGGCGCTCAACGCCACCATCGAGGCCGCCCGGGCAGGTGAGGCCGGCAAGGGCTTTGCGGTGGTCGCCAATGAAATCAAGGAACTGGCCAAACAGACCGCTACGGCTACCCTCAATATCAAAGAGCAGATTGCCGGTGTGCAGCAGACAACCGCTGAAACCGTGGCTGACATTGGTGCCATTACCAAAGTTATCAACCAGGTCAGTGAAATTGTCGGCTCCATTGCCGGGGAGGTCGGTGAGCAGGCCAAGGCCACTCAGGAGATCGCCACCAACATCTCCCAGGCCTCCCAGGGGTTGCAGGAGGTCAATGAAAACGTCAACCAGAGCTCGGTCGTGGCCAACTCCATTTCCCGCGACATCGCCGGGGTCGGCATCGCTTCCAACGAAATCGCCGATAGCAGTAGAAAAGTTAAGTCAAATGCCGGTTCCCTGCAGAACCTGGCCGCCGAACTCAAGGGAATCGTCAACCAATTCAAGATATGAGAGAAACACGCGGAGAATAAAGACAACAGGAGGGGGCACCACAGCAGCGGGGCGTTCATCCGGCCGCATCCTTGGAGCATCCATGAACGGGTGTTCCAAGGATGCGACACGTTTCTGATTCACATCGGCATCGACGCCTTACCTGGCACAGAACAAGTAGGGATACAATTGCGACAACGATCGCCTCGCCAACGAGCATCGGGAAGGGATGAAAATACACTTGTATCTGCTTTACCGGATTTCTTCACTCCCCAGGGGAGATCAATGAAAAGACAACCTTGGTACTCGGCACATTCAAGAAGACGCATGTTCGGAATCATTGCCTGCGCATGGATTGCAGCGATTGGTTTGTCGTATAGTTGGAACTGGTACCAGATCGGCACTTCGGCAAGCATGTATGCGGAAGCCGAAGCTCGGGCCTCCTATGATAAAGATTTGGTCTATCGGAGGTGGTCGGCCATCCAGGGCGGGGTGTATATCCCGCCAACGGAGGCAACACCGCCCAACCCCTACCTGTCGCATATTCCCGACCGGGATCTCGTCACTACTGGCGGCAAGCAACTGACTCTCGTCAATCCCGCCTATATGACCCGTCAGGTGCATGCCCTGGGACAAGAACAGTATGGAGCTCTGGGGCATATCACCAGCCTGACCCCACTCAATCCCAATAACATCGCCGATCCTTGGGAAACACAAGCACTGCGGTTCTTTGAAGCAGGAGGCAAAGAGGTGGTTTCCAAGGAGACCATAAACGGGCAGCTGCATCTCCGGTTCATGCGCCCCCTGATCACCGAAAAGCCGTGCCTCAAATGCCATGCCGCTCAAGGCTACAAGGAAGGCGAAATCAGGGGAGGTATCAGTGTTTCCGTACCTTTCTCCCCCTATGCCGCTGTTGCGGAGCAACAACGAAAGCAGCTGCTGCTTGCCCATCTGCTGATCAGCTGCCTCGGCCTGCTGGGTTTATGGAAAGGCAACAATCTCCTGCGTTCTTCTGAGACGGCTCTTCTGCAAAGTGAGGAACGGCTCAAGAGCATTCTGGATACGGCTTTAGACGGCTTTTGCGTGTTGGATATGCAGGGGTGTTTCCTTGAAGTCAGTCAGACCTTGTGCCAGATTTTGGGCTACAGTGCGCAGGAATTATTGACCATGCGGATAGCCGACCTGGAAGCCCTTGAAACGGAAGACGAAATACGAACCCGTATTAAAAAAATCATGGCGCGGGGAGAGGATCGCTTCGAGTCCAGACTCCGGTGCAAAGATGCCCGCAGGATCGATGTTGAGGTCAGCGTCCAAATCAAGCCCGATGCAAACGAACAGTTGGTAGCTTTTGTGCGCGACATTACCGGGCGCAAACTGGCTGAAAACGCACTCCTGCGTAAAGATGCCCTGCTCAGGGCGATGATCCGCAACCTGCCATTTGGCTTTTGGGCTCGCGATGCCAGCCAGCGGATCATCATGCAGAGCGACGAATCCGTCCATCTTTGGGGTGACTTGACATTGGATCAGAACTTGGAGGAGCAGTTTGATAGCCACACCTTGGAACAGTGGCATGCAAACAATCGCCGCGTCCTGGCGGGAGAAATTGTCTCTGAAGATTGCACGCTCGTCATCAAGGGCGGGGAACAACGGAAATTTCACAATATTGTAGCACCCATCCGCGAGGGGGAGGAGATCCTGGGTATTCTCGGCATCAACATTGATATCACTGAACGCAAACAGGCCGAGGAGGAGAGAAAAACCCTGCAGACACAACTGACCCAGGCGCAGAAGATGCAGGCTATAGGTACTCTGGCGGGTGGCATAGCCCACGATTTCAACAATATCCTCGGGGCGGTCCTCGGTTATGCAGAGATGGCAAGAGATGCCAGCCCTCCAGGATCGGGAGTTGCCAGGGATCTGGACAAGGTGCTTGAAGCGGGTCATCGGGCCGCGGCTCTGGTCAGGCAGATTCTCGCCTTCAGTCGCCAAGCCATCGCAGAACGTATCCTCCTGGAGCCAGCCCACCTGGTCAAGGAGACGATCAAACTCCTCCGTCCGACTCTGCCGTCCACCATCACCATCAAGCAACGATTCGACCCCGCCGTGCAACCAATTTTCGCCGATCCGACCCAGATTCATCAGATCGTGATGAATCTCTGCACAAACGCTTTCCACGCAATGGAACAAACTGGCGGCACCCTCGAAATCTCCCTCCAGGGGTGCGAGCTCTCCCAACACGACCTCCAGCAGTACCCAGGAGTACAACCAGGAAAATTTGTCATGCTCTCCGTCAGCGATACCGGTCCGGGTATCGCACCGGAAATACGTGACAAAATTTTCGACCCGTATTTCACGACCAAGGATGTCGGCAAGGGGACCGGCATGGGACTGGCCATCATCCATGGCATTGTCACCAACGCGGGCGGCTTCGTGAACTATTTAAGTGAACTTGGAAAAGGATCGACCTTCCAGGTCTTTTTTCCCGCTACTGACGAGAAGGTTGCCCACAATGCACAATCTGCTGCTCTCACTCCTGTCGGCAAGGAACGCATCCTGCTGATTGATGACGAAAATATCCTGGCGGAAATGGGCCAGATCATGCTTGAGCGACTTGGCTACGAGGTAACAGTGTGCACCAACAGCCTGAAGGCGCTCGAAACCTTTCAAAGTCAACCGAATCGGTTCGACGCGGTCGTCACCGATCAGACCATGCCCGGCATGACAGGATTGGATCTCGCCCGGCGAATGTTGCAGATCCGACCTGATCTTCCGATTATCCTCTGCACCGGCTATAGCAACCTTGTCAATGAAGAGCAGGCAAAACTGTACGGGATTAAGGGATTTGTCATGAAACCAATGACGAACAAGGAGATCGCCACCCTCCTCAGGAAGGTGCTGGATGATACATGACCAGCGTAGATTTGGGTCGGATTTGGTTATGGCGACCCGTGCGAAAGCGCGGGCCCGGCAGCGCTATGTCTGCGCTTTCGCGATTGAGCAACAACCAAGGATGGCGCGAAGAGAGGCAAGAGGTTCAAGCTATTGGCAGACCGGCCCTTAGCCCGTACATCAGATCAGCCGAACAAAGAAGCCTGAAAACACGTCCGCTTGTATTTGACCACGCCACCATTTGACCGGCTCATGTACCGTCCGGCGGCGCTTCTTTGTCTTCCAATCCGGAGAAGGATACATCCAGAACCAGCCGTACCTTGTGGGATATTTCCGCTATGGTAATCGGCTTCATCAAAATCTCCCGCACCCCGATCGCTTTCGCCTGCTCCAGCTTGACCCTTTCGCCAAAACCACTGCAGATGATGATCGGTATCGCGGGGTTAATCGCCACCATTTCCCTGGCAAGCTGGTCACCGGTCAGCTGCGGCATCGATAAATCGGTAATAACCAGATCGAATGCATCATGATTGGTTCTGAACAGTTCCAACGCCTCAACGCTGTTCAGCCTGGAGGTCACCTGATATCCCAGGCCTTCAAGGATCAACGTCGCTATTTCGACAATCATTTTTTCATCGTCAACCAGAAGAATATGTTCGGTGCCGGTGGGATATGTTTTCACCGCTTCCAATGATTGTTTTTCGACAGATTCTTTGAGTAACGGCAGATATACCTTGAAGGTCGTTCCCTGGCCGATTTCACTGTACACCTTAATATCGCCATTGCATGTTTTGACAATGCCGTGCACCACGGCAAGTCCAAGGCCTGTTCCTTTCCCCTGCTCCTTGGTTGTGAAGTAGGGTTCAAAAACCTTATCCATGATGGCCGGATCGATGCCGCATCCCGTGTCGGCAATGGTCAGCAACGCATACCCTCCGGGTGGGAGGGTGGAGCCGGTCACATCCTCCTTGTCCAGCAGAATTTGTTTCAGGCTAATCAAGATCTCCCCGCCCGATGCCTCAACGGCATGGTAGGCGTTGACGATCAGATTCATCGCCACCTGATTCAGTTGCGAGGGATCCATGAGGACGCTCGGGCAATCACCCTGAATGTCGGTACTGATTTTGATATTTGCAGGAATGGTGGAGCGGCAGAGTTGCAACACTTCCCGCAGGATCGCCTGTATCCGCACGGGGATAACCTTGTGCTCCGATTGCCGGCTAAAGGTGAGGATCTGGCTGACCAGATCCTTTGCCCGCAGACCGGCTGTATACAGTTGTTCCGCATAACGCTGCTGAGGACTATCTGCGGCCAGGCGCAATCTCAACAACTCGGCGTAGCCCAGCATGGGTTGCAGAATATTGTTGAAATCGTGAGCAATACCACCGGCTAAGGTGCCAATGGCCTCCATTTTCTGCGCCTGATTGAGCCTAGCTTCAAGAAGAATCCTTTCCTTGTCGGCCTGTTTCTGCTCAGTGATGTCGCGGACAATACCGACAATGAACTTCTCGCCATTTTTATCCGTGTAGAGGGTTTTCTTGGTGAGGATCGTATGGATGCATCCTTGGGTGTCGGTATAGGTTTCCTCGCTAATGTTCACCGTGCCGTCTGCAAAAACAAGTTCATCCTTGGCCCAAAAAGTGTCCGCCTCGTTTTTCAGATGGTAATCATAATCGCTCTTTCCCAGGAGTTCACTGCGGGAACGTCCCATGGTCGAGCACATGGCGTTATTGACCAAGACCCACCGATGCTGGCGGTCCTTGACAAACATTGGATCGCCGACGCTATTGATGATTTCATCCAGGTAGTTTCGCGACTCCGCCAACGCCTCCTCCGCCTGTTTACGGGCGGTGATATCGGTGATGAACCCCTCGATGAAGTCAGGTTTTCCTACCTGATCATACCGCAGGCGGGCACTGATGGAAATCCATATCGGGCGGCCGTCCTTGCGATAGCACCGCACTTCAAACCCGAATGCTTGCTTGTGGTTCGAAACAGCTGCAAGCAGGACATCGCGATCTTCGGGGTTGACGTAGAACTGATGTCGGATGTCGGTTATGCCGGCGATAAGTTCCTCAGGCGAATCGTACCCGAGGATATGGGCCAGTGCCGGGTTCACATCGAGAAAACGGCCCTCCAGGCTGCTCTGATACAACCCTTCAAGGGCATTTTCAAAGATGCCCCGGTACTTTTCCTCACTTTCGCGCAAACCTTCCATGAACCGGTGCAGTTCACCGGTCATGAGGTTGAAGGTTCGAGCCAGAACCCCGATCTCATCCTGGGAGGTCACGGGGACAACCTGGTTCAAGTCGCCGGCAATGATCTTTTTAGCCACCTCGGTCATCTGGCGAACTGGCCGGGTGATCGACCAGGTGAAGAGCATGCAGAGCAGTCCGACCAGCACGGCAATAATGCCGCCGGCAACGCCCATGATGCGGATCATTCGTGCCCGGCCATCGCTGAGCAGGCTGCTGTAGGCCTGGAGTTCATCCTCGTAGACGCTCGTCCCGATAACCCAGTCCCAAGGTGCGTAATAGGCCAGCCGGGCGATCTTCCAGCGCGGCGCCGATTCGCCCCGGTTCTGCCAGCGGTACCGTACCGTGGTCATCTCTCCTGGCTGGAGATGGGTCGCCTTCTCGATAATTTCCTGGATGACTAGACGGCCGTCACTGTCCTGGTTCTCCCACACATCCTCGCCATCACGTTCGCCCTTGTAGGAAATGATATACCGCCCGCGATCTTCTCCCTTGCCTCCCAGAATGTACACATAACCGGTCTTGCCCACAGTGGTCTGCAAGATGGCTTGCCGGATGCGCGACGCCACTACTTCCTGTTTGACGCCGACATACAGCATGCCCACCAGGTCGCCGGTGCTGTCGTGGATCGGCTCGTAGGCCGCCAGATGCCAGTCGTTCACGACATAGGCCCGGCCATGGTAGGTCTTCCCCTGGAGGATGGCGGAAACAATTTGATTCTCCGAGCCATCGGGATCAAGAGCTGGAATATAGGTTCCAATGGCGCGTCCATTGCCCGCTATCGGCACCGTGGTGGCAACGCGCAGCATGTCGCCCCGGGCATTCATCCGCTGAAAGATGGTGGCGTTTTCCCCGACCAGCCTGGTTACCGCATCAACCACCGGTGTTTCGACAGACAACTCGCTGTTCTTGCCAATCCATTGCTCGCCGACAAGGAGCTTCGGCAGTTCGATTTCCGTAGCGTCTTTCGTCAATTGGTTGATCGCCGTCCACGCGATCGACTCCTGCGCCAGATGAACCCCGCCAGAACTCGTCAGAAGATGCCTGGCCACCTTGAGATTATTGTCGACCTGCAGCTGAACCGCCTCATTCTCGGTTTGGACAAGGTTGTAGACTCCTTGGGTAATATGATCGAAATCAGCTTCGATCAACGCATCCACTTCCCCCTGCGCCAGAGTGTTGTACTGCCCGCTTTGCCATACGGAAAGGAGGACGAGAGCAACCGCCGTTAGCAAGGCGCTCCCAGCGCCCATCAGGGCGACCTTGGTGCTCAGGCGCATGTTGTGAAATGGATTGAACATGGGTCAGGATAATGACGGTAGCATTGCGAGGGGCGCATATTGTATGCCTATTGGACAAATCGAAAAAGCTGCCCGGTCTCCATACGGTAACCAGGAGATCCTAGTACTGCGGCCGTGAAGAAACCGGTCCAGCGAGAAGATTGAAGGTATCGCCATTACCTGAACGCTTTCATATTCACAAGAACAGTATAGGTGACGTTGACAGCAACCGTCTAGGTAATTCTACCTTGTGGTTCCAATGGTGCTCTCTACACAATCTCATTTCTGGCTGACTCGTCGCCTCCTGAATTGTTCAGGTTTCATACCGTTCAAGGGGCGTTTCTTTGCGAAGGTCGTGGCACCATCACGGCATTCATGTTCGGGGCCATACAGAGAAAGAATCAACTGACATCTTCGGCGCAGCTTGCGTCCCTTTCAAGCTCGATCCGGTTCCGCCCTTTCCTCTTCGCGGCATAGACGGCGGCATCAGCCGCCTTGAGAACTTGATCGATATTCGATTCCTTACCGAATTCCGCCACGCCAAAGCTCGCGGTTAACCGGACTTCTTCGCCGTTGGCGAAAAATGGCGCATCGGCGATACGGCTGCGGATTTTTTCCGCCACCAATCGTCCACCGCCCAGCGTCGTTTCAGGCAATAACACAACAAACTCTTCGCCGCCCCATCGGGCAATCGCATCCTGGCTGCGCACCATGCTTTTCATGCGTACGCCTGTTTCCACCAGGATGCTGTCGCCGGCATCATGCCCTTTGGCGTCGTTAACCAATTTGAAATGATCGAGATCGATGACCAGCACCGTAAACGGCGTCTGATTTCTCCGGTAGCGGGCAATCTCATGCTCGAATCGCTCCATCATGGCCCGACGGTTGAACAACCGGGTCAGGGGGTCTATGGTGGCGGCTTCCTGCAGGTCTTTTTGAGCGATCATTCGCTGGGCGATTTCCTGGTTCAGCTTGTTGTTGACCTCATTCAAATCGGCGGTTCGCTGCCTGACCCGGATTTCCAGCTCATCCCTGGATCGCTGCAGCGCCGTGAACGCCTCCTGCTTCTTCTGTTCCGTCAGGGCAAGCGTCGCTGACATCGTATTAAATGCCTTCAGCAATTGATCGAGTTCGTCATCGGTACGCAACAGAATCTGTTCATCAAGTTTTCCCGCAGCGATGGCCGTGCAGCGGTCGATGGCCAGGCGAATGGGTCCGGTAAAACGGGCCGCAAGATATTTGGCGAACAAGAAGGCCAGCACGATGGAGGCAAACAGCGAACAAACACCTGAAATTCTTAAATTTCTATATTTATAATAGACTTTGTCCGCCCGCATGTCGATGCCCACCAAGAACTCGCCTGTACCGTTCAGAATGGGCGCATACCCCGAGAGAAACGCCCCCCATTCGTCCGAAAGGATTTCCTGGTCGACCGAGACACCGGTGAACCCTTCGATAAGACGGGGAAGCTGATGGGAATATACCGTTCCTGGGAGGGCCTGCTTTTCTGTCTCGTCAGAGTCGACAACAAAGAAGATTTTTTCCCCTTCCTGCCGCATTACGTACAAATACGCGATATCCGGATTCATCCTCCTGAGGGTGCGCAACTTCTGGAGCGTTTCGGCGTACCCGGGCTGCGTGACGTCCGTGGCCGCCCGGACAGACCGGAGGGTATCGGCATCAATGGTTTGGCTGATCAGGGCGGCGGTGGCCTGGAGCCGCTCCTTCAATCCGTCCATTAGGCTTTCAATGGCACTGCCATAAAAATAGGTGCCAATACTCCCGGACACCAGAAGCACCGCGACAACGTGACTGAGAAAGAGCTTAAGACGAATAGATTGTTTCAAGGTGTTCTTTTCCTTTGCTTACAGACACAACAGTTTTCAAACTTGGCAGGATCGTGAGGTTTTTTGAAACCCATGCAGGCAATGCCTATTCGGAAGTGAGGCGCTCCACGTGCGCCGTTCCACCGCTTGTGGGCAGGGTGACAATAAACACGGTACCCGGACCGGAATGGGCCGGTCTCGGAAAATCGACCGGCAGGTATTCCGCTGGGGAAGGGCTGAGGGCGGAGATTGTGCCGCCATGTTCCTTGATGATCCCAAAGGAAACGGAAAGCCCCAGCCCCGTGCCCTTGCCCACCTGCTTGGTGGTAAAGAAGGGATCAAAAATTTTATGCAGATGTTCCTCGCCCACGCCCATGCCGGTATCGGCCACACTGACTTCGACCTGCCCGCGAACGCCACGTTTGCTTTGGACGGAGATCACCCCATCCTGACTGATGGCGTCGGCGGCGTTGTTCAGCAGGTTCAGCCAGACCTGCTTGAGCCGCTCCCGGTCACCGTTCAGAGGCGGGATGGTGTCGTCAGCAGCAAAAAGAACCTTGATGCGGTTGAGATAGAAGGCATGCTCCACCAGTTGGATCACTTCCCGCAGCGACGCATTGATATCCACAGCTTCCCTGACGGAATGCGAATGGCGGGAAAAGCCCAGCAGGTCAGCGACGATCTTCCGGCACACCTTGGTCTGCTTCTCGACAATTCTCAGGTTTTCCAGGAGTTCTTCATCGGTGACATCATCCATCAACAACTGGGTGTAGCCGAGGATAATGCCCAGAGGAGTATTGATTTCATGGGCAACCCCCCCGGCCAGACGCCCGAGGTCTTCCATCTTCTGGGACTGGATCAGCTGCTCCTGGAATTTCTTGAGGAGGGTGATGTCCCTGGCAGTCAGCAGGAGCCCCATGATACTGCCGTCCTGATCATAGACCGGCACTTTGACCACATGAAACCATTGCTGCCCTTCGGGCCGCTTGAAGGTGATTTCCTTGGCCAAGGGCTGACCGGTGATCAGGATCTGCTTGTCTTCGTGAAAATTGAGATCCGCCTGCCCCCCGGAAAAGATGTCGAAATCGTTCTTACCGACCACCTCCTCTTCCTTGAGGTTGAAATAATCGCAAAAGGACTTGCCGGCGAAGGTATAGGTCAGATTTTTGTCCTGCAGGGTAATGAAATCCGGCGTCACGTTCATGATGGTCTTGAGCAGACCCTGCTGCCGGGCAATGGTTTTCTCCCGCTCGGTCAGCTCCTCAATATGATTTTTGACCGTAATGGCCATGACGTCAAACGCTTCGGCCAAATCCTGGAGTTCATCGCCGAAATTGTATTTGAACACGGGGCAGTCCCGGCAGCTCTCTATCTTGAGCGGATATTCCTTGCCCTGGCAGTTCGGGCACAGCGTTCCGGCCAGGTACCAGCAGCGCCTCCGGGCATCGCCGTAGGCCGGGCACTGTTGCTTGCCGCACTCCATGATTTCCCAGCAATTTTTTTCCAGAGAAAATCCGGCCTGGACATTGAGATTGCCCTTGACGATTTCCTCCGCCGACTCCCTGAGCCGATTGAGACGGAAGGTGACGGTGCGGGCAAACCATAGGGCCAGGACGATGCCCAGGCTCACCACCCCCAGAGTGCTGACCAGACTGATCAGTCGCTGGTGGCCGATCTGGGCATCCATGTCGCTTCTTGACAGTCCCAGCCTGACGGCGCCCAGATTTGTCTCCCCCAGAACAACCGTGGAGTTAAAGTCGTAGACCAAGCCCCGTTCGGTCGTCAGCAGCAGCGGCTGCGTCGTGTGACTGTCCGGATTGACCTGGAGCAGATCGGAGGGGAATCCGCCGGAAAAAGTATGGGACAGGATATTGCCGTTAATGTCGGTCAGGAAAATATAGATGACGTCGTCATACTGGCCATGGACATTGTCGATGAGGTTCTTCATCTGTAAGAAATCCATGGCCAGCAGAGGCTCGGCGAGACGAAAGGCCAGGCCGGAGGCCAAAGCCAGGCCTCTTTTCTTCCCCTCTTCGAGCAAGGCTTTGGAGGACATGGCGGAGAGAATCAGCCCGATGCTCAGGCCGCAAAAGATCAGCATCAGGGTCACACCCAGGGTAATTTTGGTTCTGAACCGCAGACCATGGAGCATTTTCAGCAGATATTTATTCAAGATCCAGCCCAACCTTTTTGCTCAACTCCCGCACAGGGTCAAAATCCCGGTCGTCGGAGGGTACAAAACCAATGAATCGGGCCGCATCAAGAATGGCCCGGTGCCGGGGGTCGTGGGCATAATCAAGCTTGAGCAGTGCTTTTCTGATCGTATCCGCTACTTCCTGGGGCAGACGGGGGCTGTAGGCGTAGACCCAGCCGGGATAGGATCTGGAGCTGGCCACCACCTTGATCTGATTGATGTCGATTTTGCTTTCCACCACCTTCAAGGAGCCTTCGCGGATCGAACCCAGGTCATGGAGTCCGGCATAGACGCCCAGAATCACATTTTCCTGCCGGCCGCCGGCAAAGACCACCTCCTTAAAATCACGCAGATAGAGACCATGATCGACGAAGTGCCCGAGGGGAAACAGATATCCGCCAGCAGAGGACGGATCAACCGCCACCCACGACTTGCCCCGGCAATCCTCGATACTTTGAATGGCTTCGTTGTCCCTGCGGGCGATAATCTGGCCGCGGAACTCGGCCTTCCCGTCCTCCTCAATGATTCGGGCCATGGCCCTGGCACCGAAGCGGTTGGCGAGCTTGACGTAAATGAACGGGTTCGAAAACGAGATATCGATCTTGCCCTGGCCGAACATGCTGATGTGGTGGGCAAAGGTATCCGGAAACACCTGCCGCAAAGGCAGACCGGTCTCTTCGGCAAGGTATTCCACCAGCCGGTGATGGCGTTGAAAGGATTCGGTATGGGAATATTGGGGCAGGTAGGCATAGGTGATTGCCGGCAGTTGCGGCCTGAAAGCAATCTCTTCGCGTTTCTCCAGGGAAACCTTCACTGGCTTTTCCTCTTCCCCGCAGGAGACAAAAAGAAAAGCGGCCAGGAGCAGGAACAGGGCGGATAATCGTCTTGGCATGGATGCTGTTTAGTTCGATGACTGGCGCTTGGCGTTTCTGGGTGCAGCCGTGACCGGTCTGGGATTGGTGAGCGTCTTGGCATCTGCCGCCACGGAGAACAACGTGTTCACGTCAAAAGTATACTCGTTTGGTGCTGGTGAACAAAGCACAAAACCGAAGGCGGACGGTGTACTCCTGACGTTGCTGAAAGAAGGCGTATCGGTTTCAACCGTACCCCAGGGCCTCCAGTTCCTCATCGCTGAAACCGATGAAATGGGCGATTTCATGGACCACAGTGATCTCGATCTCTTCGATCAGTTCTTCGCGCGTGGTGCAAAAGGTTTCCAGGGGCTCCTGAAAGATATAGATGGTGTCGGGATACAGGGGCGGATCGGTCAGGCTGCGTTCAATCAGCGGCACGCCCCAATAGATGCCGAACAACGGCTCATCGGGCGCAAGATCGAGCTCTGCCAGCATCTCGGCAGTGGGCCGTGGCTGGACCGAGATGAGAATGTTGTCCAGATGCCTGCGGACTGCCTCGGGAACGCGAGCGACAGCCTGCTCCACAATGCGGGCAAAGGCTTCGGTGCTGAGTTTGATCGGAGGCATGGGCATTGCTCGCTTTTTGATTGGCCGGTTCGATATGTAGGTGCAAAATCAAGAGGAGCCGCAACAGGGAAAAGGATCGCGACCACTGTCATTCGCTGAAAGCATGGGGGGCAGCACGTCAGTGGCGATGCCCATAGCTTCAGAAGATAAGTTGCATGGATTGAACCCACCGGTACGCATTACTCCTTTTCTTAAATTGCACCTTCCTGCCGAATGATTATATGTTCTCCAAGAAAACAGGAATAATTCCCACGCTGGGCTACACGTTCGTTCCGCCCTGGTTTTCTTGTTTGACAGGAGGTACCTCTGATGAAGACTAACACTGCTTTTATTCAAGGACAACGCCATTTCCTCCGAGGTGAATACGGCCGGAGCATTATGGGGTTTGGCAACGCTCTGGAAACCGGCATGGATGCGGACAAGGTCCATGTGCCGTTGGGGCTGGCTTATTTCAAGAACAGTGATTTTGCGGCGGCCGCGGCAGAATTCGGCCATGCCTTGGAGCATGACCCAATGAACGACCAGACCCTGTTTCTCCGCGGCATGGCCTTGTTCAACAACGTCGAGTTCGACAGGGCGTTGGAGGATCTCAGCGCTGCCCTGCACCTCAACCCCAGGCGCGGCATGGCCTATGTTGCCCGCAGCCTGGTTTTCCGGGCGATGCACCGGGATGCGGAAGCGGAACAGGACCTGCGATCAGCCCTTGCCACCGGTGGCGTTGAAGTCGAACTTTTTATCCGCGAGTACTGTCTCACTCCGGCGGTGCATGGACTGGCCATGACGCTCTTTGATGTGGAAAAGGCACCTTGGGGCCATACACTGTGGGCAGAAAAAACCGATGAAACGCAGTAGCGTACAAGCAAGGAAGACCATGAAAGAGAAGGCTCCCGCAAGGGAGCCTTTTTCATTCCTGATCAGTTCAATCGGCTCTGCACCTTTCCTCAAAGCGTACGCAACCGGCACATGAAGCTTCGGCTGGTGGAGGTGCCGCTCACCGGACCGCGGACATCGTCCTCGGTGAGGGAATTGAGGTTGCCGCGCGGATCAAAATCGCCCCAGCCCCAGGCGAGTCGAACCGTGCCGGGTCGCACCGTGGTCGAAATACGCGCCGTCATTTCAATGGCCCCCTTGGGGGTTTCAATCCCTATCCGCTGTCCCTCGTTTATTGCCTGCTGCTTGGCATCGGTGGGATGGATATCGACCACGCAACCCGCACCGGCTTTGAGTAACGAGGGGATGGTGCGAAACTGGGAATTGGTGAAGCGGATATCGCGGCTGCCGCTGATCCCCAACATGGGGTAGTCGGCGCTCTGACCGGCGAAACTGATTGGATTCTCCCCCAATCCGTTTGCCAAAGGCACCCCGCAAAACCCTGCTTCGGCTAACCGGCTTGAACAGAATTCAACCTTGCCCGAGGGGGTTTTAAAGGGCTGGTCCCGGTATTTATAGTACCGCAACTCCTCGATTCTGAGCCCCTTGCCGTTGTTGCGCAGATCCCCGACCGTGACCCCGGCGGGCTCCAACTGGTAATCGATCGCCTCTTCCGCTGTCTGCCAGGGAAACTCCTCGGCGAACCCGAGCCTTCGTCCCAGTTCAAAGACAATCTTCCAATCCGGCCAGGAATCGCCAACCGGCGGAATAACCGCGTTCTGCAGGAACATCGGATTGTTGCGGATGGAGGCGCGGTTGAGCTGGGTCTTCTCAAAGCAGCTGGATGCGGGAAGAATGACATCGGCCAGCTTGGCGGTTTCCGTCATGAACATGTCGATCACCACCAGGGTTTCCAGCTTGGTGAAGGCGGCTCGGGTACGGGTGGAATCGGCCATGGTTACCAGGGGATTGCCGGACTGCACCACCACCATCTTCAACGGATAGGGCGACTCCTCCAGGATGGCGTCGATCAGAGCCCCCTGCACCTGATTGCCCCAGGTTTCAGAAAAGGTGTTGAACAGGGGGAAGTCGCGGGTGATGGGGACAGCATCCTCGGGCAGCCGCTCCCTGAGCTGGATGTTGCGCGCCGGAATCGGTTGCGGCAGGACATCGCCGCCAGGCCGATCGAGATTGCCGGTCAGGGCGCGCAGCATGGCAATAGCACGCGTGGTGTCGAAGACTTCCCGGTGCATGTCCAGGCCGTTGCCGTCAATAATGGCTGCGGGCTTGGTGGTGGCATACAGCCGGGCAATCTCCTTGATCTGTCCGGCGGTCAGCCAGAGTGTCCCGGCCACCTTCTCGGCCGGGTATTGGGCGGCCACTTGCCTGAGCTCCTCAAATCCCACGG
>Ga0074197_1002050_pt1 | contig 14910 bp, 14 predicted proteins | sample EPASupsiteSAE305_FD_64526 | JGI IMG/M metagenome (GOLD analysis project Ga0074197, IMG submission 64526) | Bioremediated contaminated groundwater microbial communities from EPA Superfund site, New Mexico - SAE3-05 reassembly with SPADES | ecosystem: Environmental > Aquatic > Deep subsurface >...
AAGATCCTGTCAATCATAAGAGGAAACAAGGAATTTAAAGACATCCCTGTGATCATGCTCACCAGCAAGGATGGATTTATCAATAAGATGAAAGGTAAGATGGCGGGTTCCTCCGCCTATCTCACCAAACCTTTTGATCCGGACAAGATGATTGCCGAGATTGAAAAACATATCTAGCAAAACTCAGAATTTCTATTGAATATAACGAGCCGATAAGGAGAACGAACATGGCCAAAGGAAAAATACTGGTTGTCGATGACAGTCCCACTCAACTCAACATGATGCGGGCGCCGTTTGAAGAAAATGGCTATCAGGTCATTACCGCCACGGACGGAGAAGAAGCGGTGGCAATGGTGGAAACTGAAAATCCCCAATTGGTGGTTTTAGATGTGATCATGCCTAAGCTGAATGGGTTCCAGGCATGCCGGAAAATCAAAACGATCAAGGAGGATTTACCCGTCATCCTGTTGACCTCGAAGAATCAGAAAAGTGATGAATTCTGGGGGAAAAAGCAGGGCGCGGATGTGTACATGACCAAACCTTTTGACAGTGCTGAACTGTTTGCAACGGCGGTCAAATTGCTTTCCTGAGTCAACGTTATTTATTTATCCGTATTATTTACCGGTTCAACTGGACACATCGATTGAGGCAGATAATGGCCGATTTATCCCATGCATTGGATAGTGATAATCAGGGGGATTCCCTGCAAACGCTTCTCGCTGCCATTGATCACGAAACCGCCCAATCGTTGCAGCGGGATGCAGCCTTTTTGAAAGAAAAGGCCGCGCGGAATATCAGAAGAAAGAAGCCCTATATTTCGTTCATGCTGGGAGAGGACGAGATGGCTCTTTCCATCGATTCGATTCAGGAAATCGGTTATCTGCCCACGGTGACGCCTTTGCCGAATCTACCTCCATGGATCAAGGGGATTGTGCAGATCCGGGGCGAAATTCTTTCGGTGGTTGATTTTTTTGTTCTTTTCGGGCTCAAGGATGAGCGCTCCCTGTTACGGCGATCGTATATCCTTTACAAACAACAGGACTTTAAATGTTGTTTGAAAGTCAACCGGATTACAGGGGTTGTCAATATTGATGAGCAGCGCGATCCGCTTGCACCGTATTCTTTTGAAAAGGCCAAGCATTTGGAACGGCTGGCCCCATTTTTCAAGGGTCTGTTCACCATGGACAATCGCACGGTCTGCATTCTTGATTATGAAAAACTGGGTTCCTCACCCCTGATAAGAAAATGGCAATAACTATGAACGGCACTGTTGGAAATCTGTTGCACCGGGAGAGAAGTGATGGCGCAGGACAGTAACGATTTCTTCGCGGGATATATCGAGGAGGTGCAGACCTACATTCCGACAATGAAAGCCGGAATTGAGGAACTGCGGGCCAATCCACACAAACGGGACCTCCTTGAGGAGATGCACCGGTTGGCGCATATTATCAGAGGGGCTTCCTCCATGGTTGGCATCGCCGGTCTCAGCCGGATTGCCGGCTGCATGGAGAATGCACTTGAACAAATACTGGAAGGCCAACTGGCGTTGTCTGCAGAGGCTTTCAACGCCATGCAGTCGACGGTCAGCCGGTTTGATCAATATTGCAAGGGGTTGCAACAGGGTGTGTCCATAGACGAGGCAACGCTGATCGCCCTCACTGAAACGGATTTCAGTGCCATTGGGCCTGGATCTGGTGATGTTTTTTTTGCGGATCTGGAACCAGCGGCGGACGCCGGAGAAGGGCTTCATTTGTCTGGTCTATCGGATAGCGGGCCGGATACGGAGTTGTTGGCCGAGTTTCGCGCCGAGGCTGAAGAACATTTAGAGGGGCTGCATCGGTCCATGCAGTGGCTGGAGGAGCATGTTGTCGGGACGTCGCCTCTCATTGGCGATCTTCGCGAGACTGTCCGCACAATACGCCGATCCGTTCATACCATCAAGGGCGCGGCCGCAGTGATTGGATTGTCCGATCTTGCCGCTTACGCCCACTTGGTTGAGGATGTCCTTGACTGGTTGTATGAAACGGCCACAAGCATGGCACAAAAGATGGTACTTCCTTTGTCCGCCTCATTGGATCTTTTGGCTACAATGATCTACGCCCCGGAAAGCTTCGATGCCCAACGGGCGGAAACGGTGCTTGCTCAACTGCACACCTGCATGGAGGAAGAACAGTACATTGGGAGTGACGACGACGGGGAACAAGATACCCCGGATGTATTGAGCGAGGCGGTTCTGGAGGTCCTTGAGGCACCCTCTGCTCCATCGAAGGCAAAAAGCAGTGCAAAAAGCGACGAGGGTTCGTTGCGGGGATCGCTGTTCAGCGAAGAGGAGAAGCAAATCCTCCGCGAAGGTTTTCTTGAGGAGGCGGAGGAGCATCTGCAACAACTGCATAGCTCATTGCAGGTGCTTGAAACCGAGATTGTCGACCGGATTGTCCTCTCTCCTGGACAAAAGGAAGAAATTCGTAAAATCCGGCGGGCAGTGCATACTATCAAGGGCGCTTCAGCGGTTATCGGTTTAAGCGACATTGCCACCTACGCCCACGGCGTAGAAGATTTTCTGGACTGGTTGTATGAAGGCGCGCGCCATCTTGACCCCACCATGATCAACACTTTGGCCGAATCTCTCGATTTTCTCGGTCTGCTGGTGGAATCGCCCCAATCGGCGGAATTGGTCCGGCAGGATGATCTCCTCCGTCGTTTGCTTGCGCTTTCCCAAAAGAGTGAGAGCCTTCCTGAGGAATTGCTGTTTGATGAACCGCCTGACCTGGCGATTGCGCCGGATCAAGTTTGGCTGGAGAGTGTTATCGAGCAGGAGTCCGATGAGGCCATGCCGCAGCAGGCCATTGTTGCCGAAACGACACGAACCGTCCGTATTAACCAAGCACAACTTGATATTCTTGTAAATCTGGCCAACGAATTGTTGGTGGGCGTCAGTGGTTTTGACCGGAACATGGGATCGTTCAAGACGGCCCTGGGAGAGTTGGAATTGACCACCCGCAGGCTCAAGGATATAGCCTTGGAGCTGGAAACTAAGTTCGAGGTCAAGGCCTTAGACCAGCTATCCCAGCATTTCGCCCATCTCGATAAATCAATTGCGGACATCAAGACCAGCCAGAGCTTTTCTGAATTCGATGCAATGGAGCTTGATCGTTATACCCAACTCAACTTGATTATCCGTTCACTCAACGAGTCGGCAATCGACGTTGCGGCCATTCACACCAATCTGGGTGGCATCTACAGCGGCATTGGCGGCGACATTAGTCGCCAGCACCGGGTGATCCGTGAGCTGCAGGTGCAGATGATGCGAACACGCATGAGCCCCATGTCTACCCTGTCTTCACGGTTGAGCCGCACCATGCGTGATGTGGCTTCCCGGCTGGGGAAGCGGGTGCGCTTGGTTGTTGAGGGCGAGCGAGTCGAGCTGGATAGAATGGTATGGGAGAAGCTGGCCGATCCTTTCATGCATCTGGTGCGTAACGCCATTCATCACGGGATTGAGTCTGGACAAGACCGACAGTCGTTCAGCAAACCCGCTATTGCCACCATTACCCTGGCCGGGCGGCGGGAAGGTAACCATATCGTCATCCGGTTCAGCGATGACGGTCAAGGGCTGGATTTTAACGCGATCCGCGAAAAGGCACGGCGGTTTGGATTGGGTTCCAAGGTCGACCAAATGGATGAACAGCAACTGACCGAGCTGATTTTTTATCCTGGGTTCAGCACCAAGACAATCAGCGAGATCTCAGGACGTGGCGTTGGTATGGACGTTGTCAGGGAAAACGTCAAGGAATTGCAGGGCTCCATCACCGTGGAAACGCAACAGGGAATAGGGACTACCTTTGTCCTGCGCATACCTCTTACTCTTGGCGTTCTTCGGGCGCTCATGGTGAAAATCGGCGAGGTCACCTATGGCATTGCCTTGAATGACATCAAGGATATCCACCGGCTGGAGAACCGGGACATTTCTCTTGAGGAGGGGACCTGCCTGCTCGCGGGCGAGACTGTCCCCTGGTACTCATTGACTAACCTGCTCGGTCTGGCCGATTCTGAACCGGAAGAGACGCGATCCCTGGTTCTGAACATGTTTGCCGGCGGTCGGACCATTGCACTCTCCATTCCTCAGATTACGGGACAAAAGGAAATCGTTATTAAAGGACTCGGAACCCATCTGCGGACAGTCGACGGTGTGTCCGGAGCGGCGGTTATGGGTGACGGCAGCATCGTGCCTGTGCTGGATATCCCCGATCTCGTTCAGGCGGCGGTTCGTGCGGAGCAAAGTGGTGCCGCGGTCTTCAATCTCGAAATCCCCAAAGCTTTCACAGTGATGATCGTTGACGATTCCATTTCTATCCGTCGCGTCATGAGCCGATTGGTAACAGCCAGCGGTTGGGCCCCGGTCGAGGCCAAGGATGGACTGGATGCCCTTGAGCAACTGGAGATGGAGGAAGTTCACCCGGATTGCATTGTCCTGGATATCGAGATGCCGCGAATGAATGGATTTGAATTCCTTGCGAAATTGCCAAAAATTCCTGGAGGGGAAAAAATACCGGTGATCATGCTCACCTCAAGGACATCCAGCAAGCATCAGGAAAAGGCCTATCAGCTGGGCGCCAAGGCGTTCCTCAACAAACCGTGCAAGGATGAAGAGTTTGTTGAAACCGTTCAGAGGCTGACTGGTGGCAACGCGCCATCGTTTCAAGATACCTTGAGCGAGGTGATGGTATGAAAACTCTTTTCATGGCACAGATCGGTCGTCAGTTTTTCGCGGTTGACAAGGAATGGGTGGCCGGCGTTGGGGTTCGCAATGACGACAAAATCAAACCTGTGGAGGAAAACGGTAAGGTATACCTGCCTCTTCCCCACGGTAATCGGGCGGTTATTTGTGATGTGCAGACGCTAATGTCTAGTTCTGCCAATTCGCTGCCTTCCAAGCGAGGGTACTACCTTATCGTAGCTTATGAAGAACATTTCATGGCCTTGACCATGAGTGGCAAGGGAAGGATCGTCATGGCGGATGTGGCTGCGGCCGCTCCTTTACCGTCAGCCTTCAATGGAAAATCACGGGATATAATTTCGGGGGTGCTGGTCAACTGCACTGACCTGATTTTACTGGTTGATCTGAAAGCCTTGCTTGCAGCAACGGATTGGGCGCCTCCCATCGGGTTAGCATAACATCATACATGGGAACAACGGTACATTGAGGGAAAATCATGGCTAACGAACAACAACAGGCTGGTATTCGAACATTTCTCTTGCCGTTGACGATCAACGACAGCTCGGGGAACGTCGTTTGCCTGTTCAGCCAGAGTCAGGTTGTTGAGATTCTTGGACCGCGACCTGTCCAGCAAATACCGTGTAGCCCCGCCTACCTGAAGGGGGTGCTGTTGTACCAGGACAGCCTGCTGCCGGTGATCAATCTCGATGATTTGTGCAACCGGGATCGCAACGGACAACGGGAGCACTATCGACAACTGATGGTGATCCGCACCGGAGCACTTGATGCTGCAACCGGAGAGCCGTTAAAGGTGGTGGTGGCAGCCAGCGTCAGGGTGCGCATCGAAAAAGTATCCGGGCGGGAGTTGGCAACCGCTTTTGTCAGAAAGGAAGCCCCTTCTTCTCTGCGGGATTCTGGCCTGCTGCGCGGTTTTTTTCAACGGCATGCCGACTCTGTTGCCGTGCTTGACCTTGGCCCGGTTATTCAAGGTACCTTCCACGATCGATTGGGGGAGACGCGCAATTGATGGTGCAACAGAGCGTTCTTGATAACCGCATTCGAGTCGTCACCAAACGGATGGAAGGGGTGCGTTCGATATCGCTCGGGTTTCTGATGGCGGCAGGACCAATGGATGAGGCGGAAAATCGAGGCGGTGTGGCTCATCTGGCTGAGCATCTGATGTTTGACGGGACCGAGCAAAGGGATGGCGAGGAAATTGCCCGGATGATGGATACAACCGGGGGGCAGATAGGAGGTTTTACCTCACGCGACTATACTTGCTTCACTACAACGGTTTTGGATGATTATCGCACTTATCTGATCGATCTGATGGGCGACATTCTGTTGAACTCACAGTTTGCCGATTACGCTGTGCATCAGGAAAAGGATACCATTATCAGGGAGCTGAGCGCACAACTCGACCGGCCCGATGCTTGTGTCCACGAACGGCTGAAAGCGCACATCTGGCAAGGGCATCCGCTGGGAAGACCCATTGGGGGCACCATTGCATCGGTGGCCGCATTACAGCAACAGGATGTGATTCGTTTTGTTCAAGACAACTACCAGCCGCGCCGATTGATCATTGCCGCTGCCGGAAACGTTAGCCACCAGGATCTGGTCACCAATGTGGCTGATGCCTTCTGGATGATGCCGGATGACGGCCGGATCGATGTCCACCCCTCACCCCCCGAATTCCATGGAGGAGTGACGGTGGAGTGCAAGGGGGTCTCCCATGTCTATTTCTCGATCGGTCTGAAAGCGGCGTCATACGCAGCGCCGGAACGCTATTTGATCCATCTCCTTGCCTCTATATTGGGAGGGGGAATGAGTTCCCGCCTGTTTAGGAAGTTGAGGCAGGAATTGGGAATGGTCTATGAAATTACTGCGGAATATCAGGCGTACAGAGATGGCGGTGTTATTGTAATCGAAGGGTCGACCACCCCTGAATTGCTGCACCCCGTCTTGTCTCAGATTCTCTTGGAGATCAAGGGCATGGCCCTGCAAATGCTGCCAATCCTTGAAGAGGAACTGTGGATTGCCAAGATGCAGTTAAAAGGACAGCATATTATTGCTCAGGAGAACTCTCATACCTGCATGAGCAGTTTGGCAACCCAAGCTTTTTATTTTAACGGCTTTATCGACTCAGCGGAGATATTGAACCAGATTCAACAAGTGGATCTGGAGCGGATGAACACTATTACGGCAAACATGTTCACCAGCGGGCTGCGTCATTCAGCAATTGCCCTTGTTGGCCCATCCTGCGAGCAGGTGTGCAACACAGCGGTGTTCGAGAATATGCTGCGGGACTTTCAGTGACCCGCTTAACAACAAAGGGAGGATATTGGTATGGCACTGGATGTAAACATCAAGAAAAACTGGATTGAGATTCAAAAGAAAAATACCGTTCCGGTTAACGCTATTGGCATCAAAATCAATCCAAAGGATGAGAAAACCATGAAAATCTGGAAAGAAGAGGGGATCGACACGTTCATTAAAAATTAAAATGATTGCGGCCGAGCTCAGAGTTTTGGGCTCGGCCGCGATCCCAGTATAGCCTGTTCAGGGAAGTGAATCTCCTGATGGGAGAATGGCCCTGACAAGAAGGTCGCATGCCGCACCGTGTCCGGTGTTTTTTGGACGTGGGAAGGGTAGGGTGCGCTCGCTTGTCGTCAATGACATCTGATTAAGTTGAGGAAGGAGTTTCGGAGGCAGAATGGAAGAACAAAACAAACAAAGTGGCGGGTTTCGTAGCCCTTTTTCGGCATTGACCGATAAGCTCAACATTCGCGGCAAGTTGATGCTGGCGTTCCTCGTCATGATCGTTCTGACGCTCGCTATTATCGTCATCGCCACCACATCACAGCGGTTTGCGACAAAAACTATCGATGAACTTGTGCAGGTGCACGGTAAGGTTGCCCGCTTAAGCTTGGACACGGAAAAAACGGTGAAGACCATGAACGGTCACGAGAAGGATTTCCTTCTCAATTACAACAAGATCGGCATCGGTGAAGCCAAGGCTCAGTATTTGAGCAGATTCATTGCCGCCGGTGGTGAAGCCTATCAGAAGCTCTATGAAATTCAGCAGGTAACACCCGATGCGAAAGAAAAGGCCGCTGCGCAGAAAGCTATGGACGCTATCAACAACTACTTGGCGACCTTTATGAGCACGGTGAACATCCTGGAGCGTCAGGTCAACCCAGAATTCGGCGAGTTGACCAAACTGCGGCAGACCATCGAGATTTTGCGTAAATCGGTAAGCACCGTCAGTTCCTCCAAGATACAAGCTCTCTTTCAGAATTTGCTCTACCAGACACAAGAATACACAATGGTACCGACAAAGCAGGGGGGCGAAAAAGTGCAAGCCGAGGCAAAGGCATTTGCTGAAGGCATCAAGACCGCAAATGACATTCCGGCACTCCAAGCCAGTCTGCTGGCACAGGTTGGGGATTTCACCAAGTGGTTTGCCGAGGTCGCCAACACCGACGAAACGATCAGCAGCCGTATTCTTTCCTACCAGGAAGCGGTTAAACAAGCCGACCCGGTTATTCAGGCATTTCTCAAGGACGCTGTGGCCAATGAGAAGCAGGCGGTTATCCGTATGGAGAACGCGGCCAACTTAGTGCAGAAAATTGTTATCGGCGTTGGTATCGCTGCCGTTCTTCTCGGCTTACTGATCTCCTTCGGTCTGTCTAAAGGGTTAACCCGACAGATCAACCATATCATGGATCTGCTCAGTGAAATGGGTATGGGCAACTTTCAGGCCCGTACCGAAGTAGTCAGTAAAGATGAACTTGGAGAGATGGCTACAGCGCTCAATGCCATGCTCGATAGCATCACGACCCTTATTCAGAGCCAAGAGGAACGCGACGCCATCCAGGACTCCATCATGAAATTGATGGGTGAGATCTCGGAGCTCACCGAGGGTGACCTGACTGCTCGCGCCGAGGTGACTGAAGACGTTACCGGCGCCATCGCCGACTCCTTCAACACCATGGCCGAACAGTTCGGCGGGATCGTCCGTCAGGTAAAGTCAACGACTTTTTCGGTTGATGAAACCGCCTCTGACGTCTCCAAGTTGACAACGGAACTCGCCGCCAAGAGTATTGATCAGACCAAACAGGTCAATGAAGCTATTCAGGCCATCAACGATATGGCTGCATCGATCAGGCAGGTTTCGGAGAACGCGGCGAGATCGGCCGAAGTTTCGGAAACCTCGCGGACCAATGCCCGCGAAGGAGCCGAGGCGGTTGAGAAGACCAACCGCGCTATGGATGAGATTCGTGAGCAGATCAATGAGACGGCCCGTTCGATTAAGCGTCTAGGTGAGAGTTCGATGGAGATCGGTAACGTCGTCGAGATCATCAACAATATCGCCGACCGAACTTCCATTCTCGCTTTGAATGCCTCCATCCAGGCCGCCATGGCTGGTGACGCTGGCTACGGTTTTGCCGTCGTTGCCGAGGAGGTGCAGCGTCTGGCGGAAAGCTCAAGCAACTCCACCAAGCAGATCGATATGCTAGTAAAGAGTATTCAGTCGGAAATCAAGGATGTTAGTAACCGTATGGATGAAAGTATCAGCAAGGTTGTGCAGGGCTCGCGTCTTGCTGACGGCGCCCATGAGAAGCTGCAGCAGATCGAAACCGTATCCAATCAGCTGGCGGATCTGATCGAGGCCATTACCCAGGCCGCAACCGAACAGGTACAGGTGTCGGAAAGCGTCGTCGAGAGCATGATGTCCGTTGGCGGTGTAAGTAATGAAACTTCCAAAACCTCACAGGAAACGGCTGATCTGATGAAGCTGCTCAATGCAACGGCGAGCAAGTTGCGTGCTGCGGTCGAAGTTTTCAAAATTGAGGCCGCTCAACCTGCCTGATACATACCTGGAAGCACGGCAAAGGCACATTTTTAACATTATCGAGGTAAAAGAATGGATAAACGATTCATGGCCGGTCTGATAGCGCTTTTCTTTACGGTCGCACCCGGCGCACATCTTTTTGCGGCGGACGGTACCATCAAGCTGGGAATTAGCACCAGTAAAAGCGGTAGCTTTGCCAACGTCGGAGCCAGTACTAAAAACGGCGCCGAAATGGCAAAGCAGGAGATCAATTCCGGAACCGGGTTGCAAATAGGGAGTAAAACCTACTCCATGGAACTGGTATACGTGGATAATTCCTCTGATCGATCATCCGCCAGCACCAATGCGCTGACTTTGATCAGCCAGCACCAGGTCATGGCGATTGTCGGACCGCAGAGCAGCGACCGGGCTATTGCCGTTGGTGAAGTTGCTGACTCCTTCAAAACCCCCATGGTAACCCCTTGGTCAACATCTCCATTGACTACACTCAATAGGCAGTATGTCTTCCGTATGCCGGTCTTGTATGATATTCAGGCGATAGCGACGACCAAATTTGCCGCCAAAGAGTGGAAGGCAACCAAGGCCGCCGTGCTCTACGATGAGATCAGCCCGTATCCCACCGGTATGGCCAAGTCCTTCAAAAAGGTTTTTGAAGAGGTTAATGGGGCCGGATCAGTGGTTGCCTTTGAAACATTCAGGACCAAAGATGTCGATTTCAGTAAGCAATTGCAGGCGATTCTTAACTCCGGCGCTGATTTTATTTATGCGCCGCAACATTATGAAGAGGTGCCCCTTATCGTGCATCAGGCTAGGAAAATGGGATGGAAGAAACCGATTACCGGGTCCAACTCCTGGTCAGGCGGCGATCTGATGGGGAAATGTGGCGATGAGTGCAAGGGGTTGTATTTTACCGGCAATTTTGCTGCTGGCGGTACTGAAGGCAAGGCAAAAGCATTTGTCGAAGGGTACCAGAAAACATACAATACCCTGCCCGATGAGGTGGCGGCGTTGACCTATGATGCGGTTCAATTGATCGCCCAATCTTTGAAGAACACCGGCGGATTGTCTGGTAATCTTGTCGAGGATCGGACAAAACTGAAGGACCAGATTGCTGCCACCAAGAAATTCGAGGGGGTTACCGGCAGCCTCGGTTATCATGGCACTGGTGATCCTACCAAGTGTACCGTGCTTATCAAAATTGATGAGAAAGGCGTGTTCACAAACCACGAGAAGGTATGTCCCTAAAGATATATGTACGTCTCGAAAAATGATTTTCAGGTAGAGTGTGAGTAATTGAAAGCTAGAGGACTGTAATGACCGCAAAAATAGCAAATGATGGGCAAAGATCGGGCTTAAGGATAAAGTACAAAATTCTATTGACTATGATACTTGTTTCTTTCATACCAATAGGAGGTTTGTGGTACATTAGCATCTATAAAGCCGAGCAAGAGGCAATTGCTGGAGTGCATCATACATTGAAAAGCTCTGCTGACAGTTTAGCTAGTAAAGTAGATGGTTGGTATGATATGAACTTGCTGATATTGCAACAAAACAGCTTTACACCCAGTCTTCAATCAATGGACGCGGCTCGACAAGATCCGGTGCTCAAAACTATCACCGAAAGTTATAAATGGGTATATCTGGCCTTTTCAATTCTTCCCAATGGACAGAATGTTGGGCGAAGCGATGGAAAACCGACCCAGTACTATGGAGATCGCGAGTATTTTCAGAAAGCCATAGGTGGCCAGATGGTTGGCCAAGAGGTGGTTATTGGGAAGACATCAGGCAAGCCAGCGTTAATACTAGCAATTCCTTTATATGGTGCTGATAATTCTAAAAAAGGCGTCCTCGCTTTTGCGATGACTTTGGAAGATTTGTCGAAAAGTGTTACCGATGTTTCCATCGGGCAATCCGGGAATGCTATTTTGTTGGATGACAAGAACAGGGTTGTTGCAAAAAATAGGGAATTACTCTCTGATCTCGAAGACTTGAGTGCTCATCCAGCAGTTTTGGCCGTTGGGAAAGGTGAAACCGATCCTATAGTATTCATGGATAAGGGCAAGCAGATTTTGGCTTGGAGTAAAGCAACGAGGCATGGGTGGAAACTGATTCTTCAGCAGGACTATAACGAAGCCTTTGCATTCATGTCACAAACCCGTCAACGTGCTATACTGCTCCTGACTTTGACTCTCGGATTTACCATAGTGGTGGCTTTTTTGTTGTCTGCTGGTCTTGCTGGCCCAATCAGGAGATTAACGGTTGCCGCTGATACCATGAGTCGTGGAGAGTTGGACGTCGAAATGCAAGAAACGCGGCGCCAGGATGAGATAGGAGATTTGGCTCGCGCTATCGAGCGAATGGGGATCAGCCTGCAAATGGCTATTAAAAGGATGAGAAAATAATTTGCATACAATTATGGTAAAGTCATGCCCTCAAATTTAACCAGTGAACTGCAGAGGATTATTGATAATAAATTAACGGGGATCGTTTTTGTTGCGTCTGGTGATAACAGGTCGGCCCAAATCAGTTTTTTGGATGGGGTTATGGTCTTTGCTCTATGCCAGGGGCAAAAAGGGCTAAAAGCTATTGAACTTATCGCTCAGATGGTTCAGGTCCGATTTCGATTTCAAAAAGGACCCATTCCAGCTTCTCGGATTGAAATGCCGTCCATGGATGAAGTCTTGGCCTATTTTAATAATGAGAAAAGGGATACTTTTTCAGAGGCATTGCTTGCTGAGAAGTTCACCAAGAAACAATCTTCTGCACTTTCATCGGAAGTCCAGTCTCTCTCAAAAGAGGAAAAACAGATAATACGCGAGGTGTTAACTGAGTGCATTGGCCCAATGGCCCTGATTCTTTGCGAAGATCATCTTGACGAGGTGAAAACACTAGAAGAAGCTATTGAGATTTTAGTTAGCGAAATTCCAGCTCAACAGGTTGCACGCTTCAAAGAAGGAATTCTCCGACGGTTATAAATTTTGTAACTGCAAAATAGGAACGATGATCAACTCGAACCAATGAGGCCAAATTATGTCAAAGAAAAAGCTGAATTATTTTTTGACTGTCTTTTTTACAGTGACGAGTCTGGTGAGCATAGCATCCCCCTCCTGGGGAAAGGAATTGAAAATCGGTACTGGCGCGGCGGCATCTGAAAATATTTTCAGTAAAATATCGTATGATTTGGAAAAATCTCTCGGCATTAAGATTGCTGTGAGCACCAGCGGGCCCGTGCAGGCGTTGAAAGACCTGGATGCAGGTAAGATTGAGGCGGCGGTTGGTGGTGTTGAATTCACGGACTGGATGGTGTTGATGGAAAAAGAAGGGTACAAGATTCCCGACAAATCGTTGTATAAATATTGGGTTATCGGCAAGGACAAAGTGAAGGTTTTAATCAACCGTGATGTTACGGTAACTGATCTTTCTAAAAAACAATTAGCCTCTATCTTTACAGGAAAAGCGAAGAATTGGTCTGAAGTGGGAGGAGCAGATAAGCCCATTTTGGTCATTTTGGGGAGCCAGATTCCAGGAACACAATCAGTTTTTCAAAAGCAAATTATGGATGGAGCCGAGTATACTAAGGAGGCAATGCAGGGGACGACCGCCGAAGATCTCAAAAACAGGGTTGTTAGAAACACGGGGGCTGTTTGCCTTGGAGCTCTGTCGCAAGTCGACTATTTGGTCAATGCTCCGTCTGTTCCGGAAATAGGCAGACCGATTACTCTGGTTACCAAAGGCACACCCTCTGAAGCGGTTCAAACATTGCTGAATTATATCAATGGTGATGGGCAGAAGTATATCGTCAAATAATCCTTTAAGCTGTCTTTCCCCCCATTTGCAGGACGATCATGGCTGGCAGGATGATCAGGACCCCGAGCATTATATTCAGGGAGGGGAGGTCTCGGTAAAGAATCCATTCAATCAAGACGATCTGGGGCGGATATAGATAGGAGTACGCCATAACCCGGGTTGGGCCTAGATGGAGGGTGGCCCATTGGGAGATAAAAAAGGTGACAACGGTGGTGAAAAAGGCCAAATAGGCAATGCCCAACCAGACTGTCATCGGCAGGGAAGCCCATGAAATAGCAGGCAGTTTTGCGACGGCAAAGAGTAGCAGCCAGGCGCATCCGGTGATCAATATCCACACCGTCATGACAGCCATGGGTTCGCCACGATGTAGAATCTTAACCAAGGGCATATAAAGGGCCATTAGCAGGCAACCGCAAAAGAAAAGAAGGTCGCCATAATTGAGATCCAGTGACTGCATCCGGTGCAGGTCGCCTTCAAAAATAACCCAAAGCGCCCCGGACATGGCCAGCAACAAGGCAATGATACGATATAGTCCCAACCTCTCCCTCAGCAAAAACCAACTGTAAATTCCCGAAACCCCTGGCACGGTCGTGAAAATCGCGGAGGAATTCAAAGGGGTGGTGATGCGCAATGAGAGAAACATCAACCAGAAAAAACCGACTAGGGCGCCACTGATTAGGCTATAGCGGACTAAAGCAGATCTATTGGGAAGGGCCAGTCCGTAGCGGTGATTGACATAGGGTGCGAAGAATAGTACGGCGACGGCAAATCGAATCAATGTTAAAACGACCGGGTCGAGGAAGGGCGTTATAGCCTTGCCGACGATGAAGGAAGTCGCGACAAGCGTAGCCGAAATCAACATGCACCCGTGGATCACCCAGAGGGGTAAAGGGCGGGTCAAGGAAGTCTCTATGTTCATTCGAGGTGCTTGTCAACTTGCCGATGAAACGCGCCGTTACTCGCTACAATCTCAGGGATGCAAGTAGAATAGGGAGTACCGGAAAAAACGCTGACCAGCCCTCCTGCCTTTTCGACCAGCAACCATCCGGCGGCGGTGTCCCAAGGATGCAAGTTGATCTCATTAAAGCCATCAAGTTGACCGTAGGAAACATAGGCCAAGTCGAGAGCAGCAGCTCCGGCTCTTCGAATATCGCGGACATTCGGCAACATGATCTCCATTGACGGATAACACCCTGCAAGGAGAGTTCGATTTCGTAGGAAAAACCTGTTTGAATGCATAAGTAGAGTTTCCTCAGTAAGTTCAGCTTACGCTCATTATGCTGCGCGGGGTGGGTATGAGAAGAGTAGTCGTATCGCCCAGCAGCCTTCTCTGGCGACGCCGAGAGCTGCCACAAGCCATTGTTCGAACCGCGAACGAGCGATTTCGAAGGCAATGACCAAGATCCTCAACAGGATCAGGAGGTTCATTACCAGGAAGATACTGTTGATCCAGGCACTGGAGGTTGCGGCCAGTTTGGCACGGATGTAGTTCAAGCGGTAGCCGTTTTTCCCTTGCCCGAATTTGCCTTCA
>Ga0074197_1002053_pt1 | contig 14891 bp, 10 predicted proteins | sample EPASupsiteSAE305_FD_64526 | JGI IMG/M metagenome (GOLD analysis project Ga0074197, IMG submission 64526) | Bioremediated contaminated groundwater microbial communities from EPA Superfund site, New Mexico - SAE3-05 reassembly with SPADES | ecosystem: Environmental > Aquatic > Deep subsurface >...
CGAGGCGGCACTCGAGCCCCTCGGCGCAAAGGGCCTCGGCAATCCACTGCCCGTTATGTCCCGCTATAAAGCCCATCAGGAGCGACCGCGTGCCGAGCGTCTTGAGGGCGCGCGCCACGTTTACGCCCTTGCCGCCCGCCATGGTCTTCACGTCCTTCAGGCGGTAAATGGCGCCCTTGCGGAACAGGGGCGCGGCCGCCGTCTTGTCCACGGCAAGGTTCAGATTAACGACAAGAACACTTTTTCTCTCCTTCATCAGGGCTAATCTAGCAAATTTTCCCCGGTGTTTAGTTAAGAAAAGTCAACGTCGCGCCCGCCGCCCCTTTTGATATCATTATGAATATGCAGGAAAAAACGCGGCCCGATTTCATAAAAACGCCGGCGGACGCTCTCATGGCGGTCGCGGCCATGGCCATAAGCGTTGACGGCTGCGCGGACGATTGCGAGGTCCAGCGCCTCAAGGCGATGGCGTACATGAACCCGCTTTACGAGGACTTTGCCTCCGACGAGCTGGAAGAATACATCCGTTCCATCGCCGCGAAAATGCCTGGGCTCTCCTACGGGGAAACGCTGAACCGGTGCGCCGAAACGCTTCCTCCACACCTTAAGGAAACGGCCTACGCGTGGGCAGTGGAAATGGCGGCGGCGAACGGAACGCTCGCCCTCGCTGAAGACAGGATGCTGCACGACTTGCGCGCCATTTTCGGCATAACGCCCGCGTTCTCGCAGGCAGTGGACACCGCCATAATGGCCCTTCTCCGCAATGACAGACAGGCCGACTGAACCTTCCCTTACGGAACGCCTTTCTTCCCTTGCACGGCGGCATTGCGCCGCGCTCGCGGCCTGCGCGCTGGCCCTTTTCCTCTTCCACCCGTTCTTTCTGCACGGCATGGTTCTGAACGGCAATCACGACAGGGCCGATTATGCCATACCGATGCACGCCTTGTTTTCATCCGCCTTCAAAAGCTTCTCCCTGCCGCAATGGAATCCCTACATGTTCTGCGGCAACTCCCTGTTTTCGGGGGCCGGCTACATCTATTTCTATCCTCTTCACTGGCCCCTCTGGCTTTTCCCGGCGGCCGCGCTGCCGTTTCTGCTGACGCTTTCCACGCTTGCCCATTTCTGGCTGTTCGCGTTCTTCCTGGTGATGATTATTGAGAAGGAATCCGGCTCGCGCACGGCGGCGGCGCTCTGCGCGGCGGCGGTCTGCCTGTCCAATCCCGTAGTCACGGCCGTCGCTTCGGGCGAGGGGATGCTGATGCACTTTACCTGGCTGGCCGCGCTTCTTTACCTGAGAGTGACGGCGGCGGAACGGGATTCCCGCCGGAACTTCCTGCTCTCGTCCGTTGCGGCGACGCTCATGCTGCTGGGAAGCATGATACAGATGGCGGTCTACTCCCTTGGCCTTTACGCGCTCTTCTCGGTCATCCTCTCTCTTAAGGAAGGAAGCGGGAACATTCGGGCAAAACTTCGCGCCGTCTCCATTCCGCTTGCGCCGCTGGCCGCCGCCTTTCTTCTCTCCGGGCCGAGGCTGATTCCATTCTTTCTGTCTGGTTCCGGCAAAACGGCTCCAATAACGCTGGCCGCATTCATCCGCAGGGGAGGCGCGGGACTTGACGCGCTGCTGCGCCTTTTTTCCGGCGGGTTCTTCGGATACGACCTCACAAAGCCTTATCCGCTTGCACTTAACTCATATGAAGCATTCAACGCTTTCGCGGGGATAGCATTCGTCATTTTTGCTACATGGGGGCTCCGCCTCGCATGGAAAAAATACCTGCCATGGGCAGTCTGCGCCGCCGCCGCGCTGCTGTTTTCCCTGCGTTCCCCGCTCCAGTTTGTTCAGTATATGGCGCTGGGCAGGGCGGAAGTCATATACAGCCGGCTGGCCTGGTTCCTGCCGCTTTTCCTGTCAATTCCGGCCGCGCACGCTCTGGCTTCGCTAGAGAACAGCGACGGGCAGTCCCGCAAAAAAGCCGCACTGCCTGCCGGAATGCTCTGCGCCGCCGTATTCATATGGATACTGTTCCTGTTCCCGCAGCCTGCGGCGGTCTCGGCGGAATGGGCGAGAAAAAGCGTTGCGGCCTTCCTTGTTTCCTCGGCGCTGCTTGTCACGGCGCTGACCATATCCGCGAACAGGAAAGTTTTCCTCTCCCTTGTGGCCGCCGCCATGCTCCTTGACGTAGGCGTAAGCATTCGGGGAGCGGCGAATTCCTCCAACCCCTTCTTCTCGGACCGCATATATCCTCCGCTTTCCGACACGGAGAAATCAATCGCGGCGGCGTTTTACGGGAAAAGGGACTTCAGGATTTACGGGGCCAGCCCCAACACCGCCGATTTCGCCTGCATAAACGCGGGGCTGTACAACGCCTCCGGCTACGACAACGCGCCCCCGCAAAGGATTACGGAGCTTTACGCCTATCCCGCGCGCCCCGGCAGGACGCAGGCGCGCAAGGTGGGGCCAAATAATGCCGCCGCGATAGCTTTCAGCGCCAATGCCGGGATAATAGCGCCGGACGGCACCTTTATCCCGGCGAACAGATACTTGCCGCGCTTCGCGGTATTCCATAAGGCGGCGGTGGAACCGGACCCGGACAAAGGCCTTGCTTTGCTTGAGGCAGGTACGCTGCCGGAAGATGTTCTGTTGCTTGAAAAACAACCCGCGCTTCCGCCCATGCCGGGCAGCGGGAAGGTAAAACTTTTGCGGGAAACGCTTAATTCCATCACCATCGAAACCCAGTCCACCTCTCCCGCCCTGCTGTATATAGGCGATGTCTGGGCCGCGGGCTGGTCCGCCTCAGTTGACGGCAAGCCAACGGAAATACTAAGGGCCGCCCACGCTTTCAGGGCCGTATCCATACCGGCGGGACGCTCGACTGTGCGCATGGAATACAGTGCCGGCGGACTGGCCGCCGGTTTCGCCGCCGCAACGGCGGGCCTTGCGCTGCTGCTGTTTTCTCTTCTCAAACCCCCAAAAGTCCAAAATAACTAGTCATTTTGCCTTTGACAAGCTAATCTTCACGGACTATAATAACATTGCCCTGATATTTATGTCAGGGGCTGTCTGTGAGTTCATGGGGGCACTATGTCATCCAGTAAAAGCATTTCGGCAAAACTTTTATGGCTCATCGCTCTGGTCGGCGCAATACCGGTCATAGTCTGTCTTTCCCTGCTAATTTCCTACAAGAGCAGGATGCAGGACACGATAGTAAAGGAAAGCATGGACAGGGTTCTGCAGGACATCCATTCCATGTGCAGGTCCCATCAGGACACGCCCGAAGCCCGCAAGGCCGTGCATGACCAGCTGGCGAAGCACACCATAGGAGACAGCGGCTATGTATTCGTCCTGGGCGGCAAGGGAGCGCAGAGAGGCCGTTATCTGGTTTCCAAGGACGCCGCCAGGGACGGCGAAAACATCTGGGAGGCCAAGGACTCCTCCGGCAATCTGTTCGTGCAGGACATGATAGCCAAGGCTCTTGCCGCAGGCGATGGAAAACCAACAGAAAGCAGCGTCTATCCCTGGCAGAACAAGGGAGAGGATAGGCCGCGCATGAAAATCGCCTACCTGATATACTACGAGCCATGGGACTGGGTCATCGCCACCAGCGTCTACACGACGGAAGCCTATCAGGTGGCCGGAGTTAGCGTCGCGATGCTCCGCAACATGATAATATCCATAACCGCCATATCGGTGGTCATACTCGGCCTGGCGATGTTCCTCGGCGCGGCGTTCGCGCGCGGAGTGACGGCCTCCATCAAGCACTCGGTGAAGGAAATAACCGCCATGGCCAAGGGCGATTTCACCGGCAAGCCGGAAGCGTTCGCGCTGGCCCGGAACGACGAACTGGGGGAGATAGCCCGCTCAGTAAACGATATGAGAAGCAACATCGGCGGCCTTATAAAGAGCATAAAGGAAAGCTCCGAAAGGCTGACCGAGGCGGCGGGAATGATATCCGCGGCCACGCACCAGATAGCGGACGGAGCGCAGCAGCAGGCCTCCGCCTTCGAGGAGATATCCGCCAGCGTGCAGACCACCGCTTCGGCGGCGGGCGAGGCCAGCACCGTGGCGAACAAGGCGGGCTCGGTATCGCGCGAGGCGAAGGAAGGCATGGAGGACACGCAGCAGGCCATGGGGGAGATAGAGAAAAACTCCATCAAGATGGCGGAAGCCGCCTCCATAATAACCGAAATGGCCGAGCAGACCAACCTTCTGGCGCTGAACGCGGCTATTGAAGCCGCAAGGGCCGGCGAGCACGGCAAGGGCTTCGCCGTGGTGGCCGACGAAGTGCGCAAGCTGGCGGAGAGGAGCGCGCTGTCCGCGAAGGACATCGAAAGCCTGATAAGCGAAAGCGGACACGCCGTGGCGCGCGGGGCGGAAGTGGCCAAAGCCGCGGCGGAAAAGACGGCCCGCGTGGCAGTCTCCACGGAGGAGATAACCGCGAAGCTGACCGGCATAGCGTCAACGGCGCAGCAGCAGGCCGCCGCCATGGAGGAAAACACCTCCATAACGGAATCCAACGCCTCGGCCTCCGAGGAAATGGCCAGCCAGGCGGCGGAACTGTCCTCCATGTCCTCGCAGATGAAAAAAGACACCTCAGTGTTCAAGGTTTAAGGCTGTAATTTGGCGCAACAAAGCCTCCGCCGCAAGGCGGGGGCTTTTTTACGCCGTCTGCGCGGCGGCGCGACAAGTGTTATAATTTACCTACCGACAGTTAACGGGGTGCTATGCTCAACGACACGGAAGAAGTGCTCAGGGATTTGAAGAAAGGCAGGATGATAATCGTCGTGGACGACGAGGAGAGGGAGAACGAGGGCGACCTTGTCTGCCCCGCCTCAACCGCCACGCCGGCCCATATTAATTTCATGGCGACTCACGGACGCGGCCTCATCTGCGTCCCGATGGAGGAGGAGCGCCTCTCCGCGCTGGAACTGCGCCCCATGCTCAGCGACTGCAACCGCCCCGGCGCGGCCGACCCGTTCAAGACAGCGTGGACGGTCTCGGTCGACGCGGCGAAGGGCGTGACAACCGGCATATCCGCGCAGGACCGGGCCCGCACCATACGCCTCCTCGCGGACAGGAAATCCCGCCCCGAGGACTTTTCCCGCCCCGGACACGTCTTCCCGCTCATGGCCCGGAAGGGCGGCGTACTGGTCCGCGCGGGGCACACCGAAGCCACCGTGGACCTGATGAAGATGGCCGGTCTGCCGGCCGACGCCGTAATCTGCGAGATAATGAACCCGGACGGCACGATGGCCCGCCAGCCCCAGCTTAAAAAATTCGCCGCGCGCCACGGCCTTAAAATCTACTCCATAGCGCAGCTGATAGAACACCGCCGCCGGGAGGAACGCCTTATAGAGAAAGTCGGGGAAAGCGTTCTGCCTACGGAATTCGGCACATTCAGGCTGATTCTTTACCGGGACACGCCGCAAGGACTGGTCCATTCCGCGCTGGTAATGGGCAACCCTGGCGGCAAGGGTTCCACGCTGGTACGCGTCCATTCGGAATGCTTTACCGGGGACGTTCTCCATTCGCTGCGCTGCGACTGCGGCAACCAGCTCGCCCGCGCGATGCAGATGATAAAACGCCGCGGCGAAGGGGTGGTCCTCTACATGCGGCAGGAAGGCCGCGGCATAGGCCTTGTAAACAAGATAAAGGCGTACAACCTTCAGGATCAGGGCATGGACACGGTGCAAGCCAACGAGGCGCTGGGCTTCAAGGCCGACCTGCGCGATTACGGCATAGGGGCGCAGATACTGGCGGACCTGGGCCTCCGGCGCATAGAACTGATGACCAACAATCCGCGCAAGATAGCGGGCCTTGAAGGCTACGGACTGAAGGTGACAAAACGCGTGCCGATAGAGATAGCCCCGAATCCCGCGAATTTGCGGTATCTTAAAACCAAGAGGGACAAACTGGGCCACAAGCTCAGCATAGGAGGATAGATGGCAAAGACACTGGAAGGGAACCTTATAGCCACGGACGGCAGGTTCGCGATAGTGGCATCCCGCTTCAACGATTTCATCACCAAGGAACTGGTAGGCGGCTGCGTGGACACGCTGGTGCGCCACGGCGCGGACGACAAGGACATCACCATCGTCAAGGTCCCCGGCGCGTTCGAGATACCGGCTGCGGCCGCGAGGCTTGCCAGCTCCAAGGGGAGCTACGACGCCATAATCTGCCTGGGCGCCGTCATACGCGGCGCGACGCCGCATTTCGACTATGTGGCGGCAGAGGTTTCAAAAGGCGTGGCGCAGGTTTCCATGCAGAGCGGAACCCCGGTAATATTCGGCGTCATCACTTCCGACACCATCGAGCAGGCCGTAGAGCGTGCGGGCACCAAGGCCGGCAACAAGGGCAAGGACGCCGCCGAAGCCGCCATCGAGATGGCGAACCTTTACCGCAAAATAAAGTAACCCGGCAATGACAGACCGCGAGGTTTTCATGCGCCGGGCCCTTGCGCTGGCGCGCAGGGGTCTTGGCCGAACCGCCCCCAATCCGGCGGTGGGCGCGGTCGTCGTCAAAAACGGAAAAATCATTGGGGAGGGCTGGCACAGGAAAGCCGGAGGACCGCACGCTGAAGTGTTCGCGCTGGAGCAGGCGGGGGAAAAAGCGGAAGGCGCGGACCTCTATGTCACGCTGGAACCCTGCTCTCACTTCGGCAAAACGCCGCCGTGCGCCGACCTTATCATCGCAAGAGGCGTGGCCCGCGTGTTCGCCGCGATGAAGGACCCGAATCCCCTTGAAAGCGGACGCGGACTGGCAAAACTGCGGAAGGCGGGCATAGCAGCCGAATGCGGCCTGCTGGGAAAAGAGGCCGCGGAACTTAACCGCGCTTGGCTGAAGTTCATCAGGACCGGGCTGCCGCACCTTACGGTAAAAGCGGGGCAGTCACTGGACGGCAAGATAGCCACCCATGAATGGGACTCGAAATGGATAACCTCCGAACCGGCCAGAAAATATTCCCGCAAATACCGGAACACGTTCGACGCGATAATCGCCGGAGCCGAAACGGTCATACGGGACAATCCCTCCCTGTCCGCCCCGGACAAACTCCTCCTTAAAGTGATAGTGGACGGCAGGCTCAGGGTTTCACCGTCATCAAAAATATTCTCCCTGCCGGAAAAAGTGCTTATAGCCTGCACGCGCGAAGCCGTGAAGGCAACCCCGGCGAAGGCCGCCGCGCTTTCGCAAAAGGCGGAACTGGTGCCTATGGCGGGCAAAAACGGTCGGATTCCGCTCGCTGTTCTTATGAAAGAACTCGGCGCAAGGGGCGTAACCCATGCGCTATGCGAGGGTGGGGGAACGCTTAACGGCGCGCTTTTTGACGCGAAACTCGCGGATGAAGTCATGTTTTACATAAGCCCCATGATAATAGGCGGGGGAACGGCGAAGCTGTCCGTCGCCGGATCAGGCGCCGCCCGCATGAAGGATGCGGCGAAAATAAGGAATCTTGAAGTAAAGCGTATCGGGGACGACTATCTTTTTCGCGGACAGGTGGAGTACTGACATGTTCACCGGCATAATAGAGGAACTGGGAACGGTAAGAAGCGTGTCCCGCGCGGGTAATTTTGTCCGGCTTGAAGTGACGGTAAAAACAGTACTGGAAGGCCTCAAAACCGGGGACAGCGTGGCCGTGAACGGAGTATGCCTCACAGCGACGGCCATAAGGAAGGATTCAGTCAGTTTTGACGCCATGCCGGAAACAGCGGCAGCCTCCAACATCGGCAGGCTGACAACCGGAGCCAAGGTCAATATGGAGCGCGCCCTCCGCGTCGGCGACCGGATATCCGGCCACATAGTCAGCGGGCACGTGGACTGCGAAGGCGTGATACGCTCGCGCAGGATAATAGAGGGCAACACCGCTTTCGAAATTGCCTTCCCGGAAAAGCATTCCGCGCATCTGGTGGAAAAGGGCTCCATAGCCGTGGACGGGATCAGCCTTACCGTCATGCGCCGGCGGCACAACCTGGCGACCATATTCGTAATACCTCACACTCTCGAACACACCACTCTGAAACACAGACGCCCGTCCGACAGGGTGAATCTGGAATTCGACCAGCTTCTAAAGCGTGCATGAGAAGCCGCCGTTCCGCGCGGACCGCGCAAGGGGGAGCATCTTGAAAAACAGTTTCTTTGCCAAACCGGTTCTCATTATGGTCATGCCGGCCTTGCTTTGCTTCGCAAGCACTGCCTTGGCCAGACCGGTAAAAACCGGCGTGCTGGTGATTGGCGGCGGCGCTAGCGGAACTGCCGCGGCCATACAGGCGGCGCGCATGGGCGTCAAGACCCTGCTGGTGGAGGAAAGCCCCTGGCTCGGGGGCATGCTGACCTCGGCCGGCGTCAGCGCTATAGACGGCAACCACCGACTTCCTGCGGGCCTGTGGGGGGAATTCCGCGAAAAGCTGCGGGAACATTACGGCGGCGCGGAAGTTCTGGACAGCGGCTGGGTAAGCCACACCCTCTTCGAGCCTTCTGTCGGCAACGCGATATTGAAGGACATGCTCAAGCGGGAGCGCAATGCGTCGGCATGGTTCGACAGCTCTCTCAAATCCATTAAAAGGGCAGGAGAGGGATGGGAAGCCGCAATACTACGCGACGGGAAAACAGAAACCGTGGAAGCCAGTGTCCTGATCGACGCAACCGAACTTGGCGACGTAGCAAAGGCCTGCGGCGTCAAATATGACATAGGGATGGACGCCCGCTCCGAAAGCGGGGAGGCCATAGCCCCTGAAAAGGCTAACGACATCGTGCAGGACTTGACCTATGTGGCGGTGCTGAAGGACTATGGCAAGGCGGCCGACAGGACAATCCCCAAACCGGGAGGATATGACCCCAAACAGTTTTACTGCTCCTGCAAATCAACTAAATGCGTGAACCCGAAAGAAGCGAAGCGCCTTGTGGAATGCGATAGGATGCTTGAGTACGGCAAACTGCCGAACGGCAAGTACATGATAAACTGGCCGATAGAGGGGAACGATTATTACGTCAATCTCGTTGAGGATTCACCGGGCAGAAGGGAACGCAAACTGAAGGCGGCGAAACTGTTTACACTCGGGTTCGTGTATTACATCCAGACGGAGCTGGGCTTCAAGAATCTGGGACTGGCGGAAGATGAATTCCCCACGAAAGACGGCCTGCCCTTCATTCCATACCACAGGGAATCGCGCCGGATACACGGTCTTGTCCGCATGAACATAAACCATATCGCCGCGCCTTACGACCAGCCGGAAAAACTGTACCGCACGGGCATAGCGGTGGGCGATTATCCCGTGGACCATCACCACGCGCGCTATCCGGACTGGGACAAACTGCCGGACCTGCATTTCTATCCGGTTCCATCCTACTCCCTGCCTTTGGGAACGCTGCTCCCGAAAGACACAGGAAACCTGATAATGGCCGAAAAATCCATATCGGTAACCAATCTTGCCAACGGCACCACAAGGCTCCAGCCGGTCGTGATGCAGATAGGGCAGGCGGCGGGGGCCGTAGCCGCCCTGTCGGTAAAGGAAAAAACCGACACAGCTAAAATAGGCGTGCGCGAAGCGCAGAAAGCCATATTGGCGTCCGGCGGCTACATAATGCCGTATCTGGATGTTCCGCCAGGCGACCCGTTCTTCCTGCCTTTGCAGCGCATAGGCGCCACGGGGATAATGAAGGGCGTGGGGAAAAACGTGGCGTGGTCCAACGAGACCTGGTTCCGGGCCGAGGAGCCGCTGCTGGGCGACGAACTGGAAGGACTGAGAGAGATTTATCCGAAAGCGGAACTGTCGTTATCGTCAGCGGCGGTTACGGCAGGTCAGGCAATCGGGATGATTGAGATCATCGCCAAAAGCGAAGGCATCGAAATAAACGCAAAGGCCTTCCGGGAAATTTTATCCAAATACGGCATTAAGGACACCTCCATGAAAAGGACGATTTCACGGAAGGAAATGGCCATACTGCTGGATGGAATGCTTGACCCGTTCGGCAAAAAACCGGTAGATATACATGGAAAATTCCTGGATTGACTTGGACACTGAGACCTGCTAAAATATAACTAACCAAGCGGTTAATTATAAGGAAAACACATGTCACGCACCGGCGGAGAAATCACCAGGGCAAGGATACTGGAAGCGGCTGAGCGCCTGTTTGCCGACAAGGGCTACAGCGAAACCAGCGTCGGGGACATTGCCAAGTCCGCCGGGGTCAACAAAGCCCTCATCTACTACTATTTCACCAGCAAGGACGAACTTTTGCAGACGCTCCTTAAAGGCGCGTTGGCTGAAATTGAAGTCGCGGTAAAATACGACCCGCAAAACATAACGGAAGAAACCATACAGAAGGAATTGCGCCTCATAGGAAGCAGAAAGAATATCCTGACCATACTGCTGCGGGAATCCCTGCGCAACGGAAAAGTAAGCGATTTTCTTTTAGGGATATGCGAGAACGAAGCCAAGCCGTTGCTGACCAAAACCGATTCCAAGGACAGGAACAGGGTCCTTACGCTGGACGCATTCACCGGCGCAATCCCGTACATGATGTTCCTTGTGCTTGAGGACAAATGGTGCGAGTACTTCAAGTGCAGCAGGGAACAGGCCGAGAAGGATTTCGCCAGGCTCATCATAGACATGCACATGGAGTGCTGTAAAAAACTGATTCAGAAGTGAGGATTTTTTTTGGAGTAATAATTAACTGTTCGGTTAGTTAATTATACGGAGAACAAACCCTTAGCAGACAAGGATAACAGCATGAAAACACTCATCATTCTTATTGGGCTTGCGCTTTGCGCGGGAACGGCGCGGGGGGAAGACGGCACGCTCACGCTGGACCGGTATCTCGACAAGGTAGGCGCCTCGCAGAAGGCCATAGAGGGTGCGCGCAAAGCGGCCCGGGCGGCCGCGCTTCTGCGTTCGGGCAGCGAGCTTGAGGTGTCCCCAAAGCTGTTCGGAGAAGCTGGCGGAACGCTGGACAATTCCCCTCAGATTGACCCGTCCACGCAGGGCGACAGCACAAAAAAAATATCCCTGACGGCGGGCGCGTCACTCAAGACGCGCGGCGGACTGGAAGGCAAGGCTTACACCGCAATCGGAAAGACAAATATCACGGGCCTTTCGGAAGGCGACCAGAGCAAGTGGAACGCGTCCCAGAACTTCGAACTTTCGGCATCCCTCTGGCGAAACTGGAAGGGCAGGGAGACGGACTCCGCAATAAACTCCGCTCAGGCGGCGAAAGACGCCCAGGCCGAAACCGCCAGCTTTGAAAAGGATACGCTGCTTGCGCAGGCGGAACAGGCCTACTGGCAGCTTGCCGCCGTAAGGGAAAGCATGGAGATAACCGGCGAAAACCTGAAAAGGGCGAAGACACTGCGTGACTGGAGCCGCAAACGCAGCGAATCCGGCCTGGCGGACGAGTCTGAATATCTTCAAGCCGAGGCCGCCGTCAAAACGCGAGAGAGGGAATTGCTGGAGGAAACCGACCTGCTTGAGCAGGCGGCCGCGAAGTACAACTCTTTCCTCGGGCTTGACTCGGCGGACGTTCCATCCGCGCTTGAAAGCGTTGACGGCCCGGTCGAGAAACCTGCGGGGGGACTGCGGGCGGACATACGCGCGGCGGCCCTTCAGGCCAGGGCGGCCGCGTTCGCGGCCATAAATTCGGCGGAAGCGCTAAAGCCCTCCGTTGACGCATACTCAAGGCTTTCCTTCAACGGACTCAGCGGTTCGGCCGGGATGGCGGCGGGAGGCTCCGTTTCAAGCAACGGCACGGCCGCGGCGCTGGGTCTCCGGGTGGGGTTTCCGCTTTCCCAGTCTCTGGTCAGGGACTCGCAGAAAGGCTATGAACTTGAAGCCGAAGCGTCCGACCTTAAATACCGGCAGGCTCTGCTGGACAGCCGGAGCGAGCTGTCGTCACTCTCGCGGCAGTTCGATATTACGCTGAAGAAGCTTTCCCTTGCCCGGGAGCTTGAAAGCGTCCAACTGGCAAAATACCGCGCGGAACAGAAACGACATGAAAAGGGCAAGACGACGGTGTACTTCACCATCACATTTCAGGATGACTACGCCGCGGCTCAAATCAGCCGCCTCGCCACGGCGCTCAAACTGCGCCTCATCTGCGCGCAGATGAAACTCTACGGAAGGAAAGACATATGACCCTCGCGGAACTCTCGATAAAAAAACCGGTGTTCATCACCTCCGCTCTGCTGCTGAGCATAATATCCGGGCTGTTCTTCATGCGCGATATCGGGGTCAGCCTCTATCCCGATGTGAGCTACACATCCATAACAGTCGCCACGCCCTATCCCGGCGCGGGACCGGAGGACATAGAGTCCCGCATCACGAAGCCCCTTGAAGACAGCATAAGCGCCACCGCCGGGCTGAAAAAGATGACATCCCAGAGCAATGACGGCATAAGCATCATAACCGTCGAATTCACGCTGGAAACTAATCCGGCCTTCGCCCTGCAGCAGGTGCGGGACAAGGTTTCCGCGGTAAGGTCCGACCTGCCGCAAGGAATACCCGAGCCGACCGTAAGCATACTCAATATGGATGACATGCCCATACTGACATTTGCCCTGAGCGGCAATATGTCGGACACGGCACTGTCCGACCTGGCGGAATATACGGTCCTGCCGCGGCTCCAGCAGTCAAAAAATGTGGGCCGCGTGGAAATGCAGGGTGCGCGCAAAAGGGAACTGAAGGTGGAACTGGACCGGCAGCGCCTTGCCACTTATGAAATAAGCGCTTCCGAAGCCGCCACCGCACTTGCCGAATCCGGCAGGAATGTCTCAGCCGGGAAAAAGGATTCCGGCGGCAAAGGCCGTTATTACCGGGTGATGGGGGAATTCAAAAATCCCGCCGATGTTGACGGCACGATAGTGCGCTTTTCAGGCAACGACATTCCGGTACGGATAAAGGAACTGGGCAGGACGGTCGAAAGCCATGCAGAGGAGAAGATGCTGGCCTACCGCAACGGTACCAGAACGGTCGGCATAGCGGTATACAAGCAGTCCCGCTCCAACACCATGCAGGTCGCCTCCGAGGCAAAAAAAGCGGTCACGAAACTTCAGAAAGAACTGGCAACTCTGCCCGGCAACCCGAAACTCGAACTGGTGCAGGACGGCACGCGCGGCATCACTACCAACGTGGACGACGTTAAGGAAACAATATTCATCTCCATCGGGCTTACGGTAGTGGTGGTGCTGCTGTTCCTCCGCAACTGGCGCTCCACTATAATCACCGCGCTTGCCATACCCAATTCGCTGATAGGGGCAATAGCACTTATGTATTTGGCCGGGTTCACCATCAACATCATGAGCCTGCTTGCATTGAGCCTATCGGTCGGCCTTTTGGTCGATGACGCCATAGTGGTGCGGGAAAACATCTTCCGCCGCCTCCAGAACGGGGAATCCCCGTTCGACGCCGCGCGGTTCGGCACCGAGGAAGTGCGGCTGGCCGTCATAGCGACATCCATGACGGTGGCGGCGGTATTCCTGCCCATAGCCTTCATGAAAGGCATGATAGGACAGTATTTCAAGGAGTTCGGCATAACGGTGGCGTTCGTCCTGCTGATAAGCACGCTGGACTCGCTTACAATAGCCCCGATGCTTTCGGCATACTTCAGCAAGGCCGCCGGGAAGGAAGAGAAGAAAGCCAAAACCGGAGCGGCAATGCGCCTGTACGAACGCGGATTAAGGATAGCGATATCCCGGCCCGTGATAACTCTCATAGCGGGAGCGGCCATATTCGGCCTCAGTATATGGGCCGCCACAAGAATACCGTCCATGTTCCTGCCAGCGTCGGAGAACGGAGAATTCACGGTAAACCTTGAGGGTGCGCCGGACCTGAACCTGCAGGGCATGGCGAAGAAGGCGCTTGAAGTTGAAAAGCATATCCGCAGCAACTCGATGGTCCGCAACACCTTCCTTACCGTGGGAACATGGGACGGGGAAATGAACCGCGCCGCCATATTCGTGGAATTGAAACCAGTAAAAGAAAGGAAAGTCTCCACGACAAAAGCCCAGGGTATATTCAGGGAGGAGCTGAAGAAATATCCCGACATGAACCCCGTCTTTACGGACGAGAATCAGGACGCGAACGCCAGGCCGATAAACATAATACTCATGGGGGACAACGGCCCCGCACTCAGGACTTTCGCCTCCGCCTTCTACGAAAAGTTCAGAAACCACCCCGCGCTTACCGACCCGCAGTTGAGCGAGAAGGCCGGCAAGCCGGAGTCCAGAATAGTGTTCGACCCGGACAGGACAAAAGCATCCGGCGTTCTGCTCGCCACGGCGGGCAAGGAACTCAGGATACAGTTAGAAGGGGAGAAGGTGTCCACGCTGCGCGAAAACGGGCGGGAATACGACATCCGGCTGAGGATGGAGGAACCTGACCGGGATCTGGCCAAGCAGTTCGGGGAAATACTCGTGCCTAACATAAACGGACGCCTGATAAAACTGCCCCGCCTGGCCGGACTGGAGGAAAGCCGTTCCCCGAAAAGCATCAACCGCATGAACCGCTCGCGCTACATATCGTTCAACGCCGGTCTCGCGCCGAAAGGACCCGGCATGCAGGCCTTCATTGACGATATGAATGCCGCGCTGTCCGGCCCGCTCAAGCCGCCGGAGGGAATACGTGTGGCGTCAGACGGCGACACGGAATATTACAGGGAACTGCTGGAAAACGTGGCTGTCGCGCTGCTGCTGGGCATATGCTTCATCTACCTTGTGCTGGCAAGCCTCTATGAAAGCTTCACCGCGCCCTTCGCCATACTGCTCGTGCTGCCCCTCGCGGCCAGCGGCGCGCTCCTCACCCTCTGGGCCGGCGGCCTTACAATGGACATCTATTCCATAATCGGCTGCATACTCCTGCTTGGCATAGCGGCCAAGAACTCCATACTGCTGGTTGACCGCATACGC
>Ga0074197_1002056_pt1 | contig 14880 bp, 13 predicted proteins | sample EPASupsiteSAE305_FD_64526 | JGI IMG/M metagenome (GOLD analysis project Ga0074197, IMG submission 64526) | Bioremediated contaminated groundwater microbial communities from EPA Superfund site, New Mexico - SAE3-05 reassembly with SPADES | ecosystem: Environmental > Aquatic > Deep subsurface >...
GGAAGAGCCAGACACTCCTCTTGAACGTGGGTCTTCGTGGAATGAGACGCCGACGCCGCGCAAGCGGTTCTCGCATCCTCCCCCCTGACGAAACACGCTGTTTTTGTAACTGCTCGGATTGTTGAGCCTGTGCGGCCACCGGAGTCTGTGGGGCAACCATCAGTCGGGACGAAAACCTTCCCGCTGTCCTTGCGCTGCTTGTTGCCGCAACCTCTGCAGTCCTTTCGCTGATCGCATCACATCTTGGGTGGTTCTATGGGGCGCATTATCCTTGTCACCGGCGGGGCCAGGAGCGGCAAAAGCGGCTTTGCCGAACAACTGCTGGCCGGCTTTGGGGCGGAGGTCGGCTATATTGCCACGGCGCAGGCGCTGGACGCCGAGATGGAAGACCGCATCGCCAAACACCGGCGGCAGCGGCCCGAGGCCTGGCGCACCTTTGAGGCGCCGATCACGCCTTCGGCCATCCTTGCCGCGCACGGCGAGGCCTTCGCCGCCGTGCTCCTTGACTGCCTGACCGTGATGATCACCAACCGGATGCTGGGAAAGACCATGGATTGGGATCAGCCGACCGTGGCCCAGTTGAACGCGGTCGAGGCCGACGTGCTGGCCGAGATCGAGGCGATCATTGCCGCCGCCGCTGCCGGCCGGGCCGATCTGATTGCGGTCGCCAACGAGGTGGGCTGCGGGATTGTGCCGATCAACCCGATGTCCCGCTTCTTCCGCGACTGCGCTGGCCGGGTCAACCAACGGATGGCCGCCGCCGCCGCCGAGGTCTACTGGGTGGTCGCCGGCATTCCGGTGCGGATCAAGGGTTGAGAGGGACGGGGAGATGAAGGCGCTTGTGCTGATGATCCAGTTCATGACCCGGTATCCGATCCCGCTGCAGATCGATTTCACCGCCGAGCGCTTTGTCCAGGGCATGAAATGGATGCCGCTGGTCGGGCTGCTGGCTGCCCTGCCCGCCGTCGCCGGCTTTGCGCTGGCCGACGCTTGGCTGGGCCGGGAGGTGGCCGCGATTGTCGCGGTGATTCTCCTGATCACGGTCACCGGCGGCCTGCACCTCGACGGCATCGCCGACACCGCCGACGGGTTGTTCAGCTACCGCTCCCGCGAGCGAATGCTGGAGATCATGCGCGACTCCACCCTGGGGGCCAACGGCGTCATCGCCCTGGTGCTGACCATTCTCCTTAAATACATCCTCCTTCACAACATCCCCGCCGACGGCGGCGCCTTGGCAGTGCTGATCACGCCGGTGCTGGGCCGCACCGCCCTGACCTGGCATTCGGCCTCGGCCCGGTACGCCCGCGAAGAGCGCGGCATCGGCGATTACGTCAACCAGACCGGCCTGGCACAGGCGGCGGCCGCCACCCTGGTTTCGCTCGCATTGGTCGCCGGCGCGCTTCTGCTCTTTGGCGTGCCCCTGTCCCGGATTCCCCTCTTGCTTGTTGTCCTCCACCTGCCGCCGATTCTCCTGGCGGTGTTGTTTGCGCTCTACCTCAAGCGCAGGCTGGGCGGCATCACCGGCGACACCATCGGCGCCAGCATTGAACTTTCGGAATCACTCAGTTTTCTTGTCTTTCTTCTTGTCTGGAAATATCCCCTATGAACACCACCACCCTTTATCTTATTCGTCACGGCGAAACCGAGCAGAACAAAACCGGCATTCTCATGGGCAGCACCGACACCCCGCTCAACGATCACGGCCGCCTCCAGGCCGCCTCGCTGCGCGAACGGATCAACGCCCTGGAGGTGGATTCGATCTTTGCCAGTCCGCTCTCGCGGACGGTGGAGACGGCCACCCTGGTTTTTGGCGAGGATGCGCCGATCATTACCGACACCAGTCTTCAGGAATTCCATTTCGGCGATTGGGAGGGCATGCATTTTTCCGAGATCGCCAAGCAGTACCCGGACATCTGGCAGATGTGGCTCACCGACTGGGAACAGACCCAGATCCCCGGCGGCGAGAGGTTTGCCGCCTTCAAGCACCGGGTGATCAGCGTGGTCGAGGAGATTGTCCGCCACAACCCCGGCAAACGGGTGGCGGTGGTCTCGCACGGCGGCTGCATCCGCTCCTTGTTCGCCCATTTCTTTTCCGAGTCGGTGTCCAAGGGCTACTGGCAATTCAAGGTCGACAACGCCACCCTGAGCGAGATCGAATTCATGGGCGAATTGCCGATCCTCATCCGCTTTAACTATCGATAGGAGCCGTCATGGAACTGCTGCAGAAGACCCTGGACGCGATTGCGCCCACCGACCGGGCGGTCATGGCCGCCGCCCAGAAAGAGATCGATTACTGCCTCAAGCCGCCGGGCAGCCTAGGCAAGCTGGAGGACATCGCCCGCCAGATTGCCGGCATCACCGGGAAGATCCACAACCGCATCACCAAGAAGGCGATTGTGGTGATGATGGCCGACAACGGCGTCTGCTCCGAGGGCATCGCCATGTATCCGCAGGATATTACCCGCATTGGCGCCGATTTCGTCACCTCCGGGCGGATGGGCGTCAATTTCCTGGCCAACTACGCCGGGGCCGACATCATCGCAGTCGACGTCGGCATCCAGGTGGACGTTGATCTCCCCAAGGTGATCAACCGCAAGGTTCGCTACGGCACGGCTAATTTCCTGGAACAGCCCGCCATGAGCCGGGCCGAGGCGGTGCAGGCGATTGAGGCGGGCATTGAGGTGACCAACACCGCCATTGACCAGGGCTACGATCTGTTTGGCGCCGGCGAGATCGGCATCGGCAACACCACCGCCAGCAGTGCCGTGCTCTACGGCTTCACCGGGGCCCACATCGACCGGGTGGTGGGACGCGGCGCCGGGCTGACCGACCAGGCCTTTGAACGCAAGAAAGAGGTGGTCAAACAGGCGGTGCGGCTGCATCGGCCCGACCCGGACGACGCCCTGGACGTGCTCTCCAAGGTGGGCAGCCTCGACATCGCCGGCATGGCCGGGGTGTATCTGGCCTGCGCGGCGCGGCGCGTGCCGGTGGTCACCGACGGGCTGATCTCCAACGTCGCGGCGCTGACCGCCATGCGGCTCAAACCCGAGGCGGTCGACTACATGATTCCCTCGCACATCTCCTTTGAACCGGGGGCCAAACTGCTCAAGGAAATCACCGGTCTGGAGCCCATGCTCGACATGAACATGCGCCTGGGCGAGGGCACCGGCTGCGCCCTGGTGTTCAGCATTATCGAGGCCGCGCTGCGGATGATCGAAGAAATGGGCACCTTTGCCGCCATAGGGAAATCACGCGATGAAATTGGGAACCACGTCATGGCTTACCGGGGAGAATTTCCTCGATAACGCCCGTCTGGTCGAGGGCCGGGTCGACTTTATCGAGCTGCTGGTCTACTCCTGGGATCGGGACATGCGGGCCAAGGTGGCCTCCTGGCTCGACGGTCTGGCCGCCCTGGATCTTGAATACACCCTCCATCTGCCCACCGACGCGGCCGCCGGGGCCTGGGAGGCCGCTCGGTTTTTCGCCGAGAGCGGCTTTCCCCTGCTCAACATGACCCTGCATCCCCTGCCGGGTTGGCGGGAGTTCGCCTGGCCCGCCCTGGTCTCGGTGGAAAACCTGATCGATCAGGTCGAGTTCCACCCGCGGTTCACCTTTGATCTCACCCACAGCCTGCTGGGCCGGCCCTTGCCCGACCACTACCTGCCCCACATCGTCGAGCTCCACCTCTCCGGATTCGACGGCCGGAACGATCACCTGCCGCTCGACGCCGCCACCCTGCAGCGGGCGCTTCCCTATCTGCAGGAGGAGCGGCTGGTCTGTTGTGAGATTTTTGATCTAGACGAGGCCCTGCGGGCGGTGGACAAGGTGCGAGAAGCGGCGGCGCCCCCGGCTTAATCGGAAGAAGCGATGGGGCGGGCCAGCTGTTGCTGGAAAAAGGGAGGAATCATCCGGTCGATCAGGCAGCGGGTGCGCCAGGGAAAGCGGCCGTCGATGAAGCCGACGTGGCCGCCGTGGGTCTGGACCGCCAGTCGCACGCCGGGTCCCACCTGCTTCGGGCCGGGGACGTTGCCCGGGTACATGAAGGGATCATCCAGGCTGTGGAGGATCAGGGTTGGGGTGGTGATGCGGTGGAGATAGCTGATGGAGCTGCAGCGCTGGTAATAGTCGTCGGCCCCGGCAAACCCATTGAGCGGCGCGGTCACCTGCTGGTCGTACTCCCACAGGGTGCGGACGCGTTCCAAATCAACCTGCAGCGGCGAGGCCATGGCGGCGAATTTCCGGCGATAGGCCTGCTTGAGCCGGGAGAGCAGGTAGTGCTGGTAGATTCGTGAGCCGCCCTGCTCAAGCCGCCGGGCCGCATCAGCCAGCACAAAGGGCACGGAGACAGCCGCCGCCGCCTGCAACAAGGAGGTCGATCCTGCGATGCCCAGATAGCGGAGCAACAGGTTGCCGCCCAGGGAAAAGCCAAGGGCCGCCGCAACCGGCCGGCCGCTGGCCTGAAGATGGGCCAGCACCTCGGCCAGATCCTCGACCGCCCCGGAGTGGTAGGTGCGGGGCAGGCGATTGGGCTCGCCGCTGCAGCCGCGCAGATGCATGAACACCGGTTGCATCCCGGCCCGGCAGAGGCTGTCCATCACCGGCAGGGCGTAGTGGGAGCGGAGGTTGCCCTCCAGGCCGTGGAGCATCAGCACCCTGGAACCGCTGTGGCCGTCGGCCCAGGCGAGATCGATGAAATCGCCGTCCGCCAGTTCGACCCGTTCCCGCCTGAGCGGCAGGGCAGGGCGGGTGCGGAAGAATTTGGGCCACAGGGTCTGCAGGTGCGGGTTGCGCAGCCAGCGGGGCGGGGTGAAGGCAAGGGGCGTCATGGCGGATTGGGTCTGTCCTTGGGCCGGTTTCTGGTTGTCAACCCTTCGGATTTCGGGTAGTTTTGCTGGAAATGTGCATAGGTTCAAAACGGACCGGCGAAGTCAACGGGGGCGGTTTGCGTGCCGCGTGCGGCAGGGGGCGGCCCTTCACCACATATCTTGAGGATTTGGGAGGACGTTATGGCCAATTTTCTGTTTGTGCTGCGCGACAACAACTTTGAGAAGGCGACCCGCTGCTTTCAATTTGCCAAGATCGCCCACGGCAAGGGGCACACGGTCAATCTCTTTTTCATCGACAGCGGCGTCGACTGGGCCTTGAAGGACCGGGACGGCAGCCAGAAGACCGACACCGGCGACTGCGCGGCCGATTACCTGCCCTACCTGGTCGAAAACGAGGTGCCGGTGGGCATTTGCACCCCCTGCGCCAAGAACCGCCAACTCGACGAGGCCAAGTTCCACAGCAACATGGTCCTGGACGGCGGCCCCCACCTGATCGACATGGCGGCCGAGGCCAAGGTGTTTAATTTCTGAGCCCGACCTGCTGCGCGTAACTGCGGCGGGCGTCTGAATCGGACGCCCGCCTTTTTTTATTCGCTGAACAGGTGGTAAAAAATGTCGGACATGTAGACCACCCCGACCAGCCTGCCGTTGTCCACCACCGAGATCCGACGGAGATTGTTTTTGATCATCCGATCGAGGATCGACATTACCGGTTCATCGGGCGGCACGCTGAGCACGGTGTCGTTCATGATGTGCACCACCTTTTTTTGTTTTACCGCCCGGATGAACTCATCCAACTCTCCCTTCCAGTTCAACTCGTTGCCGTCGATGCCATAATTGAGATACGAGGGGCGGAGATGGTAGAGGATATAGTACATGCTGACGGTGCCCACGAGGCCATGATCATAGTCGACCACCATCAGGCTTACGGTCTTATGACCGGTGGGGCGAACCTTGGCGTTAAGGATTTTTTTGATGGCTTTTTCCACCGGTTCGTCCATGTGGATGGTGTCGTAATTTTTGGCCATGATGTCTTGGGCAAACAGTTGCATGTATCGCACTCCTTGACTGCGCTGATGGTTGCGGTCACTGCTGATGAGCGGGTTGACCGGTTGAGGGGAGTATGGGGCGGTCCAATGAACCCGATACCGGATTTTGCAAAGCGTAATTCATTGAAAAAGCGAAACAGTAGCGCATTTTTATTGAGCTTGCCAAGTATATCTGATTGTTAAAAAACAATAAACGATTCTTACGGAAAAACAGAATGAATTTTAACCGCACGTCCGCTTCCGCCAGATGTCGGAGCAGCCAGATGGCACAATGTGTCATCTGCAGTTTGACAGGCAGCCGACAAGCGAAAATAATCCATGGGGAAGATGGGCGCGACGGCGGCAATCGGGCACTAACGATTTGACTTTAACGGTAATTCGTGTAAGTAGAAGTGGGTAAATCTTCGCCAGGAGTATCATTCCCCCAGCCGTTCCTTGGGGTTCAGAATAATTTCTTGCTGTAAGGAGGTTGCACTTGTACGGGTTCGAAGCTATTTCACACCACAACGGCTTGGCTATCGCCGCAACCGGCGCCTGCATCGTCTTTGCAGGGCTGGCCACCCTTTCCCTGATTATCTCCCAGCTGCACAAACTCGTCGCTCTGCTTGACCGGCCCCCGAAAGTCATTGTCGAAGTGGTTGCGGAGGAAAGACCGCAGGAGACAGCCGGCCCGGATTGTCCCATGGATATCGACCTGACGGTCGCGCGCTACCTGCCCTTGATCGAAGAACTGGAGCCAGAGTTTGACCTGTCGGACCTCTACGTGCTCGCAAAAAAATATCATCTCCCCCATCCCCACCTGTCCATCCGTTGCCTGCTGGAGGCCGGCAGACTGCAGCCGTTGGGCGACGGCATTTTTCGGTACGCGGAATAATTCATCAGACCAAAAGTCTTTACAAGGGGGAGTTGATTCATGGATCTTATTCTGCAATTTCTACATAACACCGGCTTCGGCTTGGCGGACTACCGCAACCTGATCATGATTGTGGTTGGTTCGTTTTTTGTCTATCTGGCCATCGCCAAAAAATATGAGCCGCTATTGCTGCTGCCCATCGGTTTTGGCGTGATTTTGGGCAATATTCCGTTTTTCAAGGGATTTGGCATCGGCATCTACGAGGCCAACAGCGTCCTCCACTACCTCTATTTTGGCGTCACCAGCGGCGTCTATCCCTCGATCATCTTTCTTGGCCTGGGAGCGATGACCGATTTCTCGTTTCTGCTGGCCAATCCCAAGCTGATGCTCTTGGGGGCCGCCGCCCAGATGGGCATCTTCTTTACTTATCTTGCCGCCCTGGCCCTGGGGTTCTCGCCCCATGAAGCCTCGTCGGTGGCCATCATCGGCGGCGCCGACGGTCCGACTTCAATCTTTCTCACCGCCAAGCTGGCGCCGCACCTCATCGGCCCGGTGGCCATTGCCGCCTATTCCTACATGGCGCTGATCCCGATCATTCAGCCGCCGATCATGCGGCTGCTGATCAGCAAGAAGGAGATGTTGATCCGCATGCCGGATTTGCGGCAAGTTTCCCGGCGGGAGTTGGTGATTTTTCCGGTTGTCGGCATGATCCTCTGCACCTTTCTCGCCCCGGCTTCGATTCCCTTGCTCGGACCCTTTTTCTTCGGCAACATCATGAAAGAGAGCGGCGTGGTCGACCGTCTGGCCAATACCGCCCGTAACGCCATCATTGATACCGCCACCATCCTGGTTGGCCTGACCGTGGGGGCCTCCACCCAGGGCGACGTCTTCCTCAATCCCAAGTCAGTCGGCATCTTTGCCCTCGGCGCCGTGGCCTTCAGTATCGCCACCGCCTCTGGCCTGCTCTTTGCCAAATTCATGAACCTCTTTTTAAAAGAAAAGATCAATCCGCTGCTTGGCGCCGCCGGGGTTTCCGCCGTGCCCGGCTCGGCGCGCGAGGTCCACATGATGGGGCAGAAGGCTGACCCAACCAATTTTCTCCTGATGCATGCCATGGCCTGCAATTCTTCAGGGGTCATCGGCTCAGCGATCTGCGCCGGCATCCTCTGGAGTTTTCTCATGGGCTGACCATGGATTGATGCTCTTGAGAGGAGCGTGTTGTTTGCGGGCAATCGGGATTCATTCCTGGTTGCCCGTTTTTTTTGCAGACGAAATCCCAGGCTCTGTGATAGATTAGGCAGTTTGCGATCCCTGGCGTCAGCCGGTGCGACGGCAACAGCCGCCGCCAGACGCGACGCCGCAGAGCGCGCAATCGATCAATAACCGTGAATCTGTTTGAGCCCTCTTCTGGGCCTTGGACAGGTTCCGCCACGAGGTGACGGGACATATGGATACGCAATACCAGGCTACCTTAGAAACTCTGGAACGGCTGCGGGCGGAATCCGTTTCCGCCGGAGGAGAACAGCAAAAAGAGGCCCAGCATCGCAAGGGCAAGTTGACGGCCAGGGAACGGCTCGATCTGCTGCTCGACGACGGCACCTTTGAGGAGTTCGACGTCTTGAAGGGCAGCCGCGGCGGCAGCCTGGAGGGAAAGAGCTTCCTCGGCGACGGCGTGATCACCGGCCACGGCTCCATCGACGGCCGCGAGGTCTTTGTGTTCAGTCAGGATTTCACCGTCATCGGCGGGTCGCTGGGCGAGGCCCACGCCCAGAAGATTTGCAAGGTGATGGATCTGGCGGTCAAGGTGGGCGCGCCGATCATCGGGCTTAACGATTCGGGCGGGGCGCGCATCCAGGAGGGGGTCGACGCCCTGGCCGCCTACGGCGAGATCTTCCACCGCAACGTCCGGGCCAGCGGCGTGGTGCCGCAGATCTCCTGCATCATGGGACCCTGCGCCGGCGGCGCGGTGTACAGCCCGTCGATCACCGATTTCGTGTTCATGGTCGAGGATTCCTCGTACATGTTCGTCACCGGCCCCAGCGTGGTCAAGACCGTCACCCACCAGGACATCACCTCCGAGGACCTGGGCGGGGCCAAGGTGCACGCCAGCAAGAGCGGCGTGGCCCATTTCACCGTGCACAACGACGTGTTGGCCTTGCGCGAGGTGCGGCGGTTAATTAGCTATCTGCCCTCCAACAATCGACTCCACTCGCCGATTCTCGATCTCAGCGACGCCCCGGACCGCACCGATCCGGCCCTAGACTTCCTCATCCCGAGCAATTCCAACCAGACCTACGACATGAACGTGCTGATCCACTCGATTCTGGACGGCGCCGAGTTCATGGAGGTCCATGCCGGCTTTGCCCGCAACATCATCTGCGGATTCGGCCGTCTCGGCGGCCAGACCGTGGGGCTGGTGGCCAATCAGCCGGCGGTGCTCGCCGGCGTGCTCGACAACGACGCCTCGTTCAAGGCCGGCCGTTTTGTGCGCTTCTGCGACGCCTTCAACATCCCGCTGATCTCGCTGGTCGACGTGCCCGGCTTCATGCCCGGCCCGGATCAGGAACACGGCGGCATCATCCGCCACGGGGCCAAGCTGCTCTACGCCTTCACCGAGGCCACGGTGCCGCGCATCTCGGTGATCATCCGCAAGGCCTACGGCGGCGCCTACCTGGTGATGAACTCCAAGCACATCCACTGCGACGTCAACTACGCCTGGCCCACCGCCGAAATTGCGGTCATGGGGCCCAAGGGCGCGGCCGAGGTCATCCACCGCAAGGAGATCTACGAGGCCGACGATCCGGACGCCGTGCTCAGCGAGAAGATGGAGGAATACCGCCGCACCTTTGCCAACCCCTTTCTTGCCGCCCAGCGGGGTTATATTGACGACGTCATCTTTCCCCGGGACACCCGCTCGCATCTCATCCGCACCCTGCAGATGCTCGACAGCAAGAAGACCAAGGGCCCGGATCGCAAACACGGAAACATTCCCCTGTGAGGCACGCTATGTTTGATAAAATTCTGATCGCCAATCGCGGCGAAATTGCCATCCGCATCATTCGCACCTGCAACCGGCTGGGCATCAGCACCGTAGCGGTGTACTCCGACGCCGACAGCCGCAGCCTGCACCGACATCTGGCGGACGAGGCGGTCCACATCGGCGAGTCGCAGTCGCAGAAATCCTACCTCGACATCGACAAGATCATAGCCGCAGCCAAGGCCACCGGCGCCCAGGCGGTGCATCCCGGCTACGGCTTTCTCTCGGAGAAGGCCGACTTTGCCAGGGCGGTGGAAGCGGCGGGGCTGGTCTTCATCGGCCCGCCGGTGGATGCGGTCGACGTCATGGGCGACAAGATCACCTCCAAGGAACTGGCCAAGAACGCCGGCGTGCCGGTGATTCCCGGTCATATCGAGGCGGTCAAGGACGACGCCGAGGCCCTGGCGGCAGCCGAGGACGTCGGTTATCCGGTGTTGCTCAAACCGGCTGCCGGCGGCGGCGGCAAGGGCATGCGCATTGTCCGCAAGGCTTCGGAGATGAAAGACGCCCTGGCGGCCAGCCGCAAGGAAACCCAAAAGGCCTTCAACGACACCCGGGTGTTTGTCGAGCGCTACATCGAGCAGCCCCGCCACATCGAGATCCAGGTGTTGGCCGACAGCCACGGCCATGTGATCCATCTGGGCGAGCGCGAGTGTTCCATTCAGCGCCGTTATCAGAAGGTGATCGAAGAGTCGCCCTCGCCGGCGGTTTCCGCCGACCTCCGCGAGCGGATGGGCAAGGCGGCCTGCGATCTGGCCCGCGTGGCCAACTACGTCAACGCCGGCACGGTCGAATTTGTGCTCGACGCGCACCAGAATTTTTATTTCCTGGAGATGAACACCCGCCTGCAGGTGGAGCATCCGGTCACCGAGATGGTCACTGGGCTTGATCTGGTGGAATGGCAGTTGCGCATTGCCAGCGGCGAGATCCTGCCCTTTGATCAGAAGGGGGTCAAATTCAACGGCTGGGCCATTGAGGCGCGGATTTGCGCCGAGGACCCCTCGCGGGGCTTCATTCCCTCCACCGGCATGATCACCCGCTATGCCGCGCCCAAGGGAAGCGGCGTTCGCGTCGATTCCGGGGTCAACATCGGCGGCAAGATCGACGTCTACTACGATTCCATGCTGGCCAAGCTGATCTGCCACGGCAAAACCAGGGAAGACGCGCGGCGCGGCCTGATCGAAGCCCTCAACGGCTACCACATCGAGGGCGTGTTCACCAATATTGACTTTGTCACCAGCGTGTTGTGCCTGCCCGAGTTTTCCGAGGGCACCCTGAGCACCGGCTTCATTGAGCAGCATTTTGACGGCGGCAAGTCAAAACGCTCGCCCGCCATCCACTACCTGCGGCTGGCGGCCCTGGTCGCGGGGGTGATCTATCACACCCGCACCGTGGCCCTGCGCGAATCGATGCGCCACATGGTTTCCGACATCGGCGGCCAACGGAAGATGAAGCGCACCCCGCGCTACATGGTCCGCTGCGAGGACGACCATTTCGAGGTCGCTCTGGAGGCCCCGCCGATCAGCGGCGAGACCTGCACCATCCGGGTGGACGGCAATATGTATCAGGTCGAGATTCCCTTTTTTGAGTTTTTCCGCCGCCGGCTCAAGCTGGTCGTCAACGGGCAAGCCTACCGTTTCCGCATCCAGTTCGACGAATCGTTCATGTTTGTCTCCTTCAACGGACTCTCCCGGCTGTTCGAGGTCTACACCCCGAAAGAGTGGGCGATGATGAAGTACATGCCGGAGAAGGCCGACAGCGTGCCCAACAACATCCTGCTCTGCCCGATGCCCGGCCTGGTGGTGGATGTGCTGGCCCAGAAGGGCGAGCGCGTCTTCCGGGGCCAGAACCTGGTGATTCTCGAATCGATGAAGATGGAGAGCGGCGTTGCCTCGCCGGTGGACGGCGTCATTGCCGAGGTCCTGGTCAAGAAGGGGCAGGCGGTGGAGGCCGACGAGGTCCTGATCAAGTTCGAGGTGGAGGAAAAAAGCGCCTGACGTCGGGGAGAGCGTTCGCTTCTCCCCTGCTTTTCTGCCCGCCCCACGCGGAGCCGAGCCCCTTCCCCGCTCCGACGGGGAAGGGGCTGTTCGGCGCTCCCGCACCACTTCGGCCTTCCAGACTCGCGTTCAGGTCATGATCAAGCTGGCCCGGCTTAACCAGATGGAATGTTGTCTGAATCCCGACCTGATCAAGCGCGTCCTCTCAGCTTAGAGTGCAAAATCCGTTTCATGAGTAGCCCTCGAGTGTATCGGTTCCTCCTTTGGAAACACAACGCTTGGAATCGACCCAGCCGCCATAACAGGTTGCCTGTCAGCGCATTACAGTGTTATATTCTTGCACCCTATATGTATTCCTCTCAGCGCCTTGTGATTCTGTTTTTATAATTTTGACAGTTTGCCCTCTTTTATGGCTATGAATTCTTTTTCGTCTTTTCAGCTCGCTGCTTGGATAGTTTTGTTAAAAAGAACTGTTTCTTTGATTTTTCTAATTATTGTTTGCTTTATGCCTTTTATTTGGCGCGTTGTCCAATGGGGAGGCACGCAACCGCTTGGATTGATTTCCGATGCCGTAGTGGGTTTGCTGGTTTTGCTGTTGGTTAAGAACAGCCATCGCTGGATTCGCCTAACGATATTGATTCCGTGGGCTCTTTTTTTAATAGCCACGTTCGAGCTCGTCGCTGCGATGCAACGTTTTCCTAGCTGGCAAGACGTGCATTATATATCTGACCCCACTTTTTTAGGCAACAGCATCTCCGTTTTTTCGCTATCGTCCTCTGGCTTGGCGGGATTGTTGCTTGTGGCAGTGCTATGCTCCTGTATGTTCCCCTTACAACATCGATCCCTTTCCTGTGCTCGAATCTTCCCGTTGGTGGCTATTCTTATCGTCAGCTACACGCTGCTCAGCAACAGATACAGCCATCAAGGCGTGATTGGTCGATATTCCCCTTTGCATTGGTTGCTTGTTGATACAGTCGCTTCTCCTTGTTCCTCCGAGATCTCACCTAGGTCCATCATCGTGCCTTCGGGGCTCAAGACCTTGGACCTTGATGGTGTCCGGCTGCTTGCAGCAGGAAAGGCTCAGAATGTTCTCATCGTTGTGCTGGAAGGCATTCCGGGCCTGTATTACCCAGAAATTGCGCAGGCAATTGGGATGGTTTCAAAAGAAACCGAAATGAACACTCTGGCAAATAGCACCCCTGACGCCATGCTTGTCCCTGACTTTGCCGTGCACAGCCATCAAACGATTCGAGGCTTGTATTCCATGCTTTGCGGCGATTTCAGCAAACTCTCATGGAGCACTCCAAAGGCTTTTGAATTGCAGAACAGTCCGGATCGTGCTCAAGATTGCCTTCCGGCACAGATGGCAATGAATGGCTGGAGCACTCATTATCTCCAAGGCGCCAATCTTGGTTTCATGAGCAAAGACAGAGTGATGCCAATGATAGGTTTTCAGCATGTGCGCGGAAACGAATGGTTCTCAGAGGCTAATCCTTATCCCTTTGAATGGGGAGTGGTTGATTCTGTGTTCTTCCAAGGCGCGCGAAAATACATCGCCAATCTTCAAACAAAACAACAGCCATGGATGCTCACATTGTTAACGGTGGGCACTCATCAGCCGTATGCGGTTCCGGACGAGATTGTAGACAATTATCCTTCAAGAAAGATGGCGTCGGTGGCGCTGTTGGATAGGGCTCTCAGTGAATTTATTGAGAATTTGCGTCGTGACAAGGTGTTGGAGAATACTTTGGTCATCGTCACTTCCGATGAATCCCACGGATCCGATCTTGCCAATTGGATTAGTAGTTGGGGGTTGGCCGTCATCCTTGCGCCTGAGCAATTGCCGAGAATAAAAAAGGGAGGATTCGGTTTAGTCGACATTACCGCGTCGGTTCTTGATTACTTTGGGCTTCAACCTCCCCGCACTATCATAGGAAGGAGTTTCTTTCGTGATTACTCAAATCCTAGAGAGATGATCTCCTACACCACTTCTGAACACCGTTGGCATACAAGCGACAATCAGCTCTATGAATGTGCTGATGACGGGAGGTGTCGTGCAGGGGAAGCGGATAGCCTGCTGGGTGAGCATTCATTGCAAGTGATTCAGGATAATCCTGATAAACACGATCAGCTTGTGGCGCTTTCCGCTGTGCTCGACAACAATCTGACGGCAAATAAAGGGAAAAATCTGCTGAAATTTGCCAGTGGTGAAATTCGGAACTTGCCAGAGACCATAACCAGTGAGTGGGCCGACAATCTGGTCGGCGCTCAATATATTGACTTCCCTGAAAACTCCCAAGTTCATGTTTCCATTAAAGTCAGAGCTATAGATGCGCCAACTGGCGGGATTGCATTGAAATTATTTTTAAAGCAATCTGACTGTCCCTTTGAAGATATAGTTCCTCCTGAATTTCCCATTCTTTATACTGGGGAGGAGGGAAAAATTGAATTCAACTTTAACAACCAAAAAGCCAGACAATCTTTCTCCTTTCACTTCGTTGGTGAAGGTAAAGATGCTGTTATTCAGTTAGATGAATTTGATGTTTCTATTGAAGGCGAAGAGAAGAACGAGACCTCATGATTGAACCCTTGCGACAACATGATCAGTCTTGAAGAACACGCTAACAAACAACTTCCATTCGTCGTTGTTTCGCTCAAACGGGGAGCTGTCGTCGACCCGGCCTGCCAATTTGGCGCATCGATTTTATCGACCTGCACGATTTCACCCCACAGAAGCTTTCCGTGACTGGGTGCGGCGAATACCGACCCATTGCGACCAACAGCGCCGAGGAGGGGCGAAAACAGAATCGCCGGGTGGATATTGTTTTACAGGCAACCCCCGAGGAAGACGCCGAAGGGCCGCCACAGCCCGCGGCGCCTTCGGGAGGTCAACGGCTGCCTTTGTGACGGGTCCTGGAAAACACGCATGTGCGGCCCTGCATTTCCCGCTTGCATTCTTGCCCGAGAAGAGGGAAAGTAGGCCGCGTTCAATGCTTGGCGTTGAACAATTTTGTCAGACATCGCTGAATTCCGCGACAAACGGAAGCGGGGGAACCACTTTGTTGGGGCGAATCGCGCATTGCGCGTAAGGCATCTCTCAGCCTGAGCCCGTCAGCTC
>Ga0074197_1002057_pt1 | contig 14875 bp, 10 predicted proteins | sample EPASupsiteSAE305_FD_64526 | JGI IMG/M metagenome (GOLD analysis project Ga0074197, IMG submission 64526) | Bioremediated contaminated groundwater microbial communities from EPA Superfund site, New Mexico - SAE3-05 reassembly with SPADES | ecosystem: Environmental > Aquatic > Deep subsurface >...
AAGATGCTTCAGGATGAGACGGTTGCTCAGCAGGTTGGGAATGCGTTCCTGAAAGCGATCTAGCTTGGACAGACCATCGTCGCGCAACGCCAGGAGGAAGCCGACATCGACATCGTCGCGGTTCACAGCGCGCGCGAACTGGGCCTCGAACGAGCTTGGATCGGTCGATTTCGGATGATAGAGGAAGTACTCCTCGAACTGGTCCAAGATGACCAGGAGGGTCTCATGGGCCGCCTCGGCGCAGGCCCGCAGCACTTCATCGAAGGGCAGGGATTCCGCCGGTTTGGGTTGATCGACATCGAGTTTCCATACTGCGTCGATGCAGGCACGAGTGAGCACAGCCTGAAAGTCGCTGCCGGCCCAGTCGCGAAAAATGACAACCGGGGTTTTCGGCCGTTCCCGGCGCAACTGCGGCATAACACCCGCCATCAGGACCGAACTCTTGCCGACACCGCTTGCGCCATAGAGGATTGTCAGCGGTGAGGACAGCAGGTTGGAGATGATGATCCGCTGGTCACGCTCCCGGCCAAAGAAGAATTCGCGGTCGGCCTCTTCGAATGGCTGCAGGCCAACGTAGGGGCAACGCCTTTGGGTCTCGTCATGAACGGTCATTTCGTCATCCTCGCGCGCAGTGTCTCGACGAACCCGTCGATGCTGACGGCATAGGGATATACACCGCGTTTCTGCCAGAACTTGATCTCAAGCTCGGAGAATTCTTCATCGATAGCCCACGAGGGGATTTCGTCCTCGTCATCGGCGGTGGATCGCTTGGCGAAAAACCGGTTCAGGCTGCGCAGGATGGTGCGGAAGTTCCAATCCTGCAAGCTGTACCCGAGGAACAGGAGGCTGCGGTCGCGACAGTGCGTCGAGAAGAGGGAAGGAATGGCTGACTTGCTGGCGATGCGAGAGAGAAATTCGACATAATCCATTTCGGTGATGACAAAGCTGTCCCATTCGTCCGTCTGGGGCAGGATCGAACCGTGCATCTTGAAAATGACGTTGGTGGTTGCGAGATCAATATCCAAGGCATTGGGAGCGGGCGCTTCGGGTACGGTCGCGCCGTGCGGCCACCAGAGAATGGCGTTGGCAAGGTCCTTGCGGTCGGCAGGATAGACCACCAGATCGTATGGCTTTCCGGCGGCGCGAAAGGCGCGCTCGATCTGGGCGTCATAATTGGCGGTGACGATCAGCAGTGGTTTGGTGATTTCCGCCAGAAAACGGTAGAGGGAAGGAATGGCGGCGTTGGCGATAGTTTCTGAACCGAGGACTTGCCGCAGCCGTTCGCGGAGGGTGGCCCGCGTCTGGAAGGCCTCGTAGTAGGAAGCGACTTCTGAAAGGTGATTGTTTTCTTCCTTGGAGGGGAAACCGGCGTCTTGGGCCAGGAAATGGGACAGTTCCACGCCACTGGGCAGGAACTCAGGAGCTTCCGGGTTCCAGCGGGCACCTGCCGTGCGCCCGCAATTGCTGATGGCAGTTCCGATGATCGGGACAACCTGGCCTGCGTTCAATGCTGTGGCGATAACGCTGTAGGGTGGAGGCGCCTTTATTTTAGCGGTACGCTCTTCGCTCTTTTGTGTTGCAAGGCGGTGTTCGATGAAGGCCCGGAGATCGAGCCGGATTCGGTCACGAAACTCCTGCGGTGTTTCGTACTCGGCAAAACCGCCCCGCAACGACCCGTCGGCATGACGAAACTGGCCAAAAAAGTGTTCGACTCTTCTGAACTGCTGGACCTTGTTGTCGAAATCCTGGTCGGTGGGATCGAAAACGACCTTGGCCTTGCGCCGGTAGACGAGGATGTGCGGCTGGGGCTTTGCCGTGATCGCATTCTCGTACTCCCACTCGGTGCCTGAGAGATACGGACTGCCGTCAGGCTTCTTGTACGTGTCCGGAAGAGGGGTTCCGAGGCGTGACCACAGAATGACGATGACCACGTCGCACTCGGACGGCTTGGCCATGCCCTGATTGACGGCCTCCTGCGGCGTCAGGGCGGCCGGCATCGCAACCGGCGCGTTCGGATCGTCCCAGCACATGGCCTCACAGGTGATTTGACCACGCAGCAACGGGTCTTTCGGCAACTCTTGCTCGATTACTTGGCGCGCAAAAGTGCGTTCGTCGGGAACATCACCCGGTGATGAAAGGAAGAAACGAAGATGCATCTCAGAGTTCCTCGCTCAGGAGTTCTTTTGTCCCGGATAAATGTTCTATGAAGAGCATGGAGTGTTTACAATGATTGACCAAGAATAGAGGTCGCTCAATATTTTCCGGGACAGTAGTGAACAGGTGCTGTGCTGGTGTCTATCGGCGTTATGGCGCCGATTTTTTTCTTTGATCGGAATAAGTTACTCGTCTGTAAAAAAAAGAATGTATCGCTCCGTTATTTGGTTATTTTCCGGTTCTGCAAGAGGGCTTGCCATCGTTGGGTCAAGGTTTGAATTGGTATTGGATTATGCTTATTTATATAAAAATTTTAAGCATATGGATGAATATGAGGCAATGGGGGAAAATTAGAGATAAAATGAATAGAAAATATATTAGGTCTTTTTAAGGTGTCGCCAGTATGCAATGAGCATTATCTGGGTATGTGCAAGAACAGGAAAAATCGCAGTCAAGCCTATGACGGAATAGGCCCGGCCTATCAACGGCATCTGTGCGCTTGGTGTGGCTGCAATGTTCGTGTCCATTGAAGAGCCCGCGCCTCTTGCGCGCTGCGGGGTCTCCGTTCCCCAATGTCTCAGGGGCGGGGATGAGCAGTGGGTTCAGTTTACGGGTTGCGGGCGGTGAACGGTCGGAGTGAGGGCATGGAAGAGAGAACGGAAGGGCGGAGCCGCGGAGAGCAGGGAGATACTCCTCTACTGGTGGAGCTGCCCGGAGTGCAGTTGCTGCGAGCCAGCTTCCGCGCCCGGACCTTCCCCAGGCACAGTCACGACGGCTACGGGGTTGGGGTGATTGAGCAGGGGGCGCTTGGTTTTTACTACCGGGGGGAGAACGTGGTGGCCCCGGCGGGCCGGATCAACACCGTCAACCCCGATGAGGTCCATACCGGCCAGGCAGCGGTTGAGCAGGGTTGGACCTACCGGATGTTCTATTTTTCCGCGGACTTTCTGCAGCGGATGAGTCAGGATATCTTCGGACGTCCGGTTTCCTTGCCCTTTTTCACTGCCGGGGTGATTGACGATCCTGAGCTTGCCAGGTTGATCCAGCAGGCTCATGGACTACTCTGCGACCAGAAGGTGGTGCGGCTGGAAAAGGAATCGATTGCGCTGGCAATGTTTTCCCGGTTGATTAGCCGTCATACCTATGCGCCACCGGCCCTTGGCCGCGCGGGCAATGAACAGGCGTCTGTCCGGCGGGTAATCGAATTCCTCGACACCCATTGCGCCGATGATGTAACCATTGCCACCCTGGCAGGGATCGCCTGCCTCAGTCCCTATCATTTCATTCGCGTCTTTTCCCGGCAGACCGGCCTCACCCCGCACGCCTGGCTGATGCAGTCGCGGGCCCGCAAGGCCAGGGAACTGCTCCGCCTTGGGCTACCCATCGCCGATGCAGCCGCGCAGACCGGCTTTGCCGACCAGAGTCATCTCACCAAAACCTTCAAGCGCATTTTGGGATACACGCCCGGTCAACTCCGCAATTCCGTACAAGACACCTGAAGACTTTTCGATGTAGAGTCGCCGTCCAAACGCTAACCAGGAGGCGATTATGGGAAAGTATGTGCATGGCTATTCACCACAGGAAGCCCAGCGATTAAAGGATCAGGCCACCACCTTGGCCGGGATGCTCTACGGCGATCTTCGCTATCCCCGGGGGGCAACCATACTGGAGGCAGGCTGTGGCACCGGTTGCCAGACCGTGGTGCTTGCCGCGGCCAATCCGGAATCCAGTTTTATCTCGATGGATCGTTCCGCTGCTTCGCTCCGCACCGCCGAACAGGCTATTGCCGCCCAAGGGCTGACCAATGTCCGTTTCCGGCAGGGCGACATCTTCGCTCCGCCTTTTGCCAAGCGGGAGTTTGACCACCTCTTCGTTTGTTTTGTCCTCGAACACCTCGCCGATCCGTCGGGCGGTTTGCGAGCGCTCCGGCCTCTGCTCAAACCCGGCGGTACGATCACCGTGATTGAGGGCGACCACGGCTCCTTTTACTGCCACCCCGAAACCGCCGAGGCTCGAATGACGGTCGATTGCCTAGTGCGACTCCAGGCGAGTTTAGGCGGCGACAGCCTCATCGGCCGCCGTCTCTATCCCCTGCTGGTCGAAGCTGGATTTGCGCAGGTCCGGGTCGAGCCGCGCATGGTCTATGTCGATGGCTCCCGGCCGGGTCTGATCGAGGGCTTTTCCCGCAACACCTTCATTGCCATGGTCCGGGGGGTACGCGAACAAGCCATCGATCAAGGCCTGATTGACAAGGCTGCCTGGGACCAAGGTATTGGTGATCTGGAACGAGCCACCCAGCTGGGCGGCACCTTCTGCTACACCTTTTTCCGGGCCACAGCGAGCCGGAAAGAAGAGTGAAACGGAAAATTGTTTTTTCAGCGAGTGGTCTTATAGTGCTTGCCATCCCTCAGTGAGAAAAAAATAATCCGATTCATTCTACATCGTGCAGCTATGACGTTCAAATTTGCTATCCCCATGGTGGTCGTTCTGCTGCTGGTGCTGCAACTGTCCTGTGCGTCGCGATATTATCAAGGTCCAGTCTCCGACCATTTCGACGGCACCCGGTTTTTCAATCCCGGCAGGCCAATGGATAAAGGGTTACTGCAGGTGCTCAAATGGTATTGGACGCGCCAACCCCATCCTTGGCCCACCTACAGCGAGTTGCCGGTCACCGACAAACCGCCGCAGCGGGTCATGGGCGATCAGCTCAGGGTTGCCTTTGTCGGCCATGTGACCCTGCTCATCCAGACCCAAGGATTGAACATCCTCACCGATCCGGTGTGGTCGGAGCGGGCCAGCCCCTTCACCTGGATCGGGCCCAAGCGGGTGCATCCGCCGGGCATCCGTTTTGAGGATCTGCCGCCCATTGACCTGATCCTGATCAGCCACAACCATTACGACCACCTCGATCTGGCTACGCTTGAGCGGTTGTGGCAGCGCGACCGGCCCCGAATTATCACCCCGCTGGGCAATGACAGCATTATCCGGGGCCACATCCCCGATGCCAAGGTGGAGGCTCACGACTGGGGCGAACATCTGGGCATTTCGCCAACTCTGACGGTGCATCTGGAGCCCATGCACCACTGGTCGGCCCGAACGCCCTTTGATCGCAACCGGGCCTTGTGGGCCGTTTTTGTTCTGACCGCACCCGGCGGCAACATCTATTTCGCCGGCGACAGCGGCTATGGCAGCGGCGATACTTTCCGGGCGGCGAAAAAGAAATTCGGCTCCTTTCGCCTGGCCGCCCTGCCCATCGGCGACTATGATCCCCGCTGGTTCATGGCCTCCAATCACATGAACCCCGAGGAGGCAATCCAAGCATGGAACGACCTGGGGATGCCGCCCATGCTGCCCACCCATTACCGTGTTTTTCAACTGGCCGATACCGGCTATGAGGTTCCGCTGAATGATCTCAAGACCGCGATGGGGGCAGCTGCTGTTCCCGAGGGCCGCATCCGGCCGCTCATGGCGGGCGAGCATTGGTGGGTGGAGTAAGGGCTTGACCGGTTGTGCGGAAGGCAAATTCGCTTCAGCCGTTTAATCGAGGCATCACAGCTGCTTGATTGTCCGCAACGCCCGGCCGAGGATATTGTCCGGCACGATCCTGGCAACGCTTTGGGCGGTCGCCCAGGCGATGATTTTCGGGTTCCTGGCCGCCTCGGTGCAGAGGAAGTGCGGGTTCACGGTTTTGCCGGTCCGGGCCATATCGAGCCGGTCGGCGTCGAAACAGGTTTGCACGGTGACATGCTCGTGCGTTCGGGCGATGGTGTGGAGGCGGCAGGCGGTGAGCAGGAGCTGAAAAGGTTCGTTGTCCATTGGTAGCAAAGCTCCCCGCAGCTGCTCAGCCAGTATCGCCCCGCGTGGACCGTGCTCGGGGTCGCTGTTTTCATTGAGCCGCCGGCTGTCGTGAAACAGGGCGAACAACTCCACCACCCTGGTGTCGGCCCCGGTCGCTGCGGCCAGTTTCAGCCCGTTTGCGTACACCCTGGCCCAGTGGCCAAGGCCGTGGATGCCGCGCGGGTTGATTGCAAGCTGATTGGTGATTGCTGTGATGAGTGCGTTTGAGAGGTGCATGGTCTGAGAAAAGAAAGGAATGGGGTTGGTTTGCGCGGCACAATGCGATAAGGTGCCCCGCCGCTTCGGGATTCAGATTGATTCGGCCAGGGATCGGGCGTAGCAGTCGGGACAAATGCCGTGGCTGAACCGGGCGTCGCTGTTTTCGGTAATGTACTTTTCCAACTGCTCCCACGAATCCTGCTCGGTGCGGATTTTTTTGCAGTACATGCAGATGGAAATAATGCCCTCAAGGCGTTTGACCCGGGTCAGCGTTGCCTCAAGTTCCTCTTTTTGCCGAGTCAGCAGCTCTTGTTGTTTCTTCTGCTCCGTGATGTCGATGATGGAAAACACAGTATAGGCCTCGGGGCGATCACCGAAAATAATGGTCCGGCCGTGATCCTTGGCCCAAAACTGCTCGCCGTTCTGGCGCTGGTATCGCACCTCTCCCTCAAATCGGCCTGTTTTGGCGATTTCCGCGTAAATTTTCTGGCCGAATTCCTGGAAAACCGCCTCGCTGGCATACAGGCTGCGTACCGATTGGCCCTGTAACGTTCCCGGCACAAAGCCGAACATGCTCTCCATGGCCGGATTGCACAGCTCGATCAACCGGTTACGGAGGATGCAGAGGCCAGTTGGCAGGGTGTGGAAAATGGCCTGTTGTTCCTTGAGAACCTCCTGCAAGCGCCGGTCGATTATTTCCTTGGACAAGAGCAGCATGCCGAAGCCGTTGGCCAGCATCATGTAGAAGAGGATCGAAAAACTGATGAGTTGAATGGGATTCCGGGAAAAAAGGAGAAATTCTTCGGTGGCTATCAAGGCCATGGAGCCACGGGCGCAGGTAGCCACGGCTAGCAGTCCTATGCTCAAACTCAGATAGGTTCGCAGCGGAGAACGTTGCGGAGCACCAAAAAGCATTGCCCAAGCGGAAAGAGCAATAATCGGGGTGACAAGGAAGGAAGCGGCGGCGATTCTGCCTGCGGCTGTCAGCGGCGTCGCCAGGATGGCACCCAACAACGCATAGACAATGCCGAGGATTTGATGGGCCAAAAGAACCGGCCGATCCGAAATCCGGTAGATGGCCCAGCATTCATAGGCAAAACCGGTGAGCAGGCAGAAATTGCCCAGGGTGAAACTGAGGCTGTCGGCAAGGACGCCGCGGCCGGCAAGCAACAACCATCCCCCGCACTGCAAGAACTTGGCGGCGGGCCAGAAGGGATTGCGCCGGGAGTACTCCTGGCGCAGTTGGAACAGGATGAGCACGATGCCAAAGACAAGGTTGCCGATGGCGAGGACGAGAATGAGCGTTCGTATATCCAAGAGTATTCCTCACACGGAGTTCAACGGCGCTGATGACGGAATGGCGTGCAGAACGCCGATGCCGTCAAGGATGCCGGTAACGAATCATTTTATTGCAGATGCCGTCCTTATAACAGGAGCTGCAACGGCCCGGAAGCCGTAAACATGCCCCGTCAGGAGGTGTCAGGGCAAGCGTGTCAGTCGTTCGCCCAAGGCAAAGGCCTTCTGGCAATCTTGGGGAAAGACCTCGGCCCGGCGCGCTGCCTTCTTGACCGGGTCTGCATACTCCATGACCACCTTGGAATAATCGGCAAATTGGTAGGTATCGTAACAGCAAAAGGTTTCGGCCTCGATCCCGAAGGCCCGGCTTAGCGAGGCCTCCGTAGAGTTGAACATGACTTCATACCCTATCTGTTTGCTGAACTCTTCGCTGACATTCATGGTGTAGACAAAGGCTGTTTTGAGGGTGCGCGGGAAGACCGAACGGGGCGGCTGGCTGTAGATCAACGGCGCAAAGAGCAAACGCTCCATGAAGGAGCGCATCTCGCCGCTTATGCAGCCGAAATAGATCGGCGATCCCAGAATCAGGGCGTCGACCTCGGTCTCGATTTTTTCCAGAACGGGACGCAGTTCGTCCTGCATGGCGCAACGGCCGCTGCTCGGCCCGTCGATTATTTTGCAGGCGAAGCAGCTGGTGCAGCCCTTGTAGGTCAGGTCGTACAGATGAACCAGTTCGGTTGTGGCTCCCTGCGCGGCTGCCCCTTCGAGCGCCTTTTCCAACAGGGTGGCGGTGTTCCATTTCTTCCTCGGACTGCCGTTGATGGCGAGAACGTTCATGGCGGTGATCCTTCTGTAGGTTTTTTAAAGTTTGCGGGCGGTTTGCTGTCCACGGCGGCCAGCGGCTGTTCAGCTATGAGCCTGCTTTTTTTATCGGTGATCTGACCAGGGCAAAGCAAGCGATGTCGTATTGGTCATGGTGCCTAGTGCTGCGATGTAAAAAGGACATTTTGTGTTGGCAACGGCAGGAGAGGAGGCAATACGACCCGACCCATCCGTTCAAACAAAGGTGAGATTTTCGCTCACCCACTGGGCTGCATTGGCATAGACTTCATTCTCGGTACCAATGGCCACATAGTCCGGATGGCGGACTTCGATTTCCCCTTCCATGGTGGCCAGCATCGCGACCACTCCCTTGGGGACCTGCACCAGCCGACTGCGGGCCTTTTTGCGATAGCGGCCCGGTGCCGCCTCCTCGTAGGTGGCGGCAAAGATGGTCTTCTTGATCGGGTAGGCCTCGCCCGAATCCTGGGTGATCACCAGATCCTCGCCGGGTACGGCGGTCAGGATTCCCCAGGAGGTGACAAAAGTCTCCGTGCCCTTGGGTTCGCGGATCGTCACCGTGGTGGTACGGACCGCCTCGCGCGGGGTGCCCCAGTCGGCGGGGATCTGATCGCCGTTGGCGAGGTGAATACGATTTGGCGATTGAGGTGCGACGGTGTCCATTGAGTGTTCCCAGTAATATGGCGGCAGCGTTATTTGGCCACCCCTTTGGCCAGTTCCTGGCTCAGGGCAACGACGGTATCCATGTCCCCCAACTCCTTGGCGGTTTGCATTAACTGGCTCATGGCTGCGATGGTGTGCGGATGTTTTTCGCCCAGCACCCGGCGACTAATGTTTAGCACCTGTTCCTGAAGGGGTTTGGCCTGCTCCCATTCACCCATTTTTCCAAGGACAGCGGCGAGGTTGTGCATGGAGGTGAGAGTGTTGGGGTGTTCCTCGCCGAGGATGCGGGTGGATACTTCGAGGATCTTTTCCTGGAGTGTGCGTGCGCCTTTGATGTCGCCCTGACTTCGGAGAGTTTCGGCCAGATTGTTCATGGAAATGAGGGTGTTGGGGTGTTCCTTGCCGAGGATGCGGGCGGAGACTTCGAGGACCTTTTCCTGGAGTGCCCGTGCGCCTTTGATGTCGCCCTGACTTCGGAGAGTCTCGGCCAGATTGCTCATGGAGTTGAGGGTGTCGGGGTGTTCCTCTCCGAGGATGCGGGTGCGGACTTCAAGGACCTTTTCTTCGAGTGCCCGCGCACCCTGTATATCGCCTCGGCCCCAGTGTGTGCTGGCCAGATTGCTCATGGAGTTGAGGGTGTCGGGGTGTTCCTCTCCGAGGACGCGAGTGCGGACTTCGAGGACCTTTTCCTGGAGTGTGCGAGCGCCCTTGATGTCGCCCTGGCTCCGAAGAGTTTCGGCCAGGTTGCTCATGGAGGTGAGGGTGTCGGGGTGCTCCTCGCCGAGGATGCGGGTGCGGACTTCGAGGACCTTTTCCTGGAGTGTGCGTGCGGTCTGGATGTCGCCCTGAGTTCGTAGGGTTTCGGCCAGATTATTCATGGAGGTGAGGGTGTCGGGGTGTTCCTCTCCGAGGACGCGAGTGCGGACTTCGAGAACCTTTTCCTGGAGTGCCCGTGCGCCTTGCATATCGCCCAGGCCCCAGAGGGTTCCAGCCATATTGCTCATGGAGGTGAGGGTGTCGGGGTGCTCCTCGCCGAGGATGCGGGTGCGGACTTCGAGGACCTTTTCCTGGAGTGCCCGTGCGCCTTGCATATCGCCCTGGCTTCGTAGAGTTTCGGCCAGGTTGTTCATGGTTAAGAGCGTGTTGGGGTGTTCCTCTCCGAGGACGCGGGTACGTGCTTTAAGGGCTTTTTCCTGGAGAGCTCGCGCACCCTGGAAGTCGCCCTGGCTTTGGAGTGTTCCGGCCAGGTTGCTCACGGAGTTGAGGGTGTCGAGGTGCTCCTCGCCGAGGATGCGGGTGCGTACTTCGAGGACTTTCTCCTGGAGTGTACGTGCGCCCTGGAAGTCGCCCTGGCTTTGGAGTGTTCCGGCCAGATTGTTCATGGCGGCGAGGGTGGCGGGGTGCTCCTCGCCGAGGACTTGCTTGTTCTTTTCCAATATACGTTCTTCTAGACCGCGAGCCCCCGCGAAATCTCCTTGATTCCATAAAACCGTTGCTAGACCTTGCTGTATTTCCAAGACCAGAGGAGAATTCTCGCCATGGGTCCGTTGCAAATCCCGTAGAGCAGCTTGCAGGGCGGCGTGGGCGAGAGCATAATCCCCAGCTGCCAGACAGATTTTCCCCATGGCCACCAACACATCCGCCACATCCATCGGGTCGAGGTCAACGGCATTGACCGCCCGGTCCATGGCTAAATGGAGCATCTTGGACACTTCCTGCCGTTTTTTGCCGTAGGCAGCCTCGGCCACCTTCAGGATAGCGGCAGCCACCGGTTCGAACAGGCTGGGCGGCGGCTTGCGCTCCATGAGGCCGTAAGCAATCCGTAGGGCGGTGTCGATGTCACCCCCTGCGACCCTGTTCCGGGCCTCCTCATTCAACCGATGGATTTCCCGCTCCAGCCTGATCTGGGCAATCGATTGCCATGGCGCCTGCAATTCGGTCAGACACTCGGAAAAGGCAGCGTAACTGCTGCGCAGGGACAGCCGGGACTCGGTCTCTTCCAGCATCACCGCGATCGGCTCGCCAAAGGCGTAGTCCGGGATGTGCTGGAGCATAACCGTGTCGAAATACTCCTTGAGCCGCGTCTCCTGCTGCGCGTAGACCTCGTCGAACAGCTGCTCGAAGAGGGGTTGATACCCCGTCAAATCTACGGGCAACCCTTTTATCTCGTTGCTGCTCCCCATTCGCCAGGCCTCCAGCAGCGCCGGGCGGGCCATTTCGATCCGGGAGGGCAGGGGAAAGACGGTCAGCGGTCGGCCGTCCGGCGAGGATTTGCGGTAGGCCAGGGCCTTGCGCGTCAGGTCACCGATCCCGGTCAGGCTTTGTTGATTAGGGGTGAAGACCACTACCAGTTTGTCGGGGAGCAGCATGGTGCAGATGCCGCTGGTGTCGGACATGCCGGTGCGCGAATCCATCAGGATGTAGTCGTAGTGCTGGCACAGGTAATCGGCGAAGCCCGGAAAAAGGCCGATGGTTTCCTTGAACAGCCGGTCCCACTGGAATTCGCTGACCCGCCGTCCGTAGCCTTCATCGAACAAGCCTGCTTTCATGATCCGCAGGCCGGGGATGACTGTGGGCAGCAAATAGGATTCGAAGTCCAGTTGTTCGAGGATGTCGACGGCGCGTTTGCGGTTGGCGATGTAGTCGGTGGGATGGAACTCGCTGCGCCTTTGATCGAACACGCCAAACAGGTCGAGACAGCCGGGAGTGGAGTCAAACCCGGCCTCCGTCGCCGGGTCGAGGTAGGGGCGGAAATAGCGGTGCAGGCCTGGTGCCTCGAAGTCCCAGTCCAAGGCCAGGACCCGTGGCGGCTGCGTTGATTCAGTGGGTTGATATTTTCCCAGCAGGCAGGCGATGTTGGCCAGGGCCATGGTGCGGCCGGTGCCGCCTTTGTAGGAATAAAAGGTGATGATTTGTCCGGGAGTCGAAGGCGTCATCGTTTCACCTCAATAGCCGGGCATGGCGAAGGCCTTGATGGGGGAAATACCTTCCAGCCAGGGTCTGATCGTTTCCAATTCAGGAAATTTGAACGCTTTGCAGGGTTCAGGCTGCACCAAGCCCGCATTGGTGAGAACTCGATACCTGTCATAAATCTGTTTGGAAAGGGTGCATAAATCCTCATGGCAGTCTCGGCGTTTGAAATCGCGTTCGTGGATCAAATGCTCGAAATTGAGGAAATGCCGGCAGCTTTTAATCTCTTCGGGCAGGTCATCCACGCCACGATAGACAACGGGAAAGATCAAACCCTTGTTGTGCAGGTCGGATATTCCCGTACCGAGCCGTTGTTTTTCCAAATCAAGCATCGCCCGGTACTCCTTGGCGCAATACGGGTGATTGATGTCGAAATGCAGGGGCAGGAAAAACATGACCATACAGGCGCTTCGACACAATTCATACGCCAATTCCTCGTTGAACTTGTCGCCGATTTTCAGGCCGTTCTCGTCGAAATACATTTGTGCGTTGGGCAGCCAGAGCTGGAGCTGACGTTTCAATTCCCGCACGAAGGCCTGCACGAATTTCTGAGAGTCAACCCCGGTATGCCGGTAACTGATGAAACACGCGTTGATGGAGTCCATGATTCGTTATGCCCTACGTATTGTGATTGGCGGATTTCTCCGATGTTCTTTATTTTCCCTCATTCATCACTCCCGCAATCAGCCGCTGCAAGGCCCCGCTGATGACCAGGCCCTGCTCGTCCTGCGGCAGCAGGGCGACGAGGAAGTTCAACTGATTGGTGGCTGAGTCCTGCTCGCGAACGCCGCCCAGATGATTGAGCAGGTTGCGGTACAGGCCAATCAAACGGGCGAGCACTTCGGGTTTGGTCAGGGCGTTTTGCTCGCGACCGTCCAAACAGGCCCAGAGAGCATCAATCCGTTCGGCTTCGACTTCCGCGAGAGCGTGGAAGAACTCGCGGTTGTCGGCAAACCGGCGGCGGCCATTTTCTGCAGCGGCCCGCAGCAGATCCGACAAGCGAGGGGAGAGCTCCGCAAAGCGCTCACGCTCGCCCCAGGAAGCGCGGAGAAGGGCCGAATCCAGGGCATTGAGCAGGGGGTAATAGTCCCAACAGCCGGTACGCTTGTTGCTGTGCTCGGCAGCCTGCCAGTATGCCCGCTCCATCTCGGCCAGCCATGTGTTGAGGGCCTTGGTATTCCCCTGGGCAACACTGGCCTGAGCCCAGCGTTTCCAGTAGGAACCCAGCAGCGACAGTCGTTCCGTGGTTTCGCCGAGATCGATCAGCTGTTCCAGCCGTAACCGGCCTTCCTTCATGAAGGCAACGCCTTTGCGCCGCTGTTCTTTTTTGTCCTGCTTGTCCCTGCCTGCCAATAGGGCCGCCCCGTGGCGGATTTCCAGGTTGGCGAGCTGTTCCAGGGCGTGCAGGCTCACTCCTGCATCCTCGAAGGTCAAGGCCGCGCGGTAATGGTTGATGGCGCGTTCCTTGTCGCCCATTTCGGCCCAGGCCACGGCCAGCTGTTCCCGGACCCCGGCATGTTGGAAATCATCGCCGCGCGCCGCTTTTTCGATGGCCTTGAGCTGCTTGCCGTAGAAATCGCGCCGCTCGGCCGGGGTGGCGTCCTTGAGGCGGGCGCTCAGCATGTCGAGATCGGCGATGAGATGACTGGGATGGACATATTCGAGCAGCTGTTGTTCTTTCTCACTGGTGCTGTCGGGTACGGGAAAATGGTACTGCTCATCGCCGTAGGCCTGAAAGGCCCCCCAGGTATTGCTTTGGGGATGATTGCGATAGGTCATTTCACGGGCCAAGCAGAGAGCCTTGCCAAAAAGCCTCCCCTTGAACATGGCCTCGTAGAAGGTGCGGGCAAAGGTGGAGGCGGCTTGATCGTCTACGGCCCAGCCGGCGGCAATTACCGCCTTGCAGCCCATCTGGATGAACGCGGTGGCCAGATTGGCGGCCAGCTCGCCCCAGCGCTGCTCGCCATCCGCTTGCATATTGCCCAGATGACAGCAGTTGATGAAGACGAACTCGGGCACCCTTCTGAGTTTCTCGACCTGAGCGCTCGTGAGGTAGGTTTCCGGACCGAGCACCATGCCGGTGCACCCGGTCTTTCGGTCATTGACCACGCCGTGCCCGGCCAGATGCATGAAGCGGTACTGGCCGTTGAACAGGGCGTCGAAGACTTCCTGGGCCGAGGCTCGGCAGAGTTCGTTGACCTCGTATTCGGCGCGGCTGAAGTGTTCGGCCACAATTTTGGCCTCCGCTTGGGCGCCGGGCAATTCCGGCAGGCCGGACTGGGTGTCGCCGACAATAAAGGCTCTTTTTTCCGGGACAACCTGCACCCGGCCGCGTCCTTGGGGTGTGGCCAGCTGACGCACCAGTTCGATGCGGGCTGCCAGTGGCGGTTCCCCCATCCGGTCGGTGTCGCGCATCAGTTCCCAGGGGTAGGCGGCGGCCTTGGCGTCCACCGACAGCATCAGGGTGCGCAGGTCAGCCACCGCTTCCTTCATCGCATTGGGCACCAGCAGCTCGAACAGGGCCCGCGACAGGCCGGGCTGATCCATGGTGCTGCGGGTGGCGGTGCGGATCAATCCGTCCACGGCCTGGCGCTGATCGGGCTCGGCGCTGACCTCGTTGCGCGCCCGATCAGTGACCACGGTGAAACGCAGGCCGCCGTTTTCAGCGACGATGTGCACCCGGTACAAGCCCTGCTGACCCCCGCTGGCTTGGCAGCGGCCGCGATACCCGCCCTGGCCGTCGCGGAGGCGGCCGTCGAAGCGGACGATCCCGGCAAAGCGCGCCTCGGCCACCAGATCGCGCAGGGCCTGGACCATGATAATGGCCCGGCCTTCCACCTCCTCAAACAGGGTCAGGCGGCCGATCCGGGGTTTCATCCGGGACGGCACCCGGGCT
>Ga0074197_1002058_pt1 | contig 14867 bp, 17 predicted proteins | sample EPASupsiteSAE305_FD_64526 | JGI IMG/M metagenome (GOLD analysis project Ga0074197, IMG submission 64526) | Bioremediated contaminated groundwater microbial communities from EPA Superfund site, New Mexico - SAE3-05 reassembly with SPADES | ecosystem: Environmental > Aquatic > Deep subsurface >...
CGGACAAATTTTCAACCTATTCTTTTACCTTGCCATGCCGACAAAGGCAAGACCGATAAAAGGCGGAACTGTCGGCAGGTTACAAGCTGTCAGCTCTCCGCCGTCGATATCCCGCCCCCCTCTTGATCCTCTTCAGCATGCCCAGCGGGTGCCGGCGGCGGCAAAAAAGAAGCGGTCGCCATACACCTGCTGCAGACGGGCGCAATGTGCAAGGCCGGTGCAGTGGGAGGCGCCCAGACGCTCAACTCCGAACTGGTCCAGGGCCGCCACCGTGGCATCAAACTGTTGCTGGTCAGCAAAGCCGAGATGGGTGCCGCCGATGACCATGTGGATTGGCCGGCCGGGCAGCATGGCGTTGACATGGGTGAGGATATTGATCAGACCGGCATGGGCGCATCCGAGCACCACGGTCAGCCCCTTATCGGTATCGACGACCATGGACATATCGTCGCGGAGCACATCCTGCTGCCAGCCGCCGTCTGCGGCGCGGATCTTCATGGTGGCGTCGGGTGGCTCGAAATCGCTCACCTTGGGCACCTCGCCGGTCAGATAAATCCCTGGAAAGATCTCGGTGAACTCCTGCACCGGCCGGAAACGCGCTCCCAGGGATTCGAGATAGCCCTGTTTGTGCCGAATGCCAATTTCCCGCTGTTGTCCATCCTTGAACCAGTAGCGGTCGACAAATCCGTCCGGATGCATGTACACATCGATCCCGCCGCTCACGGCCAGGGCATCGGGCAGACCGGAGGTGTGATCATAGTGCCCATGACTGATGACAATGCCGTCCAAACGAGCCAGGTCAACTCCCAGCACCCGGCTATTGTTGAGCAGCCCCAGTCCCTGGCCGGTATCAAGCAGGAGACGGCGTGCACCGGTGTCGATATGCACGGCCCAGCCATGCTCGCCCATCAGGCCATGGGGAAAGGCTACGGAATTTTCACACAAAACGGTGAGTTGGCACTCCATGATTTCCTCCTTGCAGTTGTAGTGAACGGGCAATCACCCCTTCCCGAAAAGGCTGAACTAGCAAATGACTGACAAATGTGGTACCATCACGGCCCCCATCCGTCAAGCCTACACCAGTTCCGCCATCACCCGATTGGCCAGGGGCAACCCCTTGCGGGTGAGAAAGAGACGGTCCCCCTGGAGGTCGAGCAGATGCTGGTCCAGGAGATGAGCGAGGGTTTGACCGTAATAGAGGGGAAGATCGATTGCAAACCGCCGCCTGAGGGCGGTGATCGAAACCCCGGCCAGGAGTCGCAGCCCCATGATGACCGTTTCGCGGAAGGCGGCCTCCCGGTCAAGCCGTTCCACCTCGTCCCACACCGGCCGCCCATCGGTCAACAACCGGCAGAACGTGTCCAGATCGGCGACCGCAGCCCGTCGTCCGCCACCGAAAGCCGACACTGCCCCCGGACCGAACCCCAGATAGGAACCGTTGCGCCAATAGTTGCAATTGTGGCGGCATTCCCGGCCCGCTTGGGCATAGTTGGATATTTCATAGCGAACGAGCCCGTTCCGGCCTACAACGGTTTCGGTAGCGTCCATCATTGCCAGAATTTCCTCCTCTGGCGGCAAGACCCACCGTTTCTCCATTTCCTGGATGGAAAAGGGGGTCCCCGTTTCCACGGTTAACTCGTACATCGAGAGGTGGACAGGAGCCGGGGTCAGGGCCCGATCAAGGGTTTCCCGCCAGCCGGTGACGGTCTGCCCCGGCAGCCCGTACATCAGATCAAAACTCAGGTTGTCAAATCCGGCCCGCCGCGCCGCCGTGATGATCGCCATGGCCTCCTCGCCGGTGTGGATCCGCCCCAACTGGCGCAATTCGCCATCGTTCAGCGACTGCACGCCGATGGAAATCCGGTTGAACCCGGCAGCGCGCAACTGCTGCAATCCGCTCGCATCAATGGTTCCGGGATTGACCTCGATAGTCATTTCCGGTTCCTCGCTGTCCAAGGAGAACAACCGGCTCATATCGGCCAGCAGGGCGGCTGAAACTTCCGGCGGGATCAGGGACGGGGTGCCGCCGCCAAAGAAAACGGTGGCAAAGGAGAGCGCCTGCACCTCGGGCAATCCGGCCATCTGTCGCATCTGCAACCGGATGGCATCAACAAAGCGAAGAATATCCCCACTCTTGGGGGCAAAGGAATAAAAGCTGCAATAGGGACATTTCTGGCGGCAAAAGGGCACATGCAGGTACAAACCGGCCTGGGTGGCGAGGTTCATCAGTTGGTCCGCTCAAGGATCCGGCGGCAGTCGTCGCGAATTCGGGCCATGATTCCTTGATCGGCAAAGCTGTAGACCTGATCGCCGCCGCCGATAATCAGGTGGTCCAACAGGTTAATGTGCATGAAGGAACAGACCAGATACAGCGACCGGGTCAGTTCCTCGTCCTGGCGGGAATGGACGAGCGTTCCAGAGGGATGGTTGTGGGCGATGACCAGGGCGCTGGCGTTGCGGGCCAATGCCAGCTTGACCAGCTCACGGGGATAGACGGTATTGACCGTCACCGTGCCTTCGGCGACCACGGTGGCATCGATGATTGCGTGGGCAGCGTCGAGGAACACCACGGTCAGCACCTCATGCTGGAGGCCGCGCATGGAATGAATCAGATAATCGGCCACCTCGCGGGAGGAGCGGACATACTGCTTGCCCACGATCCGCTGATGGAGGTAACGCCGGGCCACCCCCTGAATGAACTGAAGGGCAAACGTGTTTTTCGGGCCGATCCCCTTGATCTGCTGCAACTGCACCGGCGAGGCGTCGAGTACGGCGGGCAGGGTCTTGAACTGGGCCAAAGCGGCACGCGCCGCCTCTTTGCAGTCTGCCCGCGGCGTACCGAAGGTCAACAGCAGCTCGATGATCTCGCTGTCGGTGAAGGCTTCGATTCCTTGAGCAAGAAACTTGTCGCGGAGCCGCTGACGATGGCCCTCCCCCTTCTCTTGCCACTCGCTCTTGTCCACGGTTGTCCTTAAGTGTTCAGCTCCTGCTGGAACAGCTTGTTGGCCATCTGCGGGTTGGCCTGGCCTTTGGTCTTCTGCATCAATTGGCCGACGAAAAAGCCCATCACCTTGGTTTTGCCTTCGCGAAACTGCTGCACCTGTTCCGGATTGGCGGTAAGAATCTCCCGCACCAGAGCAACCAAGGCTCCCTCGTCGCTCATCTGTACGAGCCCCTTGGCCTTGACGATCTGCTCCGGGTCACCGCCGCTTGCCAGCATCTCGCCAAAGACCGTCTTCGCAATCTTACCCGAAATCGCACCTTCCTCGGTCATCACCAGCAAACGGGCCAGCTGAACCGGCCGCACCGGGCAGGCCCCGATCCGCTCCGGTCCGTACTCGCGCAACAGCTCGGTGCCGATAAAGTTGGCGAGCTTCTTGGCATTACCGAATTCCCGGTAACCCTCCTCGAAATAGTCGGCCAACTCACGGGAGGCGGTGAGGATTTCAGCATCGTAGTCGCCCAGCTCGAAATCGCGGACAAACCGCAGCCGCCGCTTATCAGGCAGTTCTGGTAATTCCCGGCGGACCGCCTCGATCCAGGCCTCGTCCAGCACCACGGGGATCAGGTCCGGGTCGGGAAAATAACGGTAATCGTGGGCCTCCTCCTTGCCGCGCATCGGTTCGGTCCGGTTGCGGTCCGGATCCCAGAGAAGCGTCTGCTGCACCACTTTGCCGCCTTCCAGCAAGAGATCGCGCTGCCGCCGCACCTCGTATTCCAGGGCCAGCTGCACATTTCGAAACGAGTTCATATTTTTCAACTCAGTGCGGGTGCCGAACTCCTGCTGTCCCACCGGCCGCAGGGAAATGTTGGCGTCGCAGCGGAAACTGCCCTCCTGCATGTTACCGTCGCAGATATCCAGATAGCGGACAATGGCATGCAATTTCTTCAGATAGGCCACCGCCTCTTCCGGCGAACGGAGGTCGGGCTCGCTGACGATTTCCAGCAGCGGGGTGCCGGTGCGGTTGAGATCAACATAACTGAGCGGCTCGCGCTCGTCGTGCATCAGCTTGCCGGCGTCTTCCTCCATGTGGATGCGGGTGATGCCGATGATCTTGGGCGGTAGTCCCTCCACCTCAATCTCGATCCGGCCGTGCTCGCAGATTGGCAGGTCAAATTGGGAGATCTGATAGCCCTTGGGCAGGTCAGGATAGAAATAATTTTTACGGGCGAACCGATTTTCCCGGTTAAGGGTGGACTCGGTGGAGAGTCCCAGCTTGATGGCCGACTCCACCACCTTGCGGTTGAGTACCGGCAATGAACCCGGCATGCCCAGGCAGACCGGGCAGGTATGGGTGTTGGGCGGCGCACCGAACTCGGTGGAGCAACCGCAGAAAATCTTACTTTTGGTCTTCATCTGGGCATGAATTTCCAGCCCGATCACGGTTTCAAATTCCATACTTGCAAGTATTCGTTAAGGATTTATCCCTGATGGGCGCCGGATTCGATCCAGGCGCGAATCTTGACCAGTTCCTCGTTCCAGAGGTGCGAGGCCCTGATATTGATGAACAGGCGGAACAGGTCGCCCACCAGGTGGGTCAACTGCTCAAAGAGCGCGATCCGCTCGAGAATGCGCCCCTCCATGCTTGCGGCATTCTTACCCTCGTCGACCGAGTCCACGGTTTTCGGCAGCCGAATGTTGCGGAACTCGAAAATCGCCGCCGTCAGGGTCACGCTGAATTCATAATCGCTATGTGCCAGGCGGATACGGGCCTGCTCCGGCTTTTTGGCCAGGCCAAGCCCGGCCCGCGCCTCCTTGAGCTCGGTCTGCAAACCGCGACAGATCACCTTTTCACTGGCATCGCCCTCGCCATACTCCAGCAGCATGTGCTTTTCAAACACTACCAGGACATCGCCCCGGCCGGGCACCTCGACACTGCCGCCGCGTTCTTCCGACTTATACCAGAGCCAGGCGAGAAACTCCTGACCGAGAAATCTTTTTTCCTGAATGAGATCAACAAGATCCATTTAATATTCCGTTCGTATTCCGGCAAGAGGGCCGGAGGGTTACAGTTCCAGCGTCAAGGCTTCCTGACCAGATTTCTTTTCCGAAGCCTCGACACTTTTCTGAAAAATAGCGGTGGCACGCTGCTGATACTGCTTGGCCTCCTCCGGTTGACGCTGACTGATGCACAACTTGGCCAGTTCCTGGAGAATGGCAGCTACGCTCGGATGCTCCAGGCCGTGCAGGGTTTCATTGATTCCCAACGATTTCTGATAACAGGCGAAGGCGTCCGCATACCGCCCCTGGAGACGATAGGACTCGGCTAGGCTGTTGAGGCTAATAGCCAATTGCGGGTGGGTTGGCCGCAAGGCCTTCTCCTGAATGCGGACCAGCCGTTCGTAAAGCGGCACCGCCTCTTTTTCCATCTCCAGCTCCATGCAGAGAGCCGCCAATTTGGCCAGAATATTGGCCAGCACCGGGTGTTCCGGTCCCCGCTTCTTCTCCAGAATTTCCAGGGCTTTTTTATACAGGGAAACTGCCTTATCGTACTCCCCAAGCGTTTCCTGCAACTCACCAATCTGCCGCCAACTGGTCGCCATCTCCGGATGATCCTGGCCCAGTTTCCTGGCCAGGACGATCATCGATTCCTTGTAGAGAGGCCCGGCCTTCTGGTATTGGCCACTGAGGACGTAGGTGTAGGCCAACTCCCGTTGGGCCAGAGCCAAGGCCTGTGGATCGTACTCACCGCTCGTTCTGGCCAGGCGGACAAAGGATTCCAGCCAAGGCAGGGCGGCCTTATAATTATAAAGACTGCGTGCCGCCCGGCCCGCGGCCTGGAGATACCGCAGATTGTTCGGTTCCTGTTCCACCGCTTGCCGGTAGAGCGCCAGCGCCTTTTGCAGATCCACCCGGCATTCAGCCAGCAGCCCGCTGCCATAAGCAGCCTGGGCGGCAAAAGGGCGTTGCTGTTCGCTTAAGCCTGCCAGGAAGTCTTCCGCTGCTTGGGTTTCGCCGTTTTGCAACTGGTCAATGGCCCTTTCCAAGTCCGCCTGTTCCCCCGCCTCGCCCCGCAACTGCTCCAGGGTTTCCAGAACCTGCTGACAGCAGGCCACCTCCTCGGCAAAGCTGTCGGCAAGAAGCGCCAGCTTGTCGTTCATGATAACCAGCTCGCGCTGTAACCGGTCCCGCTGGGCGTCGTCCCTTCTCCCAATGGCCTGGGTCAGCAAGGACCGCTGCCTTTCCTCCAAGGCATTCATGCGATCCGAATAGGACTCCAGGGTCAAACGGATCATCGGGACAACGGTTTCGGCGAAGGGCCGGGAGACAACAGGCTCGGCAGTAACCTTTGCCTCTTCCACCGGTTCAGCCGGGGTAGCTGCAATAGGCTCGGTTACCGCAACCTCTTCCTCTTCCTCCTCGGCACCGAACGGTTCCGCCTCAGCGATCGGTGCTGTCTCGGGTGCAGCGATGTCCTGGGCTGGGCACTCCAGCCCCAGCTCCTTTACCGGAACCGAATCCTCACCCTCCGAGGGAACCGAAGACTCCGCGAACACCACGAATTCATCGTCCGGAGCCGCTTCGGTGGCACCTGTTTCCAGCTCGGCCATTTCCAGTGCCTCATCCTGATCAGCCAGGATAGGCGTCGATTCCAGGTCAACGAATTCGAGTTCTTCAGCGGCCACCGCGACCGGCTGGAACGCGACCGATGCAACCGTTGCTTCAGCCTCCTCAACGGTCTCCACCGCCTCGACAACCGGAAGGTCGTCGGCTTCGAAGAAATCAGCTGATTCAGGTGCAACCGCCACGACGGCGTCTTCCGGACCAGCCACCGGCTCATCCTCCTCCGTTCCGGTGTCAACCGGCGGGAAAGCAATGGCCACAGGCTGATCAGCGGACCCGCCCTCCACAGATTTCTTGCGCGCGGTCTTTTGTTTCCACACTAGAAAAACCACGATCAAAGCAGCTGCAACTAGCGCCGCGAGTATCGAACCGTTCATCTCGCCTCCATCGTTTTTTTCAGGGTGAGCCGTCTCATCTCTCTTCCGTTTAGAGTAGGATGGCGGGACGCATGGCCTCGTAGTGCTCCAGGGCTTCCCCTTCCGCCAGGCGCAAGCCGGTAAGCCAGGGGATTTGCAGAATCAGCGACAGACTAAAGGTCTCCTTGAACAGATCCTCCAACAGTGCCATCGCCTTTTTGCTGGTGGAAAAAAAGAGCAGGGTGTTGTCGGCAAGATTCCAGCAGAGATCGTAGGTTGACGGTACCGGTGGTGATTTACGCATCAATTCCGAGCGGATACGCTCCTTGATTTCCAGACGGGCCGCCCGGTTCAGACGCGGTATTTGTTTTTCCCGTTTGATCCGCTCCTCTTCCTTCATGACAAACTTTTTCAGTACCGACGGCGTCACCTTGCGCTCGTCAATCCGCATGGTCAAGGCGATATAATCACCCGCAGCATAGGAACTGTAGGCAAAACCGGCATCGAACATATCGGCAACCGAAACCCAACCGATGGAGTATTCATCCATGGTATCGTCGATGTCTTTAAAACTCATCGCTGCCACCCGTTGACCAACAAAATCCCAGAACGAGGCTGGAAGCTCACCTTCCACCGAAAAACGCGTCAGCGACGCCGAACCCGTCAACAATCCCATGCTTACCCACAATGATAAATTTTCCCGGACAGCGCCCTGTGTGCGTGACCAGATCAGATATGCCGCGATTGTACCCGTAAACCGAACCGGAAACCACAAGGAAATGAGCGGAAAACGATACCCTCCCCTGACACGAGAAAAAAACAGCAGCCTTACGGAGGAGGCAGGAAATAATAAACCGCTTCCACTATTTTTCGTTGACACCAGAAAAGGAACTTAGTAGAGAGAGGCTCTCGAAGTCAAAGGGTCGTTAACTCAGCCGGTAGAGTATCTGCCTTTTAAGCAGAGAGTCGCGCGTTCGAATCGCGCACGACCCACCACCATCGCAATCAGGACTTGTCCCCATCGTCTAGCCAGGTCCAGGACACCGGCCTTTCACGCCGGCAACACCGGTTCAAATCCGGTTGGGGACGCCACATAAAAACAGCCCGTATTCACTTATCAGAGTGAACGGGCTGTTTCTTTTTTCGGGCCTTTTACGGTTTTCAACATCCTCGGATCAGGGAGCGCATTTATCGCTACCCGATTTTTTGCCTTTACAAGTATACACCATCCCTTGTCAAAGGGTGGTCCTGAATTTGGCACTTTCAACAAGTTGGCAAAATTCTGGCGATATGTTTCGAGCTCAAGTTTCTGAAATGCTCTAACTTGCCGTTATTAGGTTTGTATTATGCATCAATCTCTTTCCTGTTTGCAGCATATCAACGGCAAAGCCCATGACTGCATAAACAATGGCAAGCACTGTATCTTCGGCGAGAATGCCGGCAGCCCTGACTTTGTCCAAAGCCAGATTGAGCAGCCGCTGCATGGCCTCAACCAGACTCAGGCCCTGCTGCTCTTCACTGCAGGGTAAAAGAGCGAGCCAAGGGTGCGGGGAGTCATGACAGCATTGCTCAAAAGCCAGGAAAACATAGCGGCTCATGACAATGGTGACATGGCCGAGATACCATCAAAATCCCGCAGTTGGGTCTCCCGCTCAAGGTTGAGGTAGTGTTTCATCATCTTGAAAAATACCTCGATATCCCCATAGGTGCTGTCGTCGTTGCTCAGTACCCTCTCACGCTGCTCGTTAGTCAATACGTCCATAAATCGAACCACCACCGTCACCAAGCCCAGCAAAAACTTCCGTCATTTATACCGGGGATTCTTCAAGATCTCGCAGGCGCTGTCCTTCTGGAATCCCACCTCCGGATTGTTGACGATGCCCCTGGAAAAGTTTACCCCACAAAACGGCAAGGAGAAGATGGCGGTGAACACGGCTAGGGAGGGGTTTTGCCCCTCGAAGTTTGCGGATACCGCTGCCAGCCAACAACGTGCCGACCTTGAAATCGTCCAGAAAGGAAGAAATCCGGTTATGCAGTCGTTTTGCCTCTTGTTGCTCCTGATAGTATTGAACATGGCTCATTTGAGCCTTTTCTTTTTGATATCATTAAGTATTTTCGCAAATCCAATGTATCAGAAAGCAAAAGGCTTTTCACGTTAAAACGGCATTATTTCAGGAAGTTAACCGTCGATTCTTCCTTGACGGCGCCAACCCCGAAACTTGAGTTTCAAGAATACTGGGCTCTGATGGGCACCTTCATCTTCCAGAGCACGGCAGGAACCCATAAGATCGAGCTTTGAATATACTGGCCCTAATCATTCCTAATCATTCATTCACCGGTTTTTTGCCGATATCAGAATACCTTTCCGAGATATTTTTAAAATATTATTTCTTTTCATCACGCACATCGATTTCCTGGAGTTTATACGATTTGCCTTGGTGGGTTATGATGCCCCCGTCTTCCCACTTGTAGGGACGCTCATAGTTGACCATGGTCGACGAGATAAACAACACACCCGAAAAAAAACCAAACATAATCCAGAAAACAATATCTTTCATTTTTTGCTTCTCGCACCAAAGATGATCTTTTCGATCATGCTTTTTATCCCAATAAATGCATCCAATAAAGAAAAAATGAACTGTCCAGATCATAGCAGAAGTCCGGTCAGCAGTATGCACAGGACAAAAGACGGCCACTATGCTGGGATGACACGCTTCCCCATTTTTCCGTTTTGGGAGAGCAACAACCAGACGCTAAATTGAACAAGCCTGTCAGCTCACGCAGCTAACAGGCTTTTTTATAATATCCGGGTCAACGGTGAATTGACCCCCGCTATAGAATCGAGTACTCGTAACCATAACGTATTTTCAAATAACTTTGACCATCGACAGGATGGGTGAGAACGCATGATTTTCGAAGGATTAAAGCTGACCTTGCTTGGCATGGGCGTGGTGTTTGCTTTCCTTGGATTGCTGATTGTGGTGATCAAACTGAACCGCAGGGTGCTCAAACCTCTGACGGACAAAGAGCAAGCAGCCCATCACGCCATGTCCCATAAAAAGAAAGGGCCGCGACATCACCAGGAGCTGGAGGAAAAACAGCGGATTCTGGCAGTGATCAGTGCGGCGATTGCAGCACATCGAGCCCGGGATGGGGTAGCGCAGAGGGGGGCGGCCAAGCCAGTGGAGGACCAACCGCATATCCACTCCCCGAAGCACGGCCATCCGCCCCAGTTACTGGCAGGCACGAAGAGACGGCCCCCCAGCCTTACCCGCCTCCTCTTCCGCGACCGCGCAACCTTTCTGAGTTTCCGGCGGTTCAAGAATCACAAGCTCCACCATTGAGCAGCAGCGGAGGGCTATTGCGCCCCTCCCCCAACGCCTACCGTTATGCCCCAGTTCGCAATACAGCTCTAAAGGAGTGAAGATCATGACAAAAATATCCCGCTACAAGGTAAGCGTCGACGGCGTCACCTATCAGGTGCAGGTGGAAGATGAAACAGGGGAGATCACCGAGGTAAACGGTGGAAACCTCGAGGGGGGCGCGGCGGCTTCCAGGCCTCCAGTCGAGGTGCGAACCCACCTGCCCGGCAACATCTACGAGGTGCTCTGTGCCACGGGCGACCGGGTGAAGAAAGGCGACACCCTGATCATTATCGAGGCTATGAAAATGGAATCGCCCATTTATTCACCTGATAACGGCGTTGTCAAATCCGTAGAAGTGACCAAAGGACAGACCGTCGCTTCCGGACAGGTGCTGGTCGTCCTGTCCTGACCGGCTGACCTCAACGAGGTGATGCATATGAGGAACAAGATATGGACCCTGACTGGCGTGCTCGTCCTCCTGCTCCTGCTTGCCGGCATCCAGACCGGCGTGGCCGGGCAAACAACTGGCGCCCAGCTGTCGTCCATGCCCTCCATGGTTGACATGATCGCCAATTTTTGCCGATCAACCGGCCTGTACAGCTTCCTGTTCCCGCCCGGCGGAGCGTGGACCGAGGGGGTCGGGCGCCTGATCATGATCGGCATCGGCATTCTGCTCCTTTACCTGGCCATCTGGCGGGAGTTCGAGCCGTTGCTCCTCTTGCCCATCGGGTTCGGCGCGATTCTCACCAACATCCCTCTGGCCGGCATGGGCGATCCGGGCGGTATGCTCGATCACATCTACCAGGTAGGCATCAAATCCGGGGCCTTTCCTCTGATCATTTTCATGGGCATCGGCGCGATGACCGATTTCGGGCCGATGCTTGCCAACCCGAAGACCATACTGCTCGGGGCGGCGGCTCAATTCGGCATCTTCACTACCCTCATCGGGGCACTGCTGCTCTCCGAATACGTGCCGGGCATCGAGTTCGATCTCCTGGACGCGGCTTCGATCGGCATCATCGGCGGCGCTGACGGCCCGACAGCCATCTTTCTCGCCAGCCAGCTCTCCCCCCATCTCCTTGGTTCCATCGCCGTGGCCGCCTATTCCTACATGGCATTAGTGCCGATCATCCAGCCGCCGATCATGCGGGCCTTGACCACACCGGCGGAACGGGGGATTCGCATGGAACAGATGCGCCATGTGGGCAAGGTGGAAAAGATCGTTTTCCCGCTGATTGTCTTGGGGCTGTGTATTTTCCTACTGCCTTCGGCGGCCCCGCTCATCGGTTTCTTCATGTTCGGTAATCTAATGCGGGAGTGCGGGGTAGTGGAGCGGCTGTCGAGCACCGCCCAGAATGCCCTGCTCAACATCGTCACCATCTTTCTCGGTCTGGGCGTCGGCGCCCAGATGTCCACGGATAAATTCCTCAACGCCTCAACCATTGGCATCCTCTTTCTCGGGGCCGTCGCCTTTTCCATCGGGACAGCCTCCGGGGTGCTGATGGCCAAAACCATGAACCTGTTTCCCGGAACAAAAATCAACCCCTTGATCGGGTCGGCGGGCGTCTCTGCGGTTCCCATGGCCGCGCGGGTCAGCCATCGGCTGGGCATGGAGGCTGATCCGGAGAATATGCTGCTGATGCATGCGATGGGCTCGAATGTGGCTGGGGTTATTGGATCCGCAGTGGCAGCCGGCGTCCTTCTGACGCTCAAGGATTTTGTTGGATAATTTGATCAACGGTAACGGCTGAGGTTGCCATCATTTGTCGACTTTGCGGTATTTGATTGAATGGCTGAAACCGAAACTAATATTCTCGGATTGCGAGATATTCTTTGCTCAAGGAGGACCGGATAATGATCGTACGCGTGATAATGACCCGCAAGGTGGCAAAATACGGCAGGGGACTGGATGTAACCCTGATACCGATCCTGTCCGAACTGCTCATGGAATTGCGGACCATCGCCAATCACCAGGCCGGGTATATTTCCGGCGAGACCTTGCGCAACGTCAACGAGCCCGAGGAGTATGTGGTCATCAGCACCTGGCGGTCAATGGAAGACTGGGAGCGGTGGTTCGCCAACGAGAAACGGGCAGAACTCGAAGGGAAGGTGGATGCCCTGATCGGCTCGCCGACCATCTACAAAATCTACAGTTATTACTGATCGACACCGGAAACCGGGACATACGCTGGCTGGCGTGACAGGGTGCCCACGCCGGCCAGAAGAAATCAGCTGGTCACATCCGCTCCTGAGACCAGTCGTTGTGCTCAAACTCACTGTGATCGGGCTTGGGTGGTTTGATTTCGGCCATACGCTGGCGCAGCCAAGTCTGCACTTTGGGGAATTCGGCAGCAAACTCGGCCAGGGCCCGACCGCGATGGCTAAAGCTGCTTTTCTTCTCCATCGACATCTCGGCAAAGGTCTTGCCGAATTCCGGGTAAAAAAACACCGGGTCGTACCCAAAGCCCGAGTCCCCCCGCCGCTCGGCAATGATTTCTCCGTCGCAGCGGCCTTCCCAGGTCAGAGCAGGCCCGGCCGGCGTGGCCAGCGACAGCACACAGACGAAATGAGCGGCGCGATTGGTCTTGTCAGCCATTTCTCCCAGCAATTTTTCGCAGTTGTCCCAATCGGTCGCCTCCGGACCGGCATAGCGAGCCGAATAAACTCCCGGCCGGCCGTCGAGGGCATCGACCACCAGGCCGGAATCATCGGCCAAGCAGGGTAATCCCAAAATCTTGGCATAGTGCAGCGATTTTTTGTAGGCATTGTCGTCAAAGGTTTCGCCGTCCTCCACCGCCTCAGGCATGGGACCGAAATCGGCGAGCGATCTGATCGATATCGGGAAATCCTTAAGCAGATCTTTGATTTCTCTGAGTTTATTTTTATTACTGGTGGCCAGCACGATAATATTGTCCATGGTTGTCCTCCTAACGCGCCCAGCCTAAGCGGCCAAGGCTGCATTTTCTCATAGATTGGATGCGTGACCCGAAGGCAAGCGACCGGATGCAGGTCGCAGCAATTCGAAATCACTTGTTTTTTTTCTTGCGCAACTGCTTGTCGTATCGTTCCTGTTCGCTGTAGATACAGCCGCAGTAGGGTTGGCGGTACAGATCCATGCGGATGGATTCGTCGATGCCCTGTTGCCAGCCAAGGCGGAAATCTTCATAATACACATCGATTCCGCACGTTGCCGCCAGCTGTTCGCACCGGTCGATAAGCAGTTGGTGGTTCTGGTACTTCGAGTAAAACAAGGTCGTGCTAAACGCGTCGTACTTGCCGGCTACCGCAGCTTCTACCGTCCGCGTCAGGCGCATCTCGTAACACATCGGGCAGCGCTCCTGTTCATGAAACACCACCTGTCGCAGGTAGTCGGTGAGGCCGTAGCGCTCGTCGATCTCCATCGGGCAGCCGACTTGCCGGGCGAAGTGCTGGACAGCGTCGAGGCGGCGGCGGAATTCCTGATACGGATGGATATTGGGGTTGTAAAACAAGCCGGTCACCTCATGCCCTTGCGCCCGAAGCTGTTGCAACGGGTACACGGCGCAGGGGCCGCAGCAGACATGAAGCAGAATCCGCATTATTTGACCTTGAAATGCTTGGGTTCAATCCCGTAGCAGTGAATTTTGTAATTGATAATCCGCAGACTGGTGTCCAAACTTTTGGCTGCTTTGGTCTGGTTGCCGTTATTTTTCTTCAACGCCTCAATAATAAGCTCGCGTTCGAAATGTTCAACCGCCGAGGACAGCGAGAGCGGTTTGTCGGAAGAGATACTGTCCGCACTTTGCAGCGACGGCGGCAGGTGGATGGATTTGATGGCCGGACCGTCGCAGATCAGCACCGCCCGCTCCATACAATTCTGCAACTCACGGACATTACCCGGCCAGTGATACTGCACCAGGAGATCAATGGCCGGCGTCGTGATCCGGCTGATCTCCTTGTGGTTTTCCCGGGCATAATTTTCGAGAAAATACTCGGCCAGCAGCAGGATATCGGTGCGCCGTTCCCGCAGGGGCGGCAGATAGACCGGAAAGACGTTGAGCCGGTAGTAGAGATCCTCACGGAAATGCATCTCCTTGACCGCGGTTTCCAGGTCGCGGTTGGTGGCGGCCACCAGGCGAATATCGGCTTTGATCTGCTTGGTCGAACCAAGGCGCTGAAAGGTCCGCTCCTGGATGACATTGAGCAGCTTCACCTGCACCGCCGGGCTGATTTCGCCGATTTCGTCGAGGAACAGAGTGCCCCCCTCGGCCAGTTCAAACCGCCCCTTTTTCGTTTCCGTAGCGCCGGTAAAGGCCCCCTTTTCATGGCCGAACAATTCGCTTTCCAGCAGGGTTTCCGGCAAAGCCGAGCAGTTGACCACCACAAACGGCCCCTTCGCCCGGCTGGAATTGTGATGTAGGGCCTTGGCCACCAGGGTCTTGCCGGTGCCCGATTCACCCCGCAGGAGCACGGTGGCGTTGGAATCAGCCACCCGGTGCACCATGTCGAACACCTCTTGCATCCGCGAAGAGTTGCCGATGATCTCCTCAATCCGGTTTTTGGCCGACAGTTCCCGGCGCAGCTTGGAGTTCTCCAGGCGCA
>Ga0074197_1002061_pt1 | contig 14843 bp, 18 predicted proteins | sample EPASupsiteSAE305_FD_64526 | JGI IMG/M metagenome (GOLD analysis project Ga0074197, IMG submission 64526) | Bioremediated contaminated groundwater microbial communities from EPA Superfund site, New Mexico - SAE3-05 reassembly with SPADES | ecosystem: Environmental > Aquatic > Deep subsurface >...
CACCGACTGGTGCAGCAGCATGGCCCTGGCCAGAAACATCCGCGCCTATCACGATGATGGTGAAACCGCTAACGGCCTGACCCTGTTTGCAACCCGGCTCAACCGTTCAACCGGCATGGCCCGCCTTACCCCGCTGCTGGTGGGGTGTGATGCAGAGGCGGTGCTTGCAGAGCATCTGCAACTGCTGGATCAGGAGCAGTTCAGCGCAATCTACTGCACCGTTGATACCGGGCGCCCCTTTGATGCCCTGCTGGCCCCACACCTGCTGAAGCGCGGCTTTACCCCCCGCATGCTGGTGCCCTGGGGTGGAACCGGCGACCTGATTCACCTCTACCGGGCCGGGGGCAGCCGATGAACCTCTGTAACCTTGAGGCGCTGGTACCGCAGTATGTACGGCAGTTTGAGGCCTACATCCCCTCGCCGCCCGATGATGAGCTGCAGCGGATGTTCGGCTGTCCACGCCTGATCAGAATGAACAACAACGAAAATCCTCTGGGGCCTCCACCGGCAGCAGCAGCATTCCTGAAATCCTTTGATCCGGCACTGGTTTCCCGCTACCCCAGTGGTGACTGCCGCCCCTTACAGGCTAAACTGGCTGAGTACCTGGGGATTAAACCGCCTCAGGTTATTCTGGGTAATGGCGCCAATGAAGTCATCGCCTTTGTGATCAAGGCGTTCTGTGAACAGGGAGACAATATTGTGACCGCTGACCGCACCTTTGCGGTCTACGAATGGATTGCCCGTTTTTCCGGTGTTGATGCCCGGCTGGCGCCGCTTGATGATTTCGGGTTTGATGAAGAGGGGCTACTGGCGCGGGTTGACAGCCGTACCAAACTGGTCTTTATCTGCAACCCCAACAACCCCACCGGAACCTGGTGGAGCAGGGACCGGCTGATCCGCTTTATGGAACGGCTGGGGCCCAATCATATCGTGGTGCTGGATGAGGCCTATGCTGAATTTATGAACCAGCCGGACTACCCGGACGGTATCGCGCTCATGTCACGCTTTCCCAACCTGATCGTATTCCGCACCTTCTCAAAGATGTACGGCCTGGCTGGCCTCAGGATCGGCTATCTGGTTGGCACTGAGCAGATAACGGATATCGTCCGCAAGACCGCCATTGTCTACTCGGTCAACACCCTGGCCCAGTCAGCCGCCCTGGCTGCATTGGGAGATCAGACCTTCATCACTGCCACCCGCAATCTGGTACAGGAAGGACAGCAGATGCTGGCAGCCCAATCTGCTGAGCTGAAACTGCCGCTCCTGACCAGCGACTGCAACTTTGCCATGATCAAGCTGCCGTTCAGCGACACCCTGGCCTATCGCCTGCTGATGCAGCAGGGCTACATGGTCCGCACCATGACCGGGTTCCGGTTTCCCGGCTGGATCAGGGTCAGTATTGCCGATCGCGAGGCCATGCAAGGGTTCTGCTCTGCCTTGTCACGGCTGATCCATTCCCGCACTGATCAAAGCCCGCTGGCTAAAGCCTACGGCGTACCTGGGGCAATGCCGGTTATCACTGCGGCTTAACCTGGGCCGGGTACTGATACACCCCCTGGCCACTCTTCCTGCCCAACCTGCCCTGTGCCACATACTCCCGCAGCAGGGGGGATGCTGCATACTTATGGCTGTCCAGACCGCTTGCCAGGGTTTCTGTTGCAGCCAGGATCACATCCAGCCCGATCATATCAGCCAGGGCCAGCGGCCCCATGGGATGGTGAGCCCCCAGATGCATGGCGATATCAATTGCCTCGGCATCGGCAACCCCGGATTGAAGCATCTCAAAGGCTTCATTGATCAGCACACAGAGCAGCCGGGTAATGATAAAACCGGGCTGATCCTTGCTGCAGACAAACTGTTTCCCCAGTGCAACAGTCATCTGCTGTGCAAAGCTGATGGTCTCTGGCGATGTCTGTTCTCCGCTGATCAGCTCAACCACCTCCATCAGCGGCACCGGATTCATAAAATGCATGCCGATAAACCGTTCAGGAATACCGGAAGCCTGTCCCAATGAGGTAATGGAAAGACTGCTGGTACTGCTGGCCAGGATGGCGTCTTTGCCTAACGCAGCTCCAAGTGAGCTGAGCAGTTCAGATTTAAGCTCCATCTGCTCGGCAATCGCCTCGATCACCAGACCACAGTCAGACAGCATCGTAAAATCGTGGCACGGGGTGATTCTGGCCAGGACCGCGGTTGGTTCTTCAGTAATCAGCCCCTTTTCATGCAGCTTGGCAAGACTGACAGCCATGCTCTGCAGGGCATCATCAAGCCCGGCAGCACGCCGGGCAGACAGCCGCACCCGGAAGCCTGCCATTGCAGCCAGTTGGGCAATACCGCTCCCCATGCTGCCTGCCCCTGCAACACCGATCAGCATTGTTTCTCTGTTCATGACAATCTCCCGCAGCAGCATTGCATTTTGGCACTGCTGTTGTATGCTGTCTGGTACGTTGTTTCAACGTCTGCACAACTATTCCCCTGCCTGTGAGGATACCGATGGATTATTCATTAAAGAACATCAGAATTGCCGGAACCGGTTCTGCAGTACCAACAAAGATCGTTACCAATCAGGATATCAGCAACATGGGTGTGTCGGTAAAAGCAGACTGGGTTGTTGAAAATCTTGGTATTCATCAACGCCACATTGCCGATCAGGAAAGCACCACAGATCTGGCCACCCAGGCCGCCCTTGCCGCCATTGAAAACGCCGGAATTGACAAGGAAGAGATCAGCCTGATCCTGCTGGCCACCATTACCCCGGATCGTAAGGCCCCCTCCACCGCCTGTCTGGTCAAACACCGGCTGGGCATTACCAACCTGGCTCCGGCCCTTGATATCTCCGCTGCCTGTTCCGGGTTCATGTACGGGCTGACCATTGCCGGCAACCTTATCCGTTCCGGTGCCCACAAAAATGCACTGGTAATCTGTTCTGACCGGATGTCCAGCATCACTGACTGGTCACGTCGGGACTGCATCTTTTTTGGTGACGGCGCTGCAGCAGTGGTGCTAACCAAGAGCAGCTATGAAAACAGCCTGTTTGAGGCAACCATCTTCTCAAACACCGAATTCACCGATGGCGCCACGGTCTTTGAAGGGGACAGTGCCTTTACCATGGATGGCCATGCCGTGTACGAGGCTGCCTCCTCGGTGCTGCCCGGCTCCATTGTCTCGGTGCTGCTGCGCTGCGGCCTGTCTGAAGAGGATATCACCTGGGTTATCCCCCACCAACCCTCCATCAAGATCCTGAATAAAATGGCGGAACAGCTGGGTATCCCGTTTGAAAAGGTCTGCCATAACATGGAGCGCTACGCCAACACCTCCGGGGTCTCGATTCCGCTGCTGCTGGATGAGGTGAACCGCTCCGGCAAGCTGAAAAAGGATGACCTGATCGCCTTTGCCGGTGTGGGTGCCGGGTGGACCTTTGGAGCAGCGATCTACCGCTGGCATTAATGACCGTTTCAACCAGCCAAGACATCCAAAGCCGCAGCCCTGGTTTCACAGATGGTTAGAAAACCGGAAAAACCGGCTATTTTAAACAGATCCTGTACCGGCGCCGCCACACAGCAAAGCACCAGTTTGCCGCCCCGACCTTCAAGCAGCTTCAGCAGTTTCAGAAGGCTGCGCAATCCGGCGCTGGTGATGTAGGAGACCTCAGCCAGATCAAGCAGATAACGGCTGTTTTCCGGTCTGTCCTGCTCGGCAAACCAGGCATCAAAAAGCGGTGCTGCCGGTGAATCCATCCGCCCGTTCAACGTAATAATTCCAATGCCGTTTTGACAACTGATGGTCTGTTCCATATTTATCTGCTCCCCCGTAATTATTCAACAACACCAGGACCGGCCCCGTAACCTTGCCGATCCAGAACCCGTTCAAAGGCCTCCACACAGACAGCATCCCAATGGCTATCGGAATCATGCTTCAATATTCCCAAAGCCGTTTCAGTTGATCGGGCCTTTTGATACGGGCGGTCAGTGGTCATGGCATCAAAACCATCAGCAACAGCGATAATACGGGCTTCCAACGGTATCTGGTCCGACAGCAGTTTTTGGGGATAGCCTTTACCGTCCATCCGCTCATGGTGGGCCACAATAATGGCGGTCACCTCATCAAGAAACTCAAGACGGCTGAGAATTTCCGCCCCCATGCCGGGGTGACTGAGAATCTCCTTCACCACGTCCGGTGGATTTTTGGCGCCATGATCCTGAAATATCCGGTCTGAGCAACCGATTTTGCCGATATCGTGCAGCACCCCCGCAGTTCTGACCAGCTCCACCCGTTTTTCATCAAATCCCATCTCAAGCGCAATCTGCACCGCAATCTCCGCCACCCGCTCTGCATGGCCGCGGGTATAGCTGTCACGCGCTTCCAGGGCCTGAGCCATGGCCGCAACCGTCTGCACGGTGTTGTGCTTGATCTGCGTGTTCAGCCGCTGCAGTTCGGCAACCAGCTGCTCCAGATGAAACTCCCGCGCCTCAACCTTGACCATCATCAACCCCATCGCCTCCGCAATGGTTCTGATCGGTTCAGGGGTGGTATCAGTGGTCAGCCCCATGATGTCATTTGAGTAGTCGCCTACGGCAATTCTGGCAATGATCTCCAGCAACTGTTTCAGTTCATGACTGTTATCATCCATGCATTCCTCCTGCATCTGCCTGTTCTGGTTCAGGCATACCTGCGGTAATGACGAACAAGCTGCTGATATTCCTCCAACGTGTTCATACCTGACAGCACCCCCTGATCAGACAGATCCAGTTCATGCTGCGGATACCCGGCCAGTACCTTCCGCAGGCCACCACTACCGTCATGGCCAAGAATCGCATCACGCAGCGCAACAGCTATAAGCGGAGGATGGCCCCGTTTGCCGTCACAGCAGGGTATCAGGCTGCAAGCCTCCCCCTGCCGGATGCAGTTCCGCATGGTTTGCAGGGTATCGGGCCGCACCAGCGGCGTATCCACCGGATGCACAAAAAAGGCATCCACTGCAGGTTCAAGTTGTGCTGCTCCCAGATTAATTGATGAGAACATTCCATTTTCCGGTGCAGGGTTCCGTACCAATGCAACCGGCAGGGACAGCTGCTCGAGCACAGCATGGTTCTGTCCGGTCACCACTATGATCCGCTCCACCCCTGCCGCAGCATAGCTTGCCACCACCAGCTCCAGTGCTGTTGTCTCGCCGAACGGCAGCAGCGCCTTGTCCGTACCCATCCGGCTGGAAAAACCGGCAGCAAGAATAATGGCAGCGGTATTCATCCTGCAAAAAGGATTTCACGCAACGGCGCAACGGCGCTACGCAATAAAAACAGTATAATAAGAAAAATCACCATATAACCAAACGAATGAAGCAGTGCATGCAGCAACCAATTGGTTTTCGTTGCGAGCGTTGCGGCTTTGCGTGAGAAATTGTAGTTTTAAGGTTCATTGCTTGCCCCTGCGAACTGCAATCATCTCAGCCAGAATGCTCACCGCAATCTCTGCCGGTGTTTCCGCGCCAATCGGCAACCCAACCGGACAATGCACCCGTTCCAGATCAGCATTACTAAAACCATCAGCACGCAGTTGACTAAACAGCTCTTCCCGTTTGCGTTTGCTGCCCACCATGCCGATATACCCGGCATTGGTTGCCAGGGCCTGTTCCAGCACGGTTCGGTCATGCTGATGTCCATAGGTAACAATCAGCACAAAGGTGGCTGATGTAATCTGTTGACAGTCCAGACAGCCCTGAAACCCTGCAACTAAAACGGTTTCAACAGGCACAGCAAAGCGGTCTGAGCCAAGCAGCTCAGCCCGGTCATCAAGCACGCTGACCTTGAATCCTGCAAGTATGGCCATGGGTGCCAATGCCTGGGCAATATGCCCTGCCCCGCAGATCAGCAGTTCAGGAGCAGGCTGCAGGGGAATGCTGTAGCAATGCAGGGCATTACCAGATGGCTGATCAACAGACCAGCAGGCCTGGCCGTTATCAGTCAAACCAACCAGCAGATTGCAGCCCCTGCCCGCTCCCAGACTGGCTGCTGCTGCAGCAAAGACAGGGACCACATCAGGAGACAGCCGCACCAGCAGCAGGGTAAGGCTACCGCCACAGGGCATGCCATCCTGCTCCGGCAGTAACTGAAATGATCGGATAACGCCATGACCATCCTGCTGTAGCTGCCCAAGCTCAGCAACAACCTGCTGTTCAAGGCTGCCGCCTCCCACGGTGCCGCAGCACCTGCCATCTGGACGGAGCAACAGCATGGCCCCCACCCCTCGGGGGGCAGAGCCGCGCCGTTCAACAATCAGGGCCAGTGCGCCAGTACCGGTTGCTGCTGCCTCATTCAGTATCTGTAATACCTCAGACATTTTGCTTCCTTATCAGCATCACCAGCCCGGCTGCCAACAACAGCGCACAGGCAGCCGCACCAAACAGAAGTGGATACCCGCCCTGGGGTAGCAGCCAGCCACCAGCCAACGGCCCCAGAAAAAAACCGCACTGCAGCATCAGCAGCCCCAAGTTCTGATTAAGCCCCCGTGTTTCAGGCTGTGACAGATCAAAGATCAGGGCATTCAAGAGCGGCATCACCACCCCCCAGCCGATACCGCAGACCACTGCCAGCCCCAGCAGGATGGTAACATTGGCTGCAGCCAGGATCAAACCGGTGCCTGTTGCAGACAGCACCAGAAACACCATGTTCATGCGGCGTTTGTCAAAGCGGTCAAACAGACTGCCCCCAAACAGGCGGACCAGCATCATCATCACGGTGGCAACCGTAAAAAACAGGCCGCTGTTACCCAGACCGGCTGCCCGGCCAAACCCTTTTAAATAAAAGAAGGTGGCAGCATACCCGGCATACAGCAGCACGGTGGCAGCAAACAGCAACAGCAGATTCCGGTCAGACAGGCTGTTTTTGATCCCGGCAAAGGATGCGCCGGTGGCTGGTTCCTGTTCCTGGGGAAAACGTGGCAGCAGCCAGAGCAGCGACCCTGCCAGCAGGGCCAGCAAGGCTGACCAGCGGATCACCCCCCCCAGGGCTGCTGGCGCTATCTTAAACAGGTCAAACAGGAGCGGCACCACCGCATAGGGGATCAGTCTAATCAACGAGATCCAGCCAAAGGCCTGGCCACTCATCTCGCGGGGGATGCAGAGCACAAACAGCGGCATGATCGCCGCCACCACGCAGATAAACCCGGCCCCCTGCAGCAGACGGGCCAGCGTAAAGGCAAACTCACTGCTACAGGTTCCTTCCATGATCAGTGCAGCAGCAAGGATCAAGGCACCGGCCAGCAACCAGCGCCGGGCAGTACGGGCGGTAATCAGCGGGGTAATAAACGGCTGCACGATCAGGGCGGCCAGGGCATCAGCCCCCAGGATAAAACCGGCTGAGGCAGCAGGCATGCCCAGAGAGGTCAGGTATTCCTGCAGGGGGAAGAAGATGGCGACAATGGTTGAGACAGCCAGAAACTGGCTACAGAGCAGTAAAAAGGGGCGGGTTAAGAGCGGGTTTGCCATCAGGCAACCAGCCTGAACAACAGGTTGCCTGCCACAGTCCGGCGATAGTCGGCAGTGGCACGGATATCGTCAATCGGTTGCACTGCCTGCTGCGCCAGGGTTGCTGCAGCCTGCAGGGTTGCTTCTAACAACGGCTTGCCGATCAGGACCGCTTCAGCTTCTGGACATCGCACCACAGTTGGGCCAACACTACCCCAGGCAAAGCGGGCCTCAGTAACCGTATTGTCATCAGCCAGCCGCAGCATTGCTGCCAGTGATGCCACGGCAATGGCCAGGGATTTACGGCGACCAACCTTTTCAAAACACTGGATGCTCCACTCCTGTGCAGGAGGCAGGATAATCCGGCTGATAATCTCCCCCGGCTGCAGCAGAGTCCTGCGTGGTCCAAGAATAAATTCATCAATCGCCACAGTCCGGCTGCCTGTTGCAGAACGCAGCTCAAGCCGGGCATCCAGCAGATACAGGGCTGGCAAAGAATCAGCAGCCGGTGAGGCGGTCACAATATTGCCACCGATACTGGCCATATTGCGGATAGCCGGGCCACCCACGGTTGACGCAGCCTGGGTCAGCAGCGGGTAGCGTTCTTTTAGCAGAGGATTACGCACCATGGAACCAAACGTGACAGCAGCGCCGATACTGACGCTGTGGTCCGGCAGTTCTTCAATCCGGCGCAGCTCGTCAATCCGCTCCAGGCAGATAATTAGCCGTGTATCCTGCAGCCCGTGACGCAGCGCCACCAGCAAATCGGTTCCACCGGCCATAATTCTGGCGTCCGGCTGCTGATCCAGCAAGTTAAACAGTTCTTCAAAGGTATGGGGAAAGCTGATCTGCCTTTTGCACCTGTCAGTACACTGTGTCATGAGCGCCCACATTTACCGGGATGATTTCCTGATCCTGAATCAGGAATTCAAGCGTAATACGGTAGGAAAGATTGATGGAAACTGAATGCATACCCGAGAGTCGGCCAGCAAGCGGATGCAGCCGCAACGAGGGGTGAAACGGGTTCGCTTCCAGCAGTTGCAGAGTTTTCAGGTACTGTTTTTCCAGTTCGGGATGACGCTTAAGGAAGCGGTGCGCCCGTTTTTCATACTGTTCGGTAAAGACCAGTGACCAACTCATGCTGCTGCTTTCAGACGGGCAACATGCTCTTCAGGACTTCCCTTGACAAAACGCCCTTCAGCAAGCTCAGCGCGGGTTTGGGCAAGCGCCGCTTCCAGTTCGCATTCCCTCAGATAATGGTATTGCTCCATATCCATCACCACAAAGCGCTCCTTGCCCCGCACGGAAATAATCGCTTCCGGCTGGTTGGCCAGCATCGCCTCTATGGCGACAACACCTTTTACTTTCAGATCATTGGCAGATATATGCGGCATGGCAGCCTCCTTGTCACTGTGTTTAACCCCAAAACAGCAGTTCATATCCACGAAGGACACGAAGTTCCACGAAGATTCAACAGGTTACAGGAAACAAATGATTCACCGAAAAGGTTGTTACTGTTTTAACTTGAAGAATCTGTTTTTCTTGGTGCTTCTTCGTGTACTTCGTGGACAACTGATTTTTCCAAGTTTAATACAGTTAACCACACTACAAATAGCACTGTAAAGAGTATTGTTAAATTTTGCAGCTCTCCTTTACGGCACGCTCAACTGAGTCAACAATCTTGACATAACCGGTACAGCGGCAGAGGTTGCCGGATAGCCCTTCCTTGATCTGCTCTCGGCTTAACGGATCACCTTGCCGCACCAACGCCAGCGAGGCCATCTCCATGCCGGGGATGCAGTAACCGCACTGCACCGCCCCTTCCTCAGCAAAGGCGGTCATTAGACGCTGGCCCTCTTCAGTCTGCTGCAGCGCCTCAACCGTCTCAACCTGTGTGCCTTCCAACTGGGCCGCCAGCATCAGACAGGCCAGTTTGGGCAGGCCATCCACCAGAATGGTGCAGGCGCCACACTCACCGGTGCCGCAACCTTCCTTGCTGCCGGTCAGGCCCAAATCTTCACGCAGCAGATCGATTACCCGGCGGTCAGAGGGGCAGGCAAGCTCAGTTGGGATACTGTTTAACGTAAACTGGATTTTCATCTGCATTACTTCCATTTCCAGGCAGTCAATTTGTACGGTGTTTCATTGTTCCAGGCCTGCCACCAGACTGTTGCCTCTGCTTTCTTGACCTTGCCGTTCAGTTTCACCTTCAGCGTAAGATGGTAGTTCATGCCGGATACGACCTGTTCTTCTGCACTCATGATGGCAACCAGACTTAGTTTTGTTGCTGTTTTCTGCTCTTTCAGGATCACCTTTGCCTGTTCTGTGACCGCAAAGTTTGCCGCTGCAACCACTTCTGGCTTGGTTACTGCTGTTGGAGATTTTCCGCCAGCGATCTGTTCTTCTGCAAGACAGCGGTCGTTAAACAACGCAGTACAAAGGATAACCGCCAGGATACAAACAGGGATAATCAGCTTATTCATCTGTTTTCCTTTCTGGGTTTGGCACGCTTACCGCCAATTTGTCTCTAGCGGCGTGGAAGCATCACGAGACTAAATGGAAAACAACAATCCTTTTTCCGGATAATGTTTCACATTTCTGGTGGCGACCTTATATCCCTTAACCAGTGCCGTTGCAGCTATCAAGCAGTCAAGCGATGTAAGCGTCACTCCTTTGGCTCGATATTTCCGATACAATTCACCACCTTTACCTGCGATCTCCGGGGTAACTGGCTCAACAGTGCAGGCCTCTATAAAGTTATGCGTCACAACCTTCTCCGCATCACGCATACCAGCGGTTAATTCATACACCGTCAACACACTTATCATTGCCTGGCCACTGTTCCACAAACCACCCATCAGAGGCTGCGCGTAGGAAACTCCCCGTAGAAAATCAATGGCAATATCAGTATCAATGAGCACGCCCGGCATAGTCGCGCGCCCCCTCTTCTCTCAGGCTGTTCACAATATCTACGCTTGCCTCTTCTCTGGCTTTCCAACCGCCAAAGGACTCCATCGCCTTCTGGATTTTTCGCTGACGGATATGTTCCCGCAGTGCCTCAGCGATGAAGCTGCTTACGTTTTTAGACATGGATTTTGCTTCTTGAAGGAGATCGTCGGGGAGGGTAATTGAAGTTTTTACGAGATGCATAGCATCCCCCTTTTAGGTAGTATAAAAATATCCTACCAATGAGTACCAACAATGTAAAGGGCAGTTTGTCCCCGGAATTCCGGTCTGGCAGTTGACCAATCACAGCAAAACGTATATACAATAAACATAGTCTACGAATTGAACGAAAACAAGCGACTGAAAATATTAGATCTTTCGCTCACCTACACGTTACGAAGAGATGCCGTCCGCTGTATTTCGCTACGAAAGGCAAGTCGCAAGGAAAGGAGCCTCTATTATGGCCAAAATAACCAGACGGACCTCGGATGAAATCAAGGAGCTGCGTTCCAAAGGTGAAATAATGACCGATAAGGAACGGGTCAGCAACTTTTCCGAGGCAGAGGTTGAACGGATGGCTCTGGACGACCCGGATAATTTCCTTAAAACCGATAAGGATTGGGCACAGGCTACCATTCATCGTCCGGGGACTCGTGGCCCACAAAAAAAACCAACAAAAAAGTCAATTGCTATCCGACTATCTCAGGATGTGGTGGAAAATTTTAAATCCTCTGGAGCCGGGTGGCAATCGCGAATTGATGAGGCATTAAGAACGTATTTGAAAGAGCATCCGCTGAAGCATGCTTAGCTTCGTGCTGTTACCCCTTGCTAGCCTGTATGCAGGTCTGCCTTTTCAAACCACACAGGAACAGGGGCAGGCTTGCCTTTTTGCTATTTACTGGAAAGTCAATAAGTCAAGCCTGACCCCATCTGACCTACGAAAATCAACTCCATCTGGATTGCCAATATCGATAGCAACTTCAAAAGCTCTAAAAGTAAGGCTTGAAATTGCGGATTGTGGGGCGCTAAAGCAAACGGAACCGAGTCTTGGAAACTTCCCGGATCGACTTTTAGTTGCCTCGCCATGCTTCAGCCTATTTGCGAGGTCTCCGCAGATCGGCAAGCAGGGATCAGAGTTATTGTAGTCTTCAATGAATTTGGCTGGTTGTCCTTTTGCCTCAGCATGTAATTTTAAGTAATCTTTCGCGTTCCAGATCCATATGAGGAGGTTGCTCACGCTATCTTCAACTTCGTTAAGCGCACGGATATTGTTGATGATGTACCTGTGTGTTTCCCCGTTCGGGAAGGTATAGTCCCACTCCGTGCCGTTCCCAGCTTTGACCTGTGAGGCATCAACAAGTCGAGCTAACCTTTTGAATAATCCTTCAATTTCCTCCAAGGTCATTAACCAATCTCCTCATCCCTTGACATCGGCTGGTCTCCCTCTCGTTCATCTGTATAACGGGCATGGCTTTGACCTGCCGGGTTTTAGGGCAGGTCGTAAGCCTTGTTGAATCTTAGCTTTTTCAGTTTTTAGATTCCTTCAGTGGATGCCACTCATATTCCGGCTTCATTCTACGGCGTTTGAATTGTGAGAATACTTCAGTGCCTTTGGGGTCTATTGTATCTTCGTTCATTTCATAAACATCCACGACTTCATCAAAGTGCCATCTGACCATTTCTCCATACTTGTTGAGGTATGGCTCGTCATAATCCTTAAAGCTTTTCAATAGTCTTTTCTTTGCGTCATTACAGTCATATGCTCTTACAATCACAATACGTTCTTCTATGTCTTGATATCCTCGACATTGACCTTCTATTTGGATTACAAAATTTGCTTTCACAGCAAACCATAATTCCTCTTTTTTTGGTTTCTGTTTTTTTAAACCGTCAATCTCCTCAATCCAAATACTATCAACCAAATTTTTGTTCAGTAACTTCTTAAGATCCTCAGCTTTTATCTTGCCTGACAATCCACTCGGCTTATTTTTAGTCCCAATAATCTCGTAATCTTTCACAGGCCAAATTTCCATGAGCTTACCGAATAATTCATTTTCCAGATCTCGTAATTTCTTTTTTCGGACGTCTGGTGGATACTGAAAAAGCGGCTTCCGATCAGCGTAACAGATATGCACTCTAATTTTTATTAGTCTGTCTTTCAGAGCCAGTAACTCTTTTAGCGTCAGTCCATAATCATCAAGTCTCATTACTGCTGGTCTGGACATGGTCTTATTCCTTTTTTATGATTCAACTCGTAATTGACCAGTTCACGCGCGCACGCGCGTGAACTGGTGATCTTCCCAAATGGAACATTTATCCCGTTTGCCCCGCCAGCACCCGTTCCGGTGTCAGCGGGCCATGGCAGAGCCGCACGCCACAGGCATCAGCAACAGCATTGGCAACCGCAGGCAGAGGGCCGTTCATGGCCACTTCACCGATCCCCTTCATGCCAAAGGGGCCGGTCTCTTCAGGTTCACCCTGGGCTGCAATGGAGATAATCTCTGGCACATCCAGACTGCCGGGGATCAGATAGGTGGCAAAGTCCGGGGTTTTCACCACGCCATCCTGCACCGAAAAATCCTCCATCAGGGCATAACCCAACCCCTGCGCCACCCCACCCTGCACCTGCTGATCAAACATGCCGGGGTTCAGCACTCTGCCACCGTCAGTCACAGCCAGGTAATCGCAGACCGTGATCTGGCCGGTCAGGCTGTCTACTTCCAGGCGCACCAGATGGGCGCCATACCCAAAGATCACATGGGGAAAGCCGATAAAGAAACCTTTGGCGGTAGCAGGCACCTCTTTACAGGTGGGTGCCAGATACTGGCCCAGACAGACCCGTTCTTCCGGCTGCATATAGCCGGCCAGCGCAACTAGACTGACCTCTTTCTGGCTGGGCAGATGAACCACCCTGCCCGGTTGCAGTTCCAGGCCATCATTATCCTGCAGAAACAGGATCATACCGGCCCAGTTGAGCAGGCGGCTACGCAGCTCTTCTGTTGCGGTGATCAATGCCTTGCCAAAGGTGTAGGTGGTGCGGCCAGCAGAGGATGAGCCGGAGGGATAGGCAGTGCGGGTATCAGGCTGTTTCAGTAAGACACGGGGAGCATCCTGCGACAGAATATGTCCGGCGATCTGCAGGAAGGCGGATGAGTTACCCTGGCCCATGTCAGTGACTGCATTATGGATCAGAAAGGTTCCTTCCGGGGTCAGCTCTATCTTGGCAGTGGCAGCATCCCGCACCCCGCCGCCGTACCCGGCAGCATTAAAGACCGAGGCCAGACCAATGCCGCGCTTTTTGTAGGTTGGCGCTGCTGACTTCCATTGTTCCCGCTCCTGCCAGAAGGGATGCTGTTGCAGCTGTTCCAGACAGGTCTTGATGCCAGTGGAACTGGTCAAGCGCATACCAGCGCAGTTCTCATCCCCCCGCACCAGGGCGTTTTTCAGGCGCAGCTCCAGCGGGTCCATGCCAAGTTTGGCAGCCAGCAGATCCATCATGGATTCAAAGCCAAAGGTGGCCTGACAGACCCCAAAGGCCCGCATGGCCCCGGCAGTCGGGTTGTTGGTGTAGACGCACCAACCTTCAATCAAGGTGTGGGGGATGCGGTACGGGCCACCGGCATGCTCCATGCCCAGCTCCATCACCTCGGCCCCCAGGTGGGCATAGGCGCCGGTGTCATACCAGAGCCTGGCATGCAGCGCCTGCAGGGTGCCGTCTGCTGTGGCTCCCAGCTTGTATTCCATCCTGCAGGCATGGCGTTTGTAGCCTGCCTTGAAGCTCTCTTCCCGATCCCACTGCATCCGTACCCAGCGTCCGCCTGCGTGTTGGGCTGCCAGCCCCAGCAGGCACTGTACGGTGGCGCCATCCTTGCCGCCAAAACCGCCCCCCAGCGCAGGGGCCACAATCCTGATCTTACCCCAGGGGATACCTAAAGCATGGCTGATCTCAAAGCGGTCACGGAACGGGGATTGGGTGGAGACCTCCATCAGCAGGCCGCCATCCTCCTCCAGACGGGCCACACCGCTTTCAGTTTCCAGAAAGGCGTGGGCCTGTACCGGGGTGTTGAAGCTGCCTTCAACCACCACGGCGCAGTTGGCAAAGCCATCAAAACCTGTACCTTTGCAGATGGTGGCCTGAGCCAGCAGATTACCGGGCTTGTCTTCATGGATCAGCGGTGCATCCGCTGCCAGGGCTGCATCCAGATCAAAGAGACCGGGCAGCGGGTCAAGCTGCAGCTGTACCGCAGCAATGCCGCGCTGCAGCGCCTCTTTGGATTCTGCCAGCACTAGGGCCAGCGGATCGCCACAGTAACGCACCATCTCATCGCACAGCACCGGCATATCTTTGTGGATAATGCCCTGGCGGTTGCTGGCAATAACATCAGCAGCGGTCAGTACCTTGACCACACCGGGCAGTGCTGCTGCAGCCGTGGTA
>Ga0074197_1002062_pt1 | contig 14837 bp, 12 predicted proteins | sample EPASupsiteSAE305_FD_64526 | JGI IMG/M metagenome (GOLD analysis project Ga0074197, IMG submission 64526) | Bioremediated contaminated groundwater microbial communities from EPA Superfund site, New Mexico - SAE3-05 reassembly with SPADES | ecosystem: Environmental > Aquatic > Deep subsurface >...
GTGTTAAACAGAGGGTGATAATATGGGTGGTTTTACTGTTCTGCAGCTTGGGTATGGAATGCAGGGAAAGGCTTCACTCAAAGACATCCTTGAAAATAAGTCGGTTTCGAAGGTAATGGTTGCTGACATCTCTGATGAAATATGGAGTTTGCCTGAAAAGATCAACGATGCCAGAGTAGTGCCTGTCAAACTGAACATGAAGGATGAGCATTCCGTACTTGAAGTGATGAAAAAATCAGATGTGATAATCGAACTTCTTCCCGGTGAATACGCATTACCCGCAGCAAAACTTGCCGCTGAAGCAGGGGTGAGCATCGTATCCGCGATGTATCTCTTTAATCCGGGAGAACAGGATGAAACCAAAAGGAAGCTTCAGAGAGAAGAGATATCCAGACTGAACGAGACCGCAAAATCAAAGGGAATAACGATACTTGAAGAATTTGGTATGGATCCGGGGATAGACCTTGTGTTAGGGGCAAAGGCCGTCAAGGAATTTGATGAAGTCAAGGTCTTCCATTCCTACGGTGCAGGGTTCCCGGAGCTCAATGCAAGTTACAATCCCATCCGTTACAAATTCACATGGTCTGTTATCGGAGTGATGAGATCTTATCTCCGTCCTGCCAGAATAATTAAAAATGGCAGGGTGTTTGAAATCCCTGCTGATTCTATGTTCGACGAAGATAACATGCACTTTATAAAGCTTTCTGAGTTTGATTCAAAGCTCGAATGTTTTGCAAACGGAGACAGCGTAACCTTTTCTGAGATATTCGGACTTGATAAAACTATTAGCAGTATGGGACGTTATATATGCCGCTGGCCAGGGACCGGTGCGTTCTGGAGGGTAATGGCCAAAAGCGGGTTTTTGTCCAATGTCCCAATAATGACTCCTAATGGTGAAATTGCGCCCGATTCTTTCTGCGCAAACCTTTTTGGAGGTCAGCAACAGTTTCGTTACAGCGAAGACGAACGTGACGTTGCGCTTATCCGCTCCGATGTAAGGGGATACAGGGACGGAGAGCCTCTTAGGGTAATCCTCCAGATAATTGACAGTAGAGATCTGGGGTCTGGTTTGACGGCAATGCAGAGGACGGTCGGTTTTCCCATGTCTATCGGGGCACAGATGATCCTTGACGGAAGAATATCGCAAAGAGGCATTGTAAATCCCGTCAGTGTTCCCTTTGCACCCTTTATTGAAGAGCTGGAAAAGCGCGGCATAGCATACACATCTATGACAGAGAAATGGAACGGAGACGAGGGTCCGTAAAGATAAAATTCTGCAATCGCAAGACGAAAGGGGGGTACAACACTTTATATAATTATCCATTGTGCTGATCGATATTCTCCAGAGAGTATTAATGACGAAAGGAGCGAAAAAAAATGGGAGAAATTGCACCGAAAGGGATTATTTCCCTACTGCCTGTTATTCTGACGCTGGCGTTGGCATTCAAAACTCGTGATGCGATCTTTTCACTAATGATCGGCTGTATTGTAGGAGTGGTCATTGCCGGTTTTGATCCTGCCACAGGACTTTCAAAGCTCTTCCAGACCTCGCTTGGCAATGGTGATTTCATATGGGTACTTATGATAGAAGTCGCAGTGGGTATTATGATCGCATTTTATTTAAGAGCAAACGTAATATCCGGCTTTGCTGAATGGGGTTCTACAAAAATACGCAGCAGACGTGCGGCATCCGGTTTTGGCTGGCTTCTCGGATTGTTTATTTTTTTCAGTGACTATTTCAGCCCGCTTTTCAGCGGTCCAATCGCAAGACCAATCACAGACAAGTACAAAGTATCAAGAGAAATGCTTGCATATACGCTTGATTCGGGCAGTGGACCTGTTTGTACCATAGTCCCGCTTTCAGGCTGGGCAGTCTATATGGCAGGACTGCTTAAAGGGCAAGGCACGATAACGACAGCTGAAGAGGGTATGTCTGTATTTATCAAATCGATACCCTATAATTTCTATGGCTGGTTTGCTGTTATCATATGCGGACTAGTTGCTTATCAGATCATTCCCAACTTTGGACCGATGAAAAAAGCAGAAGAACGAGCAAAGAACGAAGGTAAGGTCATTAGAGATGGTGCTACTCCTCTTGCCGGCGCTGAGCTGGATGAAATCAAGCCAATTCCCGGTAAACCCACACATATGCTGTTACATCTGGTTATCCCGGTCGTGATGTTGATAAGCATCGCTGTAGGGACTTTTGTGATATTAGGTGGAGTAAAGATACTTGAGGCGTTTTTTGCGGTTGTAATGTATCAATCCATAGTTATGGCCGTAGGCGGATATTTCAAGAGTGTCAAGGATTTTGTTGAGACCGCGACTGCAGGGATCAAAGCGGTCCTTCCTGCTATATTTATTTTGGCTCTCGCCTACTGTATCAATACCATCTCAAAGAGTTTAGGTGCACAGGTATATGTTATGGATCTGACAAAAGCCTGGATGACTCCTGCAATGCTGCCGGCCATAACCTTTGCGGCTGGTGCATGCATATCATTCTTCACAGGAACATCGTGGGGTACATATGCACTGCTTGTGCCATTTTCTATCCCGATAGCTTTCAGTCTTTCGGGAGGAAATTTGGGACCGATAGTTTTTATCACGGTAGGTGCAATAATGGGTGGGGGAGTTTTTGGAGATCACTGTTCGCCTGTCTCAGATACAACGTGTCTGTCGTCATTCGGAGCGGCATCTGATCATATGGACCATGTTGTGACTCAGTTGCCTTATGCACTTTTATCCGCGGTAATAGCCTTTGTGCTCTTTGTTATTCTTGGGATGACTATGTAGATCAGATCATTGAATGTATGTCAAAAGAGGGGGTTCTATGGACCCCCTCACCTTCTGCAGGTAAGGAGGAGTTTAAAATGAATAATGACTCAGGCAAGATAGCGATCCTCTGCTGGGAAGCAGGGCAAGTTCCAAGAGGGTTAGTTCAGCTGGAAACATTGCCCGGCAACAGCACAAATCCAAAGTCCTATGCATTTCCGGTACGTTTCAACAGGATCAAGGGAGCCAATATCCATACAGTTCTTGAGCGTCCCAGCGAAGATGTACTGAAAAATATGATAATAGAATCGAAAAAGATGATATCAGAGGGGATCGAGGCAATAACGACCAGCTGCGGGTTCAATGCCATATTCCAAAAAGAGCTTGCATCGTCTCTTGATGTACCGGTATTTACGTCAAGCCTCCTTCAGGTGCCGTTGGTACATAAGATGCTCGGACCAGACAGATCAATAGCTGTCATTACCGCTAAAAAGAGTGCGCTGAAACTTGAGCACCTCAGGGCCGCAGGCATTACAGCTGGTATCAGACTTAACATTTTAGGTATGGAAAATTCGCCGGAGTGGAACAAGATCTTCACAGCGCCTGATGACGATGTTGATCTTGATGTTATAGCAGACGATGTCATCGGTACGGCAAAGGAAGCAGTATCCCAGGATAAGAGTATTGGAGCTTTCGTCCTTGAATGTACCGATCTGCCTCCATTTTCTGAACCGATAAGGCAGGAACTTCACCTCCCGGTATTTGATTTTGTTACACTCATTGAATTTGTAGCCCATTCGATTGGTGTAGTTAAACCGTTTTATGTTCACTAGTTTTTATCAGTTATCAATTTAATGGAGGCGTATCAATATGAAGACAGTTTTGCTTTTAGGAGCAGGGCGCATTTCAGGGCCCTTTATCGATTATCTTGACAGGAAATGCCAGTGTAAGATTGTTGCTGCTGACCTTTCGGAGGAAAATCTTAATTATGCCAAAAAATTTTCTGCCTGTTCCGATATTGTAAAAGTAAACGCAGGTAACGAAGCTTCGGCCCTCATAGATGAATATAAACCGGATATAGTAGTCAACTTCCTTCCGCCTGAATATATGTCAAGGGTGTCGAAAATATGTCTGGACAAAAAAGTCCATATGGTACATCCAGCATATATTGATGAGGATACCGTAAGACTCGCTGACAGTATCAAAAAAGAGGGACTAATTTTTGTTGTGGAGCTAGGTCTGGATCCAGGTATTGATCACATGTCCGCGGCAAGGACGATAGATCACATACACAGCAATAATGGAAAAGTTGTATCATTCCGTTCTCTCTGCGGTGCTCTGCCTGCCCCGGATGCGAATACTAACCCGTGGGGTTATAAACTTTCATGGTCTCCGTCGAGTCTGATCGGTGCCAGCAAAAGGACTGCGAGAGTCCTTATTGACGATAAAGAAATTCTTTGGCCTGATGGCGAGACCTATGAAAATGTCTTTCTGTATGATGTGCCGGATCTGGGTGTTTTTGAAGCATATGCCAATGCTGATTCTACTCTCTATAAAAAGGGTTACAGTATTCCTGAAGCAAAAACCATATACAGAGGCACTTTACGTTACCCTGGATGGTGTGAAACTATATGTTACCTTAACAAAATCAAATTTTTTGAGACTGATGTAAGGCCAACAAAAGGAATGAGCATCGCACAATTTACTTCAATCCAGGCTGGATATCCAGGAGATCCGAGGGAAGCTCTTTGTAAACGCTTCGGTCTTGAGTCGTGGTCGTCCTTCATACTACGTATGGAATGGCTTGGTTTTTTTGAAGATACAATCCTCCCGTTTGAGTCCTGTTCTCCAAGGGATGTCATTTCTTTGCTTTTCGATAAAAAACTGGTATTCGGTCCATCAGAAAGAGATATGGTAGTCCTATGTGATGAGGTTGTTGGGGAATCTCCATCTGGTAAAAGGAAACAATACAAATCAACATTGATAGATTTCGGTGTTCCTGGTCTCTGGACCTCTATTGCAAGGACGACCGGTATTCCTCCGGCAATTGCTGTCAGATATATCCTCGAAGGCAAAATCAGAACTCCCGGTCTGCATGCTCCAATGACAAAAGAGATATACGGACCTATTCTTGAAGAACTTAAGAGTGAAGGCATAGTCCTCAAAGAAACGATAACAGACTTCTGATCTCAGGGATTACCGATCTTTCTGAATGATGATCCGAGTAAAAGACGTTTGTGATTTGCGGTGAGCATAAGGAAATTGTTTGAGGAGCCAGGGAACCGCCCTAGGCAGTGAGATCAGCTTCGTGGATATGGAGCCGTGTCCCCAATATGCATAAGAAAATGATGTTGTCCGCATAGATAAAAACATATAGTTTGTCTCACTAAACAAAGCTACTATTTGTATGTTTTTAGTTGATAATTATTCCAAAAAAATGGTACATAATGTAATATTCTAAATATTGTGATATTATTTTATCGTAACAGTTAATATTATTTTATCCTATCGGGGAGATGATATTTGCTATGAGGATCGGATGTCCAAAGGAGATCAAGAACCGCGAATACAGGGTGGGACTTACTCCTGCTTCTACCTCCACCTATGTGAAGGCAGGCCATGAGGTCTTTGTTGAGGCAGGCGCAGGCCTGCAGGCTGGTTTTAACGACAATGAATACGTTGCTGCCGGGGCTAAAATTTTGGATTCAGCCGAAAAAGTTTGGAAAGCTGCTGATATGATAGTCAAAGTCAAAGAACCTCTGAAGCCAGAGTATGACTTAATGAAAAATTCCCAGATTATTTTTACCTATTTCCACTTTGCTGCAAATGAGAGTTTGACCAACGCCTGCATGAGATCCGGTGCCACTTGTGTAGCTTATGAACTTGTTGCTGAACCGTGGGGTTTGCCTCTGCTTCAGCCGATGAGCGAAGTGGCGGGAAGAATGTCGGTCATAATGGGATCTTTTTACCTTGGAAGACCTTTTGGCGGCAGCGGTCTGCTTCCAATGGGGGTTCCGGGAGTTCCTCCTGCGAATGTGCTTGTAATAGGCGGAGGCACGGTGGGCGCTAATGCTGCGAAGGTTGCTTCAGGAATAGGGGCGAGGGTCACGATAGTTGATATTGATCACCGCAGACTGGCTTACCTTTCAGACATTATGCCGTCTAACTGTGTTCCAATGTTCAGTGATGCGATGACGCTCTCTCATGTTATCAAGGATGCGGATCTTGTAATTGGCGCAGTTCTTCTTCCGGGCGGAGCTAAGGCACCGAAAATTGTAACCAGGGAACATCTCAGATCGATGCGGCCTGGTTCAGTATTTGTTGATGTTGCAATTGATCAGGGAGGAGTGGGTGAGACATCCCGTCCCACTACGCATGATGATCCTGTCTATGTGGAAGAGGGGGTTGTCCATTACTGTGTTGCCAATATGCCTGGAGCTTATGCCAGAACCTCAACGATAGCGCTTGCAAATGCTACGGTAGGATACGGGGTTCAATTGGCATCCAAGGGACTGACAAAGGCTTGTGAAGAAAATCAGGCTCTTTGCAGGGGACTTTCTGTGCACATGGGGAAAATAACCATTCCGGTTATTGCAAAGACGTTTAAGATGGAAGATGAATATATGGAGACACTAGCAGCATTGAAGTTATAAGGAACTGGAGCCTGATATTACGGTAAGCAGTGAACTTAATAATATATATTAGATCAGAGGCGAAACCTTATTGTTTTCGCCTCTGATCTTTTTTACATCCATCTCTCAAGATTTGAGAGAAAAAGCTTATGTACGTGTTTTGAAACAGGTCCGGGATGTCCGTTTCCTATGGTCTGCTCGCCGACCCTTATTACCGGAAGGATCTCTTTGATAGAGCCAGAGATGAAGGCTTCTCCCGCCTGCGAAAGTTCGCTCTCAAGAGGACACCTTTCCTCGACTGCGAAGTTGTTTTCCTTCAGGAGGGTTATCAGTATTTCCCTCGTTATCCCCCTAAGGACTTTTCCGACCGGAGCTGTTATTATCCTGCCTTCTTTGCAAAGGAAGAAACTGCTTGCAGTGGATTCCGTTATCTCTCCGTTGACTATGTAGAGTGCCTCAAATTCGTTTGATTTGGCTCCCATCATAGGCACGTATCCTGTAAGGTAGTTGGTGCTCTTAGCCTCAGGAAAAGGTCTCTGTGTGTAGACCGGCCTCAGAGCTACGCCTTTGTTCAGCTCCTCCTGAGTCAGAACATGTGCTTCCTCGAATATCACAAAGAAATCCGGATCGGGGAAGTGTCCGTGATCATTTATCCTTCCGCCTGTTATGTAAGGTTTTATCACCAAGTCTTTATTAGGGAGGGAATCGTGGTCAACGCCTTTTCTGATGATATCAGGAAGTTCGTTGATTATTGCTTCCGCTTCTATGCCGCACCTTTTGGCGCTTTCACTCAGTCGATCGATATGTTCGCCTAGGGCGAATATCTTTTTCCCGTATGTTCTTATAGAATCAAAAACACCTATCCCTCGAAGGATAGCCAGATCCGTCACAGGAATACTGCATTCCTCCAATGGCATAAACGAACCCCTGTAGAAGCAAATAGACATAAACACCAATCCTTTCATAACATGTATACCGGCATACTTCCAACTAGGGAACATTATCACTCAACGAAATAAATTGCAATCGAAAATAGTGAGGACTATAATTCAGCAAATCAATTTTTTTAGGGAGTGTTTTGAATGTCAGAAAAGATACTGGGTGTCCTGGGAGGCATGGGGCCCGCCGCTTCGGCGGAATTTTTAAAGATCCTTGCTGAAAAATATCCTGCCGAAAAAGATCAGGACCATCCTGTCGTATACATGATATCAGATCCTAAGATGCCCGACAGAGGGAGCGCAATTGAAGGCCAGGGAGAGGACCCTGAGCCATACATAAGACAAAACATGGAAAAACTTGTCGGATGGGGAGCAGATATTCTTGCTGTCCCCTGCAACACCGCGCACTATTTTATAGACAGATTCAGGAATGAGATAAAAGTGCCGTTGGTGCACATAATTGAAGCTACAGTAGATGCCTCGATAAAAAGCTCACCTGAAGGCGCCTGGATGATATCGACAATAGGTACTGCCAGATCGGGTCTATACCAGAAGGCAGCTGCGGAGAGGAATTACCGGATTGCGATACCGCCTGAAGATATTCAGAGGGATATACAGGAAATAATAATCTGTGTTAAATCCGGAAATATGGAAAAGGCCGCAAGGTCGATCGAAGATGTTGTCAAAAAATTATGGTTCATCGAAGACCTGCCGATAATAACGGCATGCACAGAGCTGCCCCTGGCATATGATGCCTCTGATCTTCCAAAGGATAAAAACATTTCAAGCCTTGACGCACTTGCTGAGGCTTGTATAAAGATCCTTGCTGATTAAACCCTATATCACTGAGGCACAGATAGGTCTGTGCCTCAGTGATAATCTCTACTCCATAATTATTACCTTACCTCACCATAGATCTTCCTAAAAACTCCTTTTCCCTTGAATAAGTAATTATACTGATTGAACAAGAAAGCAAAACATATATTATTCCAATTAATATATTGAGGTATTTTAATACCTTAATTAAGGTTGGTGGTTAAGTATGGCAAAAGTGGATGGTTTTAGCGAGGCGACATATATAGGACTTCATGCCATGGTCCTGATAGCGCAGAAAGATGGCGAAAGAATATCGATAAGGGCGATGGCGGAGACGATATGCGTTTCGGAAGCACATCTTGCCAAGGTGATACTGAGATTGGCTCACACAGGACTTATCAGTACAACGAGAGGTCCTGGCGGCGGTGCAGTACTTGCAAAAAAACCAAAAGAGATAAGCTTTTTGGATATCATAGAGGCGATAGAGGGTCCGCTGGGAAATTCAAATTGCGTTTTTGGCAAAAGCAAGTGCTCTCATAAGGGATGCATATTTGGAGATTTCCTTGTAAAGATGACAAAAGAAGCAAAAGAGTGGCTTAGATCCAAAACATTGGATGAATTTTAATAATTTCAAAAATATTTCGGGAGGTCAGGTCAATGAGAAAGATAATCAGGATCGATGAGGAAAAATGTGACGGATGCGGACTTTGCGCTGATGCTTGCCACGAAGGCGCGATAGTTATCGAGAACGGCAAGGCTAAATTAATAAGCGACAGCTACTGTGACGGTCTCGGAGACTGTATTGGAGAGTGTCCCCAGGGTGCTATATCTTTTGAAATGAGAGAAGCGGCTGCCTACGACGAAGCATCTGTAAAGGCAAGGATGGCAGCCAGAAAGAAAGAGCCCTGCAGCGGAACGCTCCCTTGTGGATGCCCCGGAAGCATGGCGAAGGAACTAAAGTCCGACAAGCCTGTACAGAAAGAGGAGAAAACTTCTTGCAGACAGGAGTCAGAGCTTCGCAACTGGCCTGTCCAGCTCTCTCTCGTGCCGGTCCAGGCGCCATACCTCGAAGGGGCGAAGCTTCTTATTGCTGCTGACTGCACGGCATTTGCATGTCCTAACTTCCACAGGGACCTTCTTCCCGGCAAGGTGTGCCTCGTTGGATGTCCCAAACTGGACGAGGTAGAACCATATATTGAAAAACTTGCACAGATCATAAAACTGAACGGTATTGAGGAGATCGACGTGGCCTATATGGAAGTTCCCTGCTGCGGCGGACTTGTAAAACTTGTCGAGACAGCAGTAAAGAAATCAGGCGAAGCCGTGACTTTGAAACTGATAAAACTTTCAATGACAGGCAAGTTTCTTGAAGTGAGGCAGATATTCCCGAACTAGGTAATTTATTTTACCACGCCGGAAAATCGGCAGAATAATTAAGGAGAGTGACTTCGATGTTTTGTTATCAGTGTGAACAGGCAGCAAAAGGAACAGGCTGTACAGCAATGGGAGTATGCGGCAAAGACCCGCAGACAGCGGCACTTCAGGACCTTCTTCTCTATGAAACGATGGTTCTTTCAAAAGCAGCCCTTGAGTCAGGAGATAATCCCGACGAAGTGTCCAAAATGGTCATCGAAAACTTGTTTACAACAGTAACAAATGTAAACTTTGATCCCGAGACTCTTGCAGATCTGGTGAGAAATACCAGAAAGGCAACAGACGAGTTTGCAGGCGGATGCTCATGCTGCCGTGGATGCGGCGGATCAGAAGATACTGCCACCGAAGAACTGGTCGAAGAGGGACAAGAGTACTCCCCCCAGGCCGACATCGACAAATTCGGCGCGGACCTTGGCGGTCTCAAATGGCTTGCTGTATACGGACTTAAGGGTATGGCCGCATACGCCGACCATGCATGGATCCTTGGCCAGAAGGACAGGGAAGTCAACAAGTTCTTCCTCGAAGCAATGTCCGAACTCCTAAGCGAGGACATTACAGTTGATTCAATGCTGGCGCTAAACCTCAAAATAGGTGAAGTCAACCTTAGGGTCATGGAACTGCTTGATGCAGCCAATACCGGCACATACGGACATCCAGAACCTACACTGGTCAGAGTGACCCCCGTGAAGGGCAAGTCCATCCTTGTATCAGGACACGATCTTGGTGATCTTGAAGAGCTGCTGAAGCAGACAGAGGGGAAGGGGATAAACGTCTATACGCATGGTGAAATGCTTCCCTGCAATGCATATCCCGAGCTTAAGAAATACCCCCATCTCGTGGGCAACTACGGCGGAGCATGGCAGGACCAGCAGAAAGAATTCGACGAGTTCCCAGGCGCCATCCTCATGACGACCAACTGCATCCAGAAGCCCAGGGAGAGCTACATGGCAAGGATCTTCACATGCGGGCTTGTCCAGTGGCCCGGAGCAGTACATGTTAAGAACAGGGATTTCGCTCCAGTCATAAAGGCAGCGATTGAGGCTCCCGGATTCACGGAAGATGCCCCTGAGAAGAGGATTATGATAGGATTTGCCCGCAATTCAGTACTTGGCGCTGCAGACAAAGTAGTGGAACTTGTCAACGCAGGAAAGATCCGTCACTTCTTCCTTGTCGGGGGCTGCGACGGTGCCAAGTCAGGACGCAACTACTACACGGAGTTTGCCGAGAAGGCTCCTAAGGATACTGTCATCCTCACGCTTGCATGCGGCAAATTCCGCTTCAACAAGCTTGAATTCGGAGATATCGAAGGCATACCCCGCCTTCTTGACTGCGGACAGTGCAATGATGCCTACTCAGCGATAAAGATCGCCGTAGCGCTTGCGGACGTTTTCAAAACAGACGTAAACGGACTTCCTCTCTCACTGATACTTTCATGGTACGAGCAGAAGGCGGTGTGTATCCTTCTTACGCTTCTGCACCTTGGGATAAAAGACATAAGGCTTGGTCCCACGCTCCCAGCATTCATCGGTCCGGCAGTCCTTGACGTGCTTGTGCAGAACTTTGGTATTAAGCCGATCGGAACAGCTGAAGGGGATCTCAAGGCGATTCTTGGCTAATAAGCATACATAAGGTATAAAGCCCTCTGCATAATTCAAAAAAAGGACCCGATCGGGCTGTCAAAAGCCTGGCCGGGTCCCATAATACTTGAAAATGTTCAACTCATGTTTTGAAAGATGAAATTTAGTGTAGATCTTTCTCTGAGATTAATTTATTTTGAGATGGCTTTTGATACTATTTCTTTTGCCTCATCGTTTATAGCATCAAGGTGTTCACGGCTTACAAGGCTTTCCGCGTAGATCTTGTATATCTCTTCTGTCCCGGAAGGTCTGGCTGCGAACCAGCCGTTTTCAGTTGTCACCTTAAGTCCGTCGATAGAGGCGCCGTTTCCGGAGGCGGTCGTCATCTTGGCAGCAATCTTTTCTCCTGCAAGTATGTCAGCAGCAACATCTGACGGCGAAAGTTTTTTCAGTTTGCTTTTTTCTTCATGTGAAGCAGGAGCATCCTTGCGGGAGTAGTAGGACTCTCCAAACCTCTCAGTCAACCTTCTGTAATGTTCGGCCGGGTTTTTTCCTGTTACCGCCGTCATTTCGGCAGACAGGAGGTCCATTACGAAACCGTCCTTGTCTGTAGTCCACACTGTTCCGTCCTTCTTAAGGAAAGTTGCACCTGCGCTCTCTTCTCCCCCAAAACCAAGCATGCCGGACATCAATCCGTCAACGAACCATTTGAAGCCTACAGGAACTTCGTAGAGTTTCCTGCCGATCGAATCCACAGCTTTGTCGATTATTGAGCTTGAGACAAGAGTTTTGCCTGCCATACAGTTATCATTCCAGCCCGGTCGGTGAGTGAAAAGATAGTTTATTGCTGCTGCCAGATATGCGTTTGGGGGCATAAGGCCCTCCTTTGTTACTATTCCATGGCGGTCATAGTCCGGATCATTACCGAATGCTATGTCATAGTTGTCTTTCAGCGAGACCAAACCTGCCATTGCATATGGGGAAGAGCAGTCCATACGGATTTTGCCGTCGTGGTCAGGCGGCATAAAGGAAAATGTAGGGTCGACATCCTTGTTGATCACATCGATATCCAATCCCCATATCTCAGCTATCGGTTCCCAGAAGTGCACTCCGGAACCTCCCATCGGGTCTGCTGCCATCTTCAGTCCTGAGCCGCGGATAGCCTCGATGTCAATAATCTCTTCAAGAGCTTTGACGTAGGGAATGATGTAGTCGATCGACAGAACATTGTCACATGAAAGAGCTTTACTAAAGTCCATTCTCTTCACATCTCTAAGTCCCCCGGCAAGTATCTCGTTCGCCCTTTTTTCGATCAATGAGGTAATGTCAGTGTTTGCAGGGCCTCCTGAAGGTGGGTTGTATTTAAAGCCTCCGTCTTCCGGGGGATTGTGTGACGGGGTTATGACTACGCCGTCAGCGGCCGGAGCCACGGAACCGCTGTTCCAGGAGAGTATGGCATGTGAAATTACCGGCGTAGGCGTATATCCTAAGCCTTCCTGGATCCGGACAAGGATTCCATTTGCAGCAAAGACTTCAACACTGGTTCTTAGAGCAGGTTCGGAAAGAGCGTGTGTGTCCATTCCTATAAATAGAGGTCCGCATATGCCATTAATTTTTCTGTACTCTGATATCGACTGTGAGATTGCAATTACGTGATCTTCGTTAAAGCTCCTTTTAAATGAAGATCCTCTGTGTCCTGATGTTCCGAATGATACCCTGTTTGATAGGTCAGCCGGGTCCGGATGCTCTGTATAGTATGAGGAAATAAGTCTCGGAATGTTTGGCAGTTCTCTTTTAAGCAAGATGATCACCCCTTGTTTGTAGTTATTATCAGACGCACAAGAGTCAACATAAAGTTGCTCTTTGTTTGTAACTGTCATCTAGCCTGAGTCATTTATTTATACGAATATGGTATCTCTCTGATTAAAATTTATCGTTGTTATGCTATATTTCTTTAATTTGTTCTTCGGGTTTTTGGCATATAATGATACCCGTAAAGAGGGAGAGGTGCCAGTATAATGTATTTGTTCATAGTGATCGCAATTGCGGCAGTACTTGTAGCTGGGTATATTATAGCATCGGTGGCAAGGCTCAAGGAGAACAGCGCGGCTATTGAGCAGGTCTCAAGGGAACTTCTTGTGAGGCTGCAGAATATCGAAGGAAAGCTTGAGGATACTGAACGCGACCTCAACTCTGAATTTGTCTCCATGAGAAAAGAACAAAGGGATGAAGCCAGGGCGGGACGTGAGGAGCAGTCCAGAGGCCTTACCTCTTTTGGGGAAGCTCAGTCAAAGAGGATCAAAGAGATAGGTGACCTGCAAAGGGAAAGCCTTGAAGCTTTTTCACAGCAGCTTACGAACATCAGCCGCCTTAACGAGGAAAAGCTTGAAGCCATAAGAGGCACAGTTGAGGTCAAACTCCAGGAGATCCATAAAAACAACGAGGAAAAACTTGAAAAGATGCGAGCCACAGTTGACGAACAGCTCCACTCGACACTTGAAAAAAGACTTGGAGAGGCTTTCTCAACGGTATCCGAGAGGCTGGAGCTGGTACATAAGGGACTTGGGGAGATGAAGGCCCTCACAGCTGACGTGGGAGACCTCAAAAAAGTTCTGTCCAACGTCAAAGTCAGGGGTACCTGGGGAGAGACCCAGCTTCGTGCGCTTCTTGAACAAATACTCACAAAGGACCAGTATGCAGAAAACGTTGCAACGAAACCCAACTGCGGTGAAAGGGTGGAGTTTGCTATATCCCTTCCGGGAGCTAACGACTCAGCACTGCCTGTTTGGCTTCCAATAGACTCGAAGTTCCCTCTTGAGGACTACCAGAGACTGGTGACAGCTTCTGAAAGCGTAGATGCCCAGGCATTGGCCGATGCCCAGAAAGCTCTTAAGAACCGTGTCATAGAAGAGGCTAGAACGATCAGGGATAAATACCTGGAGCCTCCGTACACGACAGATTTTGGCATACTTTATCTTCCGGTCGAGGGACTTTATGCAGAAATACTCAGGATAGACGGACTGTGCGATATCCTATCCCGTGAATACCGAGTTGTACCTGCTGGACCTACCACGATTGCCGCCCTGCTTAACAGCCTCCAGATGGGATTCCGTACCCTTGCGATAGAAAAGCGTTCAAGCGAGGTTTGGATCCTTCTTGGAAAGGTCAAGACTGAATTTGATAAATTTGGTTCAGTTCTCGAAAAGACAAGGCAAAAGATTGAACAGGCCGGAAAAGAGCTCGAGAATGCAGAAGTCAGGACCAGAGCGATCAAAAAAACATTAAGGACAGTCGAAGGTATTCCCCTTGAGGCAGGAGAAAACATGTCCGATAATTGTGAAATAGCTGAATAAAATTTAATTCTTTATTGAACTGTCGTATTGCTTGTGCTTGATCTTATATATATAATTAATAACGATCAACCGTTAGGGGTGGAGTTATGGAACGGGAGAGGTTATGTATTATCGGAAATGCGAAATCTCAGATGGGGAACCCGATAACACACCAGTTTTCACAGTTTTTCATCACTTTCATTGCAGACGGCGAGTCAGGTGAGATATTGGATCTCGAAGCTTCAGTAGTACTGGAGCTGACGAATAAGTTCATAAAAGATATTTTTCTTGGCAGATCGCTAGCCGAGGTAGACCCAGAGATAATAGAAAAAATAG